>TARA_B100001057_G_scaffold168598_1_pt1 | contig 23758 bp, 26 predicted proteins | sample TARA_B100001057 | Tara Oceans TARA_B100001057 (sample SAMEA2621839) | marine metagenome | biome: marine biome (ENVO:00000447); feature: surface water layer (ENVO:00002042); material: "saline water (ENVO:00002010), including plankton (ENVO:xxxxxxxx)" | depth 5 m
AGCATCAAAGAATACAAGTGAATCTGAACCTTGTACGATAGCCGTATCTGTTATTCCAGCTGCGGTTAAGTATGAACCAGTTGCAGCGTTTAGTTGGGTGTTTTGATGTGCAGCAGATAGACTAATACCATCTGAACTTAATGATAAGGTTGAACCATCTAAATTAATAGATAAAGTTGAACCTCCACCACCAGCAATACCATTACCTTGTGCTGCTAATCTTAAATTTTCTGAACCATCAGCTTCTAAACCTGTACCAGCGAAATCAGATACATCAACTCCAAGAGTCATGTTTTCTGCACCAGCCTGGTTAAGTGTAAATGTACCATCACCTGCTGTAAACTGAACACCATCTCCAGCAGAGATAGTTACAGTACTGTTATTTGGTGAAGTTAATGAACCAGATAAAATTGTAGAACCACCAAAGTCGATTTGACCATGTGCCAATTCTACATCTGTGTTACCACCTTTACCAAGAATTGTTAATTTCTTAGCATCGGTTTCGTAGTAAGGTATACCATCAACCGAATGGTCGAATGAAGCACCAGTTAAATTGGGTGCGGTAGCCGAACCTGTTAATATTTTGTTCGAGGGAGTTAATGCGTTTCCTTCAACTCCAACAAACAGTAAACCCTCTTGATGTACTGATAAGTCAGAACCCGAAGCGATGATTAACTCACCATTAATGGGGGTTATGTCTTTAATACTCTCGAGTTTACCTCTTCTATGTTTAATAGTTTGAGCCATAATTATTTATTTTCCTTTTTGTTTAAATACTATTGTAACCATTTTTAGAGTATATACCCCCATTAAATCCTATTTAGGACTATTCTTTTATAAATATATAAGACGGTTAAAATTCGCTACCATCTAAATTAGTTTTTTGGACACCTTCAGTAAAATGTGTACTACCAGTATCTAAATTAAATTTTCCTCCAACTGGTGCTGCTAAACCACTACCAGCTAATGAACCAGAATCTACACTTAGTGTTACATTACCAGTTAATGCACCTCCTAATAAACCAGCACCATTTATAACAGCAGTGATATCACCAGAACCACCACCTCCACCTGCGAGTGAAGATAAATCTACAGACATAGATATTTGTGATGAGCCACTACCAACACTTGGTTCTCCAAATAATGTTAAAACATTTGAACTATCATTAAAAGATGCTGATACAAATGAACCAGTAACAAACGAGAACTTACTAAATGTTACAGAATCAACAAAAGTGTTTGGTGGGTCTGCTGGAGTAACTGTTGCTTTGTAAAGAGAACCACTATCACTTACATATACAATTTGACCATCAGCAAAATAATTAACTGAGGTTGAATTTAGTGCAGTTGATGTATATACCTTAAACGCACCTTTTATCCTATCTACATCAGCAAGTACTATGTTACTACTCTGTGCAGTGGATGATAATTGTAATTTTGAACTAAACGATGGCATATATTTTTTCTCTTTTTATATAAATATTAAGCTCCTCCAGAACCTGATGATGGATTTAAACCTAAGTTAACATTTGTTGAACTTGCTACTTGATTTGCTGCACCCACCATAAACCATTTTGTATAACCTACATGAGATGTACCTAATGTCATCTGATTTATTTCTGATGCTTCTAATGTGTTTGAACCATCTATTGTACTTCCATCAGTACCTACCTCTAAAACATATTCGCCAGTAGTTGAACCACCATATGAATCTGTTATTGTTGTTGGAATTCCTCCCATATCTGAACCACTTGGGAATAAAATCACAAAGTGTTTCGATGAATTTCTACTGATTACACCACTACTTCCCATTGTTCTTATTACTGAATGTAAGTTTGAACCACTTGCTTCTGCTAATTTCGTTGCAGTTTGTGTTCCACCATAATCATATGTAAATGATGCACTACCAATTCTATTATCGTTTATGATTGCATCTACAAATCCAATATTTGAATATGGAGTTGCAACAGGTGGGGTTGACCCATCTTCTGATGAAATACCAACTGCGGTGTTATAAGTTGCGTTGTTAAATCCTACATCATAAACAAATACTCTACCATAATCTGCTGATTGTACTACTGTAAAACTTCTACCATTATATTCGGTTGATTTACTATATGCGTCTGAAACTTTTACATTGTAACTATAACTTTTTGCTGTTAAGTTACTTGCTGCCTGAATACCTACTGATGATGAATTTGCATTAGCGTAAACTAATTTTAACGATGCTGCATCAGTTCCACTTAATGATGCTGAGAATGGAGTATCGGATTCTGTATCCGAAATACTCATACTAACCATTGTAGCATTTGTAGTTGCGTTATCTGTTTCAAAGTTAGCAGTTTGATTTGTAAATGTAGCAGTTGGTGCTGCATTTGCAAATACATTGACTGTTACTGAACCACTACCTATATTATTGTATTGGTCTGCAAATGTAATGTTCGATGAAATCGTATCAGTACTTTGAGTTGTACTACCACTCAAATTAAGTGCCAATGTCAAGTTACCACTATTATCTATAGCAATTGCTTCATTTGTGGATGTAAATGTTGCAACTGCAGGTGAACCATATGATGGTGAATAACTTACTGTAAGTTGTGATGCGTTTCCTGCGTTGTATCCACTTGCATCTCTGATTGTTGCTCCACTTACTGCAGATTCTATAATATAAGAAGTAGTATCTCCACCAAGTGTACCTGTATCTGCTTGTGCAACTGTAAATGTTTGTGAATTGTAATCTTGAGATTTACCATAATTGTCTGTTATCTTAACATTATAGTTATAAGTTTTTGCAGTTAGGTTACTCGCTGCGTGCAATCCAATCGATGATGAATTTGCGTTAGAATATACTAAAGATAAAGATGCTGCATCAGTACCTGTTAAGGATGCTGAGAATGGAGTATCATTTTCAGTATCACTAACACTCATACTTACCATCGTTGTATTAGTTGTTGCCAGGTTAGTATTTAACTTAGCAGTTTGATTTGTAAATGAAATACTTGGTGCTGCGTTTGCAACAACCGAAACACTTAAACCATCAGTTGTTGTTGTACCAAAGGTATTTGTAAATGTTATAGTAGAACCGATTGTTTCTCCACTTTGGGTTGTTGAACCACTTAAATTAAGTGCCAGAGATAAATTACCACTTGAATTTATTACTATTGCTGGATTTGAAGAACTCCAAGTACCACTTTGATTTGCATCGTAATCTGCTTGAGTAGAACCATAATCAGTTGTTTTGATTGTTGAACCACTTAATTCAGATTCTTTAATATATGGGCCTGCAGACCAGTTATCTGTTACAGTTGCTGGTATATCAGCTGTGATAGGTATTGTTACTATCGCCTCATTTGAAGCAGTATTATATGAATCTCTTACTTGTATTCTATATTGGTATTCGTCTACTAAATCTGAATTTATGAATACACCATTTCTTCTTGTTACAACTCCACTTGTACTACATTGGAATGGATTTTCATGTGGGTCTGTTAATTGTGATGTTCCACCATAAGAACCACTCGCTACATTACCATTATCTAATTCTAATTTATGAAGTGCAAAGTTGAAAAATTCAATAGTATCACTTTCACTATCAGTTGCTGATATTGTACCAACAGTTGCACCATTTGAACTATTTTCACTTATAGATGAAAGAGTTTGATTATTAATAGTTGGATGAACATTATCTACAACACTTATACTAACTGGTAATGTTACAAATGATTCAGAATCTTGTCCTGCAACTTTGTGTTCATCAGATGCAGTTAAACTAAGTGTATATAAAGGATAGGTTTCATAATCTAATGAACCTGTATTTTGTGTTATATCAACATAAGTTGATGATTTTGTAATTGTAAAGTGAGATGTACCACCCGCGGGGGATATTGAAGATGAGTTGATTGTAATCGTATCACTTTCTGTATCGGTAAAGAAAATTCTTTTTATCAAAGTACTATTTGTACTATTTTCATTTACACTTGAAGTTACATTTGTGATTACATTACCAACTACCGAAGTTTCTCTAAACTTAGGTGCCTCGTTTGGAGTTACAATTATGTAAATATCTTTTTCTGTACTTGCAAGGAAAGTATCAGTTGCTTTTACTGTTACTAAATGTCCATGTGCCCCACCCACTAATGCTGTATTGAATGATTCAGAGGTTGCAAGTTCTGTTAGTGTTATTTCACCACCAGTTGCTACTCTTACTTTATCTGCGGTGTAAGATGATGCAGTACTAAATGTTAGTGATTGTCCTTCTGCATCTGTACCAGCAAGAGTAACAACTGCCGAACCACTTGTTCTAAATTCTTCTATAGTTTGATTACCAGTTGTGATACTCGGAGCAGTGTTGGGGAAAAATACTGCGTTTAAGAAATCTTGAACCGAACCACTTGTGCCTGGATTAAATGATTGTGAAAACATTTGTGGTAATTTTTCGTTAGAAACTACCTTGTTACCATTAAATGAAATAGATGCAGAAACAGATGAACCACTTATGAATCCAAAACTCGTTATTTGTGCTGAACCACTAATCACATCCGTTCCATCTAAAGTTGTAACTACCGAACCACTAACTACTCCTGTCCCATCTAAGGTTCTAACTACTGAACCAGATACAACATCAGTACCATCAAGAGTTCGTACAACAGAACCGCTAACAACACCATCAGCATCTAATTTTGTTTTTACATTTGTATCAAAGTTTGTTATTGAATCTGCATTAACTTGAGAAGAACCACTTATCACATTAGTTCCATCTAAAGTTCTAAGTACACTTCCACTTACTACGCCCGTTCCATCTAAAGTTCTAAGTACACTTCCACTTACTACGCCCGTTCCGTCAAGAGTTCTAAGTACACTTCCACTAACAACTACATCGGCATCTAATTTTGTTTTAATAGTAGTATCAATAGATGCAGTAAATTGATTTAGTTGAGCTATATCTGTATGAGATGAACTTATAAACCCAAAATCACTAATTTGTTTTGAACCACTAATAGTTCCTGCAGGGGTTGATGAACTTTCTGATACGAATCCAAACGCAGTTATTTGTGCTGAACCACTAATCACATCTGTACCATCAAGTGTTCTTAGTACAGAACCCGATACCACATTAGTTCCATCTAAAGTTCTTAATACTGAACCACTTACTACGCCCGTTCCATCCAAAGTTCTTAATACTGAACCTGATACTACACCAGTTCCGTCTAATGTTCGTACAACAGAACCACTTACTACTCCTGTCCCATCTAAGGTTGCTACTACTGAACCACTTACTACACCACTTCCACCAAGAACTTGTGATGAACCACTTACTAATGTTGGTACATTTGTTAAATTTGAATAATTTAGAGAACCAGTTAATGAAGTTGCGAAGAAAGAACCAGTAACTTCTAAATTACTTGATACTCTATATTTATCACCATCTGCAGTCCAAATAGATGAACCACCTCCACCACCTCCACCAAGAGATGATAAATCTACATTATTACCACCTGATATTGTTAATCTTTTATTTGCTGTATTGAATGATAGTGTTTGATTACCACCTGCCGAACCAATATCACTTGCAACAGAGGAAGAAAATGCAGTAAATCCAGTCGTTGATGATAGTGTAACTTGTGAAGAACCACTAAATACACCAGTACCATCAAGATTTCTTAATACTGAACCACTAACTAAACCAGTTTCATCAAAATTTAAAGTATTTGCTTTACCATAGAACTGTGATGCAGTTACTGCGGATGCACTTATACTTCCATTAGTAACAAATTGAGAACCAGTAAGTATTATATTACCACTTACAAATAATGTTCCGTCAATTACTGATGCGGTTACTACTCCTTGTATCTGTTTTGCTGAAATTAGTGTTGCCATTATCTACTTTCTATTTTACCTCTAACTTTAAAATCACTGGCAACAATCTCGCCAGGTTCTGCTGTTATTGATTCTATAAATTCTATAACTATATTTGTTCCATTATCAGAAACATTGAATGTTGCTGGTTCTAAAACAGTTCCTTGTAAATAAATATCAATATAATCTTTATCTTTGTCAAGTTTTATCTCTTGGAATACAAATTTTTTATTACTTAGTATTAAGGTAAATAAATTTCCACTTAAAGATATAGAATCTGGTGTGTGGTCTGTTATGAAAAAATCATTAAAAACCTCGTTTATCAGAGATGCAGTTTTAGATACATTACTTGGAGTAACAACAATATCTGGTTTCTTTCTACTTTTACTTACAATTTTAGTCATCTATTTGTATATCTCCCTTTATCAGTACTTTATCGTTAGAATTTAATGTATATGCAAAGTTGGCCTTTTTAAATTTAATTAAGATATCTGGCCCTTCTTGTTCAAAGATATAATCTTGTTCTAAAATGTACTGTCCATTTATAAATATATCAAATCTTGCGTGCTCGGGTCTAAATTCTCTAAATTTTAAATCTAAATCTTTTAGCCTGGCATTTTTTAACCTCCAAATGTGAAAAGTAGGATGTTTACTATCGTACTCAACCAATGTAGTAGTATCTGGCTCTTGTATTTGTCTTAGTAAATCTCTTAATTCTTTAATCATAATTCTTTATACTTTCCAACTACTCCAAATTCATCACTACCAGTAACAATGTAACCCAATTCTGTTGCCGATGTAACCAAATTATCTGGATATGTACCTCCTGCAGATAGTGAACCAGTATTAAAGTTAATTAATAAATTACTTCCACTAATTTCAGTATTCCATTTAGCTGCTGGAATATCAACTCCATTGATGTATATAGAAAATCGTTTTTCTTTTGTAAAACTTGCACTTAGTGCAGGTGGAACTGCAGGAACTTCAACATTTTTAACTATAATTGTATCATCATCTATGTAAGAACCAGACCTTGAACCTCTTAATGCTAAATAATTTAGAATATCTGAGTATTCACTCTGTAAAGATTGTTTACCCATGTTCATTCCACCTCCAGTCAAATCAGATTCAACTCCTATAACAACTTTTTTAGGTCCAAATGATAAAATATTCGTATCTTTCTTGTTAAACTGTTCAGGTAGAAGGTATGCGTTAGCAACCATATTAAAAGTAGTTCTAACTATTCGTTCACTACCTTGACCAACTTCACTTTGATTATCAAATGAATCAATTCTTACTCTAAATTTAAAGTTATCTTTATCTCCCCAATAATCATCAGTAGCATATTGGAATTGTTCTACGATTTGGTTCATATGCTCTGTATATGATGTCCAAACCATTACTTCATATGTAATACTAACATAATCAGGTACAGTAATATTGTAATTCTTTGGACTTGGTTGTGCATCATTAAGTAAACTAAACTTATCGTACTTATTTCTTTGATTATACTTTTGATATGTTGGATATGATAAATATCTGTTTATAGAATTGGATGCACCATCTCTTTCTATAGAGTTTCTTTTATACATTACAAGAGGTAACTGTAATCTTCCACGAACATCTCTTAAAACACCATCTTTTCTTGCAGATTTCCATCTTTCTGGATTACCATAAAGAACAGGTACTTTAATTTTCTTTTTATCTTCTTCAAGTTCAGGCAAAACAGTATCTCTCATGTATTCCATGATTGCTAAATCAACATCGTAAAGGGTAACCGAAAAATTATCACTTTTTGGAAGTGCTATTTCATCTGCTCTATTTTTTGGAACACTACCTTTGAATGGTTCTTGTGTATTTTTTGATTCTCTCATTATACTGCTCTTTCTTCAATATTAATAGTTGACCTTCTTGTCATAAATGTTGAACATATGATAGAGAATTTTTGTCCAGTTCTACCAGCCAACATTTGGTCTTGTTTTACATTATCGATTTCAAAATAGGCATTATTATGAAATATAATATCACCGATTTCAGGAAATAATCCTTTTTCACTCAATGTATGTCTATTAAACCTATATTCAGCTTGTTGTGCTCTATCAAATCCAAATCCTTCATAATTCATTTCAGATTCTTGTCTCTCAATTAACGCATTTACAGATACTCCACTATGATATGTTTTACCTAATGATTCACCATAAAGGTTTGTTTTCGATTCATACACCGATAACTTAAACAGTTGTACAGTAGTTGTTACAATATCTTCAACCAACTCCTCTGCAAAATGTCTAAATAGAGTTATATCATTTGGGCCAGTGAACCTTGCCATAATTATCCTATATAAATGTTAATTGGTACTTTAGTCATCAACTTTTGTTGATTTTCTGAATTTTCAGCTTCAGTTTCATATCTTACTTTATTTGAAACCTCTTCTAAATTAGTTCGTAACTGTTCAATCAACTGGTCTTTTTCTGTTTGTGCCTCTGCTCTAAGTGCAGCACCATCCAAACTTACCTCCGAGCCAGGAATTGGAACAGTTGAATACTTTTCTCTCACTGCACCTAACAGTTCTTTTGCAAGTGCAAGTGAATATTTTCTAACCCATTGTTTACCCACATCGTTTATTTGTGAATAAATCATAAAATCATATCCAATATTTGAATAATCAGATACGACACCATCTTGAACTACTGTAGAGTTTGAATCATATTCATCTTTTACAATATATTCAAACCAAAGTTTGGATGCACCAGTTGGTATTGGGAAAACTTGTAATTTATTGTTAACTATATTAAAGGTGTGTGCTGATTTTCTAATTGTATCGTTAAATTCTATATGTTGGAATCTTTGTATATCTTCAAATATAGGCATTAACATAAATTGTGCAGCAGGGGAGAATGAACCAAATCCGAATTCATCTACTAAGTTAAGAGTTCCTTGGCCACTTACTGAATAAGGGTCAAAGAATCGTGTGATAGCAGGTGTTCCTTCATGAAATACTCTTGTAATATCTATTCTTTTACCACTTTCACTTACATCTGCCCATAAACTCTGTAAATCATATGATTGACTATTAGCATTAGTTTCAATATATCCTTTTTTAACATCTGTTCTACCACCAACATTGGCGTAAGTACCATATGATTCAGATAATTTAATTGTATTAGGTAATGGTGAACCTGCAACTTGTTTATGGGTTAAATCAGAACCAGTAGGTTTACCCATAGTTGAACCTAAGTTGTTTCGTATGTTAAATTGATTAACTTGTGCACCATATTCTGATACTGCTTCTTCAAAACAGGCGTAAAAGTTTAAATCTACTAATTCAACATCAATGATAGGATATCCCAACCTTCGTGCACACCAATTTGCTATCTTTGGGCCATCTGATTGAAACACAGAATCACCATCATAAATACCAAATGGGGTCGAACCTGAAATAGCTTGTGATACTGAACCAGTCCAATAAGTTAATGTACTCATATATTCTCTCCTTTGTATAGTTTACCAACTATAAATATAAGACAATAAAAAAGGGGATGAAAAACACCCCCTTTTAAATAAGTTTTATATCAGATATTAGATAGTATCAATACCTTTAATATAAACTTTACCATAGAATTCTGGTCTTACCATTTTCTTAGCGTATCTAGTCATAACTCCTCTTCGTGGAGTGAAGTTAGCTGGGTCATACACTAATGGTGTCATGATAAGTGGAACATATGGAGCGTAAACAGCACCAGTTTCTAAGAAATTAGAACCTTTGAATCCTAACAAGATTTCGTTGTTAGTTTGGTAAGGGTTCTTATAAACTGTATATCTGTTTGCTAGTGAACCTACTTGAGATACACCTGCTGCGAACTGTCCAGCATCTTTATCAGCGTTTACAGAGAAAGCTGGTATAGATTCTAAGATAGTACATACGTCAGGTGATGCAACGATAAAGTTCGCTCCACCTCTCAATGTTAATTGGTGAATCTTGTTAGAAACTTTGTTAAGTTTTGTACCAAGAGTCTGGAACCAAGTGTTCTTTTGGTAAGCTACTGCTGAATTAGCAGCAGTCCAACCTCCAACACCATCATATTCCTCACCTATAACTGCAGACCAGTATTCAGTTGTTAATGCGTTACTTCTTAACATATCTAAGATTTCTAAGTCAATCTCTAATGAGATGTACTCAGATAACATAGAAGTTAATTCAGCTTCAGCATCAATACTGTGGTAAGCATTAAGGTCTTGTGCCAATTCTGGCGTCCAAACTGCTTTCAGTTTTCTAGTCTTAGCAACGATAGCCTCAGATTTCAACTCAAGGTCGATTTCTGGAATATCAAGTGTTGCACCAGCAGAACCAGAAGCGTTTAAGACTGGGTCTTTATCTTCAAAATCACCTCTGTTACCAGCACTTGTACCGTCAGCATAGTGAACTTCAAGTCCAGCTATATCTTCGATAGCACCAGATACAAAGAATACATAGTTACTACCGTCAACTTTGTTGAAAGCATTCAAGTTTTCAGATACTCCAGTACCTGATAGATAGAATCCTCTAATTGCATCATTGTCAGCGTTAGCACTAATGTTAGATTTTGCGATAACTACTTTCGCGATGTTACCAGCATCTACAGATGCAGTAAATCGTGAATCAAAGTTTAAATCAGAAAATACAGATGCAGTAGTAGCAGTTACATTACCACTTGCAACAGCTTGCTGCTTATCAGCAAGTGTATATCCGAATCTTCCATCTCCATATAGACCGTTTTTAGCAACATTAGTTGAACCTAAGTCCGAACCATCACCACCAAATAGTGAAGAACCTGAATAGTTTGCTCCACCAAATTGTGAGTTGTTGTATTTAAAGTCTAAGTAGAAGATAAGTCCCGAAGGTAAGTTCATCGGTTGTACCGAAACGAATTCTTTAGATGAAATTTCACCGAAGATACGTCTTACCAAAGGAAGAGCAACACCACTCCACTCTTCATTACCTGTAGAGGTAGAAGTAGCATTTGCTTCATCAAGCAATTGTTTTGCTTGGTTTTCTAAAAGAACAGCCATTTGATGCTGGTCTCTTTCTTTTAAGCCTTCAAGAAGTCCAGTTTTGTCCCATTTGCCTTTAAGTTGTCTTGTTTCAGCCAACATTACAGCTTGTGGGTTCTTTCCTTCCATCAACTTAGATAAATCAAAATTTGCCATTTTTATTTCTCTCCTTTAATGTTATTAAATTAAATTTGCTAACTTTTTAAATCTGTTAGCGATTTCGTTAGTACTCTCTTCGATAATTTCTTTCTTTGGAGCAGTTGAAGCAGATGCCTTAGAAGCGATACCTTCTTGGATTTTTTGCTTTTTACTGTTTCCATTGAATTTCAATGATTCTGCAAGTGTACTAAACACTAATTTTACCTCTCTTACAGAATTAGTTCTGTCAAGAGTTTCAACCACCTTAACTTTTTGTTCATTAGTTAAGTTGTAAGAACGGAATAACTTGTTAGCGAATAATAGTTTAGCATTTAAAAGATTTACCTCGTTGATTGTACCTTTAAGAGATTTTATAGTTTTATAAGCCTCTTTTAACTCTGTCTCTTTTTGAGCTAGAGTTTCGTCCATATCTTCGTGGTCACCTTCTTCTACTTCTTCTTCTTCACCGTATCCCATTTCTCTTAGAATTTCATCTAAGTCGATATCTTCATCTACTTCTTCTTCTTCTTCCATGTCTTTCATTTCATCCTTTGGAGCTTCATCTTCACCTTCGTGAGAATCTTCTTCCATTTCAGAATGTTTTTCATCTTCATGAGAGTCGACAGCGTCTGCAGCGATATCTTCAACTTCACCTTCTTCTTCATCATCGAGTTCTTCTTCCATATCAGATTCTAACTCTTTAATGATAGCTTCAAGGTCAAGTTCTTCGTCTACCTCTTCATCGTGGTCACCTTCAGCAACTTCGTCAACTTCCTCTTCTTCTTCAGCAATTTCAGATACTTCTTCAGTTTCTTCTTTTACTTCTTCTTTAGATTCGTCTTCGTCTTCGCCTTCTTTTAAGTCATCCACTTTGTCAAGGTTACCATCTTCTGCTCCAACTTCTGCTGTTTCTTTTTCAGTTTCTGGGTCTAACTCAGTATGAGCATCATCGTACTCAGGTTCTTTGTTATCTCCTGCACCTATTTTAGAAGAATCTACAGTTTCTTCTACTTCTTCAACTTCCTCTTTATCATCTTCTTCAGCAATTTCTGCTTGAAGTTTTTTAGATAAAATAGATTGTAGTTTAGGAGTAAAAGCTTCCTCTAATGCGATTTTAGCATTAGCGATTGCAGTTTCCTTTACAGCTTTAGCGTCAGCGATGGCTTCTTTTAACAATTTAGAATTTGCCATAGTTTTAGCCTTCCTTTTTTAAATCTGAAAATATTGGGATTCTCAATAATGGTTAGGTCGGTTGTTTGGTCACTTCACATAAAGGTGAGTATTCATTAACCAACTATACAAAACACACATAGAGTCGTGTGTTACTGAGTATAAGTATTATAATAGATTAAAAACCGCTAATTTTGGTGATAAAGATTATCTGCTACTTCCTTTTTTTCTTTTTTTAGTGTGTAATCTCACACTCGTATCACCATCATCAATTTTTTCTAATATAACTTGTCTTTGATTTTGTCTGATTGCTTGTAACTTCTGTTTTCTTTTACGAGTAGTTGGTTTTACAAATTCTTGTCTTTTCCTAACTTCGAATAAATGACCAGACTCACTTACTCTTCTCTTAAATATTTTTAATGCTTTTTGTATGTCTCCTTTTCTTACTTGAACTGAGACTAGTTTTGGGTGTTTACTCATTCTCCTTTATTTAGTGTAACAACTATAAATATATACTACGAACCTTTTCCGGTCCCACTCTTTCTTCCACCAGTATGAGTAGATACATTGATTGGTTTTTTACCTTGGCCTCTTGATGTCTTACCACCACGATTCGCTTTGTTTTGTGCTGCCCTCTTTCTACGAGTTGCACTTTCTTTTTCTTTTTTACTCATTGTGGCTGCTTTTGCTGCGGGTACACATTTAGCATATCCTTTTTTCTTACCACTTGTACCACATGGTGGATGTTTTCCACTCTTATCTTTTTTTCCGATATTGACCCACTTCTTCTTAAACCAGTTTCTCAAATCTTCGTTTCTGGTTTCTTCAAATATTTCATCTAAGATATCTTGCAGTTTCATCTTTTTTCTAAATTATACTTCCTAATGGTTCTATCATCTAATAGTTTACCATTTACTGTCATCAATCTTTTACCTTTGTAATACACATTCCAATTTCCTTTTGGTGATGCATCGACTTCAATATCTCTAAAATCTTTTATCTTATTATTTGATACTTGAATTGTATCTAAAAACTCTGCTGCTTTAGGAGTTAGTGAAATCTCGTTAAGAATATCTATTAGTTTCATTTTCCTAATTGAAATAATTTTTCTTCAATTGCTGCATTAGTTCTGTAATCATAATGTTTTGGATTCTCTCCAAAATCTTTTAGAGATTTTTCCAACCACATTCTATATTTTCTTTTACCAAATTTTTTTTCCATTGTAGAAAGTACATCGTAAAATATCTTTTCAGATTTAACTTTTTTTACTAAATCTTTGACTTGTTTTTTATCTTCACTTATACCTTCAGCAAATTTCATTAACCCTCTCACTCGTTTTACTAATGTACCTGCAGGAATCCCATAGGTATCACTCATTACACCTTGAGTAAACTTATTTGATAAGAAGTTAGATAATTCTTTTTTAGTTGCAATACCACTCTTAAATTGGTTTCTTGCAATAGAATCTAATTCTTTAGCATCTATCTTACCTTTAAAATATGCAGTAAGTGCATCTGCTTTGTAGTTGTATTTTGCTTCGTTTGCTGATTCTCTCGGGTCTTTTTTAGATAAAGTTTTTGATATACTCTTAAGATACTTAAGTTCTTGTTTAGCACCTTTATGTTTAGCATATCTTTCTAAACCAAATGATAACATTATACCAATTGATATATGTAATCTTCCTTTTTTAGCTTTTGGATATTTTCTACCATATGGTGAAGAGTTAAACCAATCTAACATAGCTTGTGCCATTTCCTTAGATACTTTGATTCCCTCTACTTCACGAGTCTGTCCTTTGATTACTCTTTTTAATCCACCTTCTGCAGAGATTTCGTTTATTGATTCATCAACACCTTTGATTTTCCTTTGGGTCATCATTACTTTGTACCCATCCTTTTTCATATCACCCATAAACTTTTGAGCCATCTTTTTATCAGCGTAGGCTGCAAATGCAGGTTTGATAGGTTTAGGTCCTTTTCCATATGCTACAACAAATGCTTCGTTTACTGATTCGTTTACTTTTTGAAGATGTTTGTAAATCTTGTTTGCAAATGCAGGTGAAGTAAGTTTAGCAATAAAGATAATTGTTTTTCTTTTATCTAACTTGACACTCTTTCCACTTCCACTACCTTTTACATCAGGTGGGTTACCATCCATTGAGTATCCATAATCTATAATATTGATAAGTTCGTTGTTACTATTAAAGGTAAGTTTGTATGCAGATATCCTTGAACTATACATAACTCTTATTGTTAGTTCAAAGTTTCCTTCTCTATCCTTCTTATCAGAACCAATAACCATTCCAAACTTTTCGCCTGTCTTTCGGTTTTGTCCTTTTATAGAAGCCTCTTTTAGTTTTTGCATTTTCTCCATGTTCCACCCTTAGATTTATAATTTTTTGCAGCCCATCCATTAGCATATGCAGACGGGTAAACATCAAATTTTCTTTTAGCAGCTGCTTTGGATGCTGCCCACTTACCAGGGTCATTCGGACAACTTTTTTCAGTCATAATCATTCTTTCAACTTTTCGTCCAAACTCATAGAGTACTTGTTCTTGTTCGTTTAGGTCAGACTCTTCTTTGATTGTAGTAGTGATTGAACCATCAGTATTTCTACTTGAAACTTTTACTGATTCTTCATTTACTGATTTATCACCACATCCACCTGGAGTAGTTCCTCCACATCCACATCCACAATCACCTTTTGATTCTGCGATACCTAATCTTTGTTTCATTTCATCTTCAGTAATCTCACCAATTTTATAGTACCTCGAAAGTATGTTGCCCATATCTTCGTATAATCCATTCATTCTTTGGTCTAAGCTCCTTGCCTCTTTTGCAACTTTATCAAATTGAGTACCTAACTTAGTTAACTCACCCATATTCCTTTTTACTGTGTGTCTATCAAACCAATCATCAGCTTCTCTTAGAGCAAGTTCTCTAGCAGCCTCTGTGATACCACCCAAAGTTTCAGCAACTTCAATGATATCAGATTTTCTATCCATAGATTCTTGATATTTGTTGTATGTAGAAACGATTTCTAAGAAGTGTTTCTTTACTTCGTTAGACAATCCTCTATCTTCTGATTCTTTAAGTATATCTGTTAGTTTCATATTCTCTCCTTATGATTTTCTTTTTAGCATCTTATGTACATCTTTGATTCTTTCAATAGCATTTTCTAAATGGTCCATTGCTTCAAGAACACCATCTTCTTCTAACATTTCAAGTGCTTCTGAAAAATCAATCTTAACTGTACTTGCAAGGGTTTTTAATTCTCTTTCTTCTTTTTTGAATTTTCCTTCTTTTAAAGGTTCTTCTTTTAATGGTACTAAATCTACTAATTTCATTTTGTCTCCTTAATATAATTTTTTTAATGCCTTTTCACCAGATGCTGCGAAATACCATTTTCTATCTCTCATATCATATAAATATACATATTCTGCACCACCCGCCATACCACTCTTTTTTATGTATTTTGCAATATCTTTAACATCACCCTTTATAGGACTTGGTTTCTCGTTATAGAACTCTACTGGTTTATCAGCAAAGATTCCTCTTGCTCCACCACTTTTAATTAGTTTAAGAACATCTTTTTCGTTCTTCATGTGTTTCTTAATACCTGGTTTCATATTAGATGGGTATCCATCAAAATGAACATAGCCTGATTGAATCTTTCCACTTCTATCGATAATACCAATTTGTGAACGAGTTCCTTCTTTCAGACTACCTAATGCTTTTAAATTTACTATTCCGCCTAATCTTATCATGATAATTCTGTTATTATTTCTCTTATTAAATCATGTGCCTTACAATAGTTACCACACACATCTGCAGATATAACTTTTTTAGATTCGTTTACTGGTGTCATAAATGCACCATGTGTTGATGGATTGGAAACAAAATCCCAACCAAGTAATTCAAAATCTTCACCAACTCTAACCTTACCATTACCGATTGGTTCTACTGAACCCATACCTCTTGAGGAAATACCTAAAAGGATATTTGCCTTAAGTAATTCTTTTAATATGTTACCAGATGGAGTTGGTAGTATTTCTACAGTACCTATTAAATCATCACCTTCCCAATGTATTTCTTTTACATTGTGAGAAACATTTTTTAAGTTTATTACAGAAGAGTCCGGATGGTCTAACTCACCCAACGCTCTTCTTTCTTTAATGAGAGTTTCATACTTTTTAGCTTCTCTCATTAGAATTTCTTTTGGATATACTCTTTCGTTTTGGTTAGGAGCACCAGCTCTTTGAAGAATACCTTTTACCAATGTCCTACCATTAGCATCTTCGTTTACTTTTCCTTCAAATAATCTTGTTTCTATTAATAAATTTTTCATTATGCTCCCCAACTTTTTCTTTTCTTGAATAAATCAAAAAAGATTGCAGATACTTCTTGTCTGATGATTTTTCTGATTTCATCTCTATCAGACTCATTGAGTTCCTCAGTAACTAAAAAATGGTTTACACCATATTTAAAATCTCTGATTTCCTCGTTGATGATATCATACAATTCATTTTTAGTCATCTTAGCTCTTTTTCTCTCCTCTACCTTTCCAAGTTTTTTCAATCTTGTTAAAGAATGCCTTCTTTTCATCATCGGACATTTGAGGAATAGATTTACCAGCTTTTTCTAATGCTTTTTTGAAAAATTTCTGATATTCAGATTCTTCTTTTAAAACATCTTTGATGATTTCTTTTAATCTACTTTTTGTTATTTTCATTGGTCTAACTCCTTTATACTATTAGCTATGTTAATTAATCTTTCCTTTACATTATAAATATGACGATGAGTTCTCTTCCAATAGTTATTCTTGTCGAGTTCATTCATCGTTTTTATTTTATTATACCAGTTAAAAAACTTTTCAACTTCTGCTAATTGGTATTTTAGTTCTTTAAGACCAACTGCTAATTTTTGATTAGGAGAACGAGTTTCATCATTCTTTAATTCTAACCATCTATTAACTGGTCTTTTTATTTTAGCCTCATCAACTTTAGTGTACCCACTTGATTTGACTATAGAATCTTTTTTCTTTTTATCTTTCTTCCTACCACCTGAAAAAGCAAAAGGAGTTTGATACACATCTACATTTGCTGTAGTTGTTACTTCATCCAACTCTTCTTCTTCTATTTCTTGGATAAGTTCCTCAATAAAAGATTTTAATTTACTTTCTAACATTGACCATTTCCTTTACAAGTTCATAACCCATCATTAGTGCTGAAACTTGTGAATCAGAAACTTTTCTTCCAATCTTTTGTTTTTTAAGAATGTTTAAAGTTTCTTTTAACTTAATTTTAGTAACCTTGTCTTTTGTTTTAGTATATTCTTCGTATAAGGAAGAAACGAGTTTTTTCATTTCGCCTCTATAATAATCAACAAACTTACTTGTATTATTTACATTGTTGATATACTCTTTAAGTAAGTTTTTCTGAGAATTATTTAGGTTTGTATATTTTCTATTGAATTGCTCTACAAGAACCTTGTACGCAAGTAATCTTACATCTTTATCTTGTTTTTTGTAGGCTTGTAGTGCTCTATCTTCAATTATTTTCTTTTTATTCTTAACAGAATCATTGATAATATGTTCTACTAATGTAAATCTTGAATTAAGACCATCCTTTACATCTGGATTATCAATACTTTTTGATTCAAACACTTTATATATAGATGCAAGTGTTTTATAATTTGTGATAGGTGAATTTAAAAATTCATCTATGTTAAAATTTGATTGAATCTCTTTTATAAGATTATACTTTTCTTTAATAATTTTTTTGGAATCAATTTTGGAATGAGCCTCTAATATTGCATCTATGAACTTTTCTGCTCTTGATTCAGAATTATACTTTTCTTTCAATAGCATATCATAAAGTTTTTTCTCTTTAGATAACTCAGTACCAGATTTAAAGAATTCTTTAACTATCCCCTTTGCAACTTCTTTATCACCGTTGAGAATTTCAAGAGTAATTTGTCTAACAAGAAGTTCAAATAAGATACCTGTATTCTTAAATTTGCTATGTTTAATTTTTTTCATTCTTTCCTTACAATTTGATATGATACTAAAACTCTAATATAAATATACAATTATTGATTAAAAATTAAATTTTTGTATCATCAAGGAGATTATCCTCGCTTAACATATCATTTTCATGTAAATATTTACGCTTTGAGGAAACGCCGTTAACAATTTCTTTAGCTCGGTTTAATGAAACTTTGCCTTCTCTTGTTTCTCTCTTTCGAGCCTTAGTGCGTTCATCATCTCCAAGAGGGTCTCTACCGTAAGGATGTTTGTCTTTCTTATAAGTATTACCTTCCCTCGGTCTACCACCTTTATTTTTAATTTCTTTTTTAATTTTTTCTAATGATTCTTCGATATCCTCTGCATCTTCTTCTGCTGCAGGGTCACTACCTTCATCTTCTATTGACCTAAATCTAAATCTATCTTTTAAATCATTAATCATTGAAGATTTTTGTCTATCAGTTTCTTCATTTGACATTTTGAATATATTTTCATATACCCATTCTTTGGATAACATATTCAAACCTTGAATATCTTGTGCCAATCTAATCTTTTCACTCCAAAGATTTACTTTTTCTTGTTCGTAAATTGTCGATGGATTTACTAATGATAGTTCGAAGTTTGTCATTTCTGTATCTGATATACCTTGTGAGTATAAATGTACGATTGCAATCTTACTTAATTCAGATACAATAATTCTTTGTATTCTTTCAATAGTTCTTGCGAATCTAACATCTTCTGCTGCTAATGTTGCTTTACCATTGATTTGTTCTTCGTACCCTAAATATGCTTTTGGTATTTTAAGTGCAGCAAACATTTTTGCTTTTAGATAATCAATATCATCAGTTGAAGAATATTCTAAACCACTTAGGTTATCAATAGAAGTTCCACTATCACCACCCCTTACTGGTAAATAGAAATCTTCTGTAAGGTTTTGCATATTGTACTTTAAGTTGTACTCACCTGTATTTCTATCTAAGAAAGGAACTTTTTTCATTTTGTTGATAATTCTCTGCATGTAGTTATCAACTTCATTTGGTGGAATGTTACCAATATCAATTTTGAAAACTCTCTTTTCAGGTGCTCTCATAATTCTATGAATCAACATCGCATCTTCCATAAGAGATAATTGTTTCCACAATCTTCTAGCATTTTCAATCATTGATTTACCATATGGTAACCAGTTTGTATCTGCTAATAATCTAAAGTGAGCGATTTCCCAATTCTCATAATCAACTTTACCATTGATATCATCTTCGATGTGGAACTTTACATAATTTGGATTTTCTGGGTCAGTTCTTTCTAATCTTTCTGTATTGTAAACTGAGTAAGGAGTTATGTTTACAATCCCTTTTCCTTCTGCCATTTCTAAACCTAAGAAGAAATCTCCATACTTACACATATTTCTTACCCATGGCCAAAGATTAAATTCAATGTTCATGATATCATAAAATAAATTGTGTAAAATTTCTTGTACATCTTCGTTAGATGAACGAATAGTAAGTATATTACCGAATTCGTTTTTAAGTGTAGATTCATCTGCGAAGATATCTAATGCTGATGCGATAATTGGGTCATTATCCATTGCATCGTAATCTCTAAAGATTTCTCTTCGGACTTGTTGGTAGGCCATTGATTGTGCCCCACCAGCCATTTCATATTGTGCTTTTTGTAATTTGGTATATCTATCTCTTAGTGAAGAAAGATTTGTTCGTTGTCTATCATCAGTATCAACTACTTTTCGTTTACCTTTTTTATCGACACGAACAATCGCTTGTGTTGAGAACAAACGAGTTAATCTACCAAAAAATGAAGTATCTGCCATTCTATTCTAATTTTAAATTATAACTTTTATTTTACCAAGCTCTACAACTCCAATACCTTGCCTTATGTCTTGGGCCTGGATTATCACAGTTGTGTCTTGCTCTGAATGACTTCCTTCTTGCAGGGTCACTCTTTTTTATTTTCATTGTTTTTTCACCACCCTTACCTTTATGTCCAAAGTTTACCTTTACAACATTTCCTTGTGGGTTTTTTACATATACTTTGAATTTTTTTACATCACCTCTTGTTGGTTTACCCAACTTAACTTTTCTACCTTGATACTCGGCTTCGTTAACTTCAGGTTTGTAATGTTTTAAAAATTCAACTATCTCTCTGTAATCTTGTTGGTTTTCACAATCATATTCTTGAATATCATCAGCAGTCTCTCTGATAGTATTTACAAAATTTGAATAAAGTGCTTTTGTTATTTCTTCCATAATTAACTCCTATACTCTATAAATATATAATTTTTAAAGATTACTTAATTAACCAAGTTAAATCCTCATTTGTATCTCCAACTTGTTGTTGCCATGGGTTTGATTCCATATGGTCTGGTAGAGAGTTTCCACCATAAACTGCCCCATGAGTTTTCGTTGCAATACCTCCTAATGCTTTTTTAGTTAAATCAATTCCTTCTTGTCTTAACCTTAGTGCGGTATCTCTTACCCACAATCCAATTGCAATTGCCATTGTTAAATCATCATTATAACCTTTCATAGCCTCTGCACGATTACCATTCCATATAAAAGTAAACATTTCTTCAATTAATCTATGTGAACGAATTGTTACTGATTTATCTCTGAAGTAATCATCTAATTTAGATATGATAAGTGGTCGTGTTTTAGATGTTGTACTGAATCCAGCAACCATTCCTCTTTCTTCTGCACGATATCTATTTGTCATCTGATTTTCAGTATCTACATATTTTAAATCCTTACTCATATAGAATAAGTTTTGATATCCTCTATCAATCACTTGTTGTATTGTTGCCCAACCAATGTTTGCATTTTCAATTACGAGTAACGCCTCATTATATTCAGTAGCAAGTGCAACTAAGAAGTTACCAAATGATTTGGTATCTAATTTACCTTTATATTCTGCAACTTGAGTTGCCTGTTCAATATCAATTACATGACACGCCGAGTAATCACCACCATCACCTCTCGCAACATCGGCAACTACCATATAACCTTTATTATAATTTGGATATTCCCACTTCCAAAGATTACTATCGAACCCTGTCTTTTCTAATGGTTCTTGACAAAACGATTCTTTATAGAATTGTAAAAGTTGAGGGTCAATTACAGTATCACCAGAAGAAACGAAATCACAATCACATTCTTGTGCTGCTCCTTTTGGTCCTAATAATGTTTCTTGGTTTTGTCTCCAATCTTCGTTTCTTTCTGGATGTACACTCCAATGTAATTTGATTGGATTAAATCCATTTGTTTCTTCCTCAGACCCAACCCATGTTCTATGAAAGAAATTACCCACACCATTTGGTGTTGAAAGTATAATAGAATTACCACCAGTTGATAATGTTGATTGTGCTGATACCCATATCTCTTCAATGTTATCAATAAAAGCTGCTTCATCAAATACTAATAAGGATAGTGCTTCAGAACGACCAGCATCACCACTCGATGATGTTGCTTTTATCTGAGAACCATTTGAATATCGAAGGGATAGTTTATTATCTTCTATTGTATTTTGTTTTAGCCATGTTGGTAATAAATCATTCATTACCCTAACCTTTGTTACAAGGTTTTTAGCAACCTCTTGTTTAGTTGCTATGATTAAAATATTGAAATCTTGATTAAATAACATTTTCCAAAGAGAAAATCCCGCAACTAAGGTTGATATACCAGTTTGACGAGATTTAAGAACAATGTTATATCTATGTCCATTGAATTCATTAAGAGTTCTTTCTTGAAATGGATACAAGTGAAAAGGAATTTTACCGCGGACGGGATGTTGTATCATACAATACTTTTTCATGAAGTGTATTGGGTCAGATGCACACTTCCGATACTCAAGTTTTATTATTTCCTTTAAACTCTGTTTGCTCATTTTACTCTTTGCCTAATTTCCAATACAAAGAACCACCAACGAAAGGTTTATATTGACCAAGTTGATTTGATACACCAACATTTAATCCATATATTTTCATTTTTTTGGTTTTAAATAGAATGTTACCACTTAAATTACCCAAACCATTTGTTTGGTTAACTCCAAATCCAAATCCATAATAGAATTCATTTTTTGGTAACTCTTTTACAACTGTTGTGTTATAAACTGTGGGTATTTTAAAAAACCAGTCAATCTCTCTTGATTGAATTGAGTTTTGTGTAATTACATCGGTAAGAATACCAAATCCTAAATCTCCACTCGGTTTATTACCTAATGAATCTGTAACAGTTGCAGGAAAATCGTATTTTAAGTTAAGTGTATCCTTTACTGTTACTTGTGAGAAGTACTCTTCAATGATTGCGAGTGAATCTACATCAACTGGTATCTCTACTTCTTTAATTACTTCTTTTGTTATATATTTTGGTACATACTTTGTTACTTTGACCTCCTTTTCAACATAAACAGTATCAATTTCTTTTTTAATTAGTTCAAAATCTTCTCCGTCAATGTTTACAATCTCTTTGTCACCGTAATCAGTTCCACATCCTCTTAAAAATAGGATAATTCCAATCAGGAGTAGAATTAAAATTTCTCTCCATCGTTTTAGCAGTGTGCTAAAGAATATGCTCATAGTTTTTCTCCTTAAATTTCTCTAATATAAGATTTCTTTTTTCTGAAATCTCATCAATCTCTTTTTGGCTTCTTTCAATAAACCCCTGCATCTCTTCTTTCATCTCCTCTACAGGTCTTGGTAATACATACGAGTTTACTACCTTTCCATCTTCGTTGATTTCATCATATTGCTGTTTCATATCAACCATAGATTGTTTAATCTCATCGAGTTGAAATAATCCAGCCTTGATTCTTTCAGTTAAAACTCGATAATCTGCGTAATCTTCTAATAATCCTAACTCCTTTAGGTCAACAGAAAGTTTTGACATACAACCAATACAATATCCATACTCTTTAATTGATTTTTTGTTGTTAGTACTAAACTTGCCTACATGGTCACAATCTTTATTCTTACATTCTTCTAATTTTGCTAAATAATCTCGTATCTCTTGAAAAGTAGAGGAATTTTTACCTTCTTTTAAAGTATATCCTTCTTTTTTCTCATATCTGTAGTGTTCATCTTCCCAAACATCTCCTATTTTCCTATCTTCTTTCTTTGCCTCCCAACCAATAGATTGATTTGTCTCGTATTCGCCAGTTTTGACCATGTCAACTAACTTCCTACGAGTAGGGTGCATGAAGTTTTTTTTGAAATCTTTACCCATTGTGATATATTAGGTTATTATTTTTATATATAAATATTGTGTAATTTAGAAACCGCTACTTTTAAAAGAATATACCAAGTATCTGATTTACTGAGGCGAATGTACCTGTTAATTTAAAGGTATTTCCTTTATATAGGAACACGATACCTTCATTTGGTACTATTTTCTTAGAACCACCAATAGAATTCAATCTTCCAAGTTCTAATTTAAGTTTATCTATCTTTTTTGAGTCACCTGATTTCTTAACATCTTTAACTGTCTTATCAATTCGTTTCTTTATATCACGAACTGCCTTATCAGGATTAAC
>TARA_B100001057_G_scaffold392206_1_pt1 | contig 23704 bp, 29 predicted proteins | sample TARA_B100001057 | Tara Oceans TARA_B100001057 (sample SAMEA2621839) | marine metagenome | biome: marine biome (ENVO:00000447); feature: surface water layer (ENVO:00002042); material: "saline water (ENVO:00002010), including plankton (ENVO:xxxxxxxx)" | depth 5 m
GAGCCAAATATGCTCTCACGCGGGATTGTAAAAGGGGCTACACAACTCTCAAAATATTTTAACCTTATTTTACCAAAATCCGTTCAAGAAAATATTGGTAAGAGATTTCAAACACCAGATTTAGTACTTACAAAAGACCAAAGTATAGATGCACCTGCATTTGATTTAATCAGAGCCTCTGTCAATTTAATGGTTGCTGGTATATTAATTGCAGTTGCAACCACTATGAAATTACCTTTGTCTACAACCTATGTCACTTTTATGGTTGCTATGGGAACATCATTTGCCGATAAAGCATGGGGTAGAGAGAGTGCTGTTTACAGGGTTGCCGGTGTTTTAAATGTCATTGGAGGTTGGTTTGGGACTGCGATTGGTGCGTTTATAGCCTGTGGAACGGTGGTGTTTTTAATAAACATGAACCCTACAGTGATAACGCCTATTTTCTTATTGCTTACAGCAATTATATTGTGTAGAAATTATCTTGCACACAAGAATAAATCTTTAAACATCTCAAAAGATGACTTTCTTAAAAGTTCTGAAAGTAGTTCTGTTCAAGGTGTTATTCAGGAAAGTGCAAAAAACATCTCGAATGTGCTTAAAAGATCTAATACTATCTACAGCAACGCCATAAATGGTCTAGCGTCTGAGGACATTAAACTTCTAAAGAAAAATAAAAAACAAGTTGTTAAAATCTCAAAAGAGGTTGACGATTTAAGAGATAATATTTTTTATTTCATTAAAAACTTGGATGAATCCAGTGTTGAGGCGAGTGGATTTTACATAGATATTTTAGGCTATTTACATGATATGACACAGTCATTGGAATATATTTCTAAAGTAAGTTATAAACACGTTGATAATAATCACAAAAAATTAAAGTTTAAACAAATCAAAGAACTGAGTGAAATTAGTGAAGCAATAACAACCCTATTTTCAGACTTTAGAAAACCCTTTGATTCGCAATCCTTTGATAAGATTGAGGATATTACCAAACGTAAAAATGATATTTACAATATATTAAAGTCTAATATAAAATTACAGGTTGAAAGGACCAGAGGTGCGGATGAGTCCAGCCCAAAGAATACAACACTATATTTCAATTTACTGTTGGAAACTAAAGATTTCTTAAAGGCTACAAGTAATTTAATAGACGAATACGAAAATTCACACAACAAATCTTCACACTAAATTCAAAAGACTTAATAAAAAAACCCTTTCAAATGAAAGGGTTTTTTTATTTGTTACTACAAATGTTTAATTATCCTTCGCAACTTGTACACTCTTTCTTTTGTTTGAACTTTTGTGCAGCATTCATACTGTGCTGATAATACAAAGATTTAAGTCCCAACTTCCATGCAGTCACATGAATCTTATTGATATCCTTAGTAGGCATATCTGGATGTACTATTATGTTTAGAGATTGCCCTTGGTCTATGTAATTCTGTCTGTTAGCAGCCTGATAAATAATTGCCAATTGATCAATTTCAGAGTAAGTTTTGAATACCTCTTTTTCATTTTCTGACAAGAACTCAAGGTGTTGAACAGAACCATCTCTGTCCCTTATATCTCTCCATACATCTGGAGTATCCATCCCCTTTTCTTTTAAAAGTGCTGTCAAAAAAGGGTTCTTGATTGTAGTTTTAATTTTTGCAATATCCTTTACATAAATATTAGACCAAATGGGCTCTATTCCTTGAGATACTTGACCTAATATAAAAGCCGATGATGTGGTCGGTGCTATTGCATTCAAAGTTGCATTTCTTCTTCCATAACCTTTTAGAACTTTCGGCTCTCCAAATTTTTGAGCTAAGTATTCAGAAGCTTTGTACGAATGCTCTTTTAAAGTTTTAAAAACCTCGGTGTTTAAACTGTAAGCTTCCTGACTATCAAAAGGGAGTAATTTAGACTGTAGCAAAGAATGCCATCCTAATGTTCCCATACCTAATGCTCTATTTTCTTTAGCAAAATTATATGCGCGTTCCATAAATAAAAACGTCTGTCGATCATCTAAATTAGGTGAGTCTTTATAGGACTCTAGTTTTTCTAAAAACTCTGTAATTACAGCATCTAAAAAATAAATCATGATTTCAACTGCATCCGTATCTTTCCACTTATCATAATGCAGTAAATTAATGCTTGACAAAACACAAACAAAAGACCAGTTATGGTCAGACGGTAACATTATTTCAGTGCATAAATTACTAGCGTAAATTGGTAGTTTCTTATCTTTGTATACATCAGCAGCACCATTATTAGCATTATCGGTAAAGAAAATGTAAGGGTAACCCATTTCTCCACGACTTTGTAAAACCTTAGCCCAAACCGTTCTCTTTTCAACATCGCCATCAATCATCTCCTGCATCCAATCGTTAGTTACAGTAACTCCATGAGTTAACTCTTGAATAGGGTTGCCTTCTGTGCCTATTTCTAAGAATTCCATAATGTCTGCGTGATCGATAGGCAAATAAGGAGAAAAACGGCCTCGTCTTACTGATCCTTGACTTACAACATCTACCATTGATTCAAACAATCTCATAATATGGACTGCTCCAGAGGCTTCACCATTATTTTTTATTGCTGCACCACGGCCTCTAATTTTTCCAAAATAGCCGGAAGTTCCTCCTCCTAGTTTAGACATCATACCCACTTCAGATTGGGAATACAAAATATTTCCAATATCGTCATCAATATGAGAACCGAAACAGCTAATTGGTAAGCCTCGCTCTTTTCCAAAGTTTGACCAGACAGGGGATGCCAATGAATAATATCCTTGCGACATGTAATAATAGAATTTGTCCGCAAATCCTGGCATTTCAAGCATTGCTTCTGCTCGTTTTGCAATGTTGGAGATACGCTGTTCTGCTGTAACTCCCTCACCCAAATATCCAGCAGCTAGAAACTTTCTACTATTTTCATTCAGCCACTCAAATGATTTTTCATTAGATAAATGCATTGTATCTTTTGATTTTTTTCTGGCTTGAATTAAATCTTGATGTGGATTAGTTTTTCCCTGCTTGGTAGTTAGTTTTTTCTGCATGTTCTAAAATAGGTCGTCACTAGTTACACTTTGAGTTCTCTTACTATAATTGATGGATCGTTTTACAAAGAAATCTCCATGTTTAGTTCCTATAATTTCATCATCAAACCATTCGGTTTCTGAGACTAGATTATGATCTATTTCAAACACTTTACCAATTCCAATACTCTCAAGAGAATTATTGAATCTGTTTTTCAAAAATTCGTTAATTACGGACTTAGGTAAAAAGTCTAATTCCCCATTTTCGAAAATCCAATCCACTACATCTTTCTCTGCCTCAAAAGCTTCTTTACAAATGTCCTGGATATTTTTGTGGTATTCTGGTGTAAACCACTCTGGGTGTTCTTTTTGAAGAATTTTTATTAAATCAATACCAAAATCACCGTGGATTTGCTCTTCCTTGGAAGTGGCCTCTACCACATTAGAAATACCCTTCAACATGTTTTTATGCTTATTGAAAGCCATGATAATTAAGAATTGTGAAAAGAGCGAAACATGTTCAATAAATAATGAGAAAAGAAGAATCGATTCAGCATATTCCTTATCATCATCACTCTTTGAATTTTTAAGTGCTGTTTCTAAGTATCGAACCCTTTTCATAATAATAGGCTTCTTTTTTAGCTCCTTAAATTCTGTGTTTAGCCCAAGAATCTCTAATAAATGAGAATAGGCGTCTGCATGACGAACTTCACTTTCAGCAAATGTTGAGCCCACAGATCCTATTTCTGGCTTTGGAATTCTGTGATATAGATCTCCCCAAAAAGATTTGACAGCTACTTCTATTTGAGAAATTGCTAACATGGTGTTTTTGATTGCACTTCTCTCAGAATCAGAAAGCCTGGATTTGAAATCTTGAATATCACTTGTGAAATTAAATTCTGTATGAATCCAATAAGAATGCCTTATGGCTGGAACATACTCATAAAGCTGTGGATATTCGTATGGCTTTAAGTTGATTCTTTTTTCAAAAATATCAGACTCTCTTTCCTTGCTTCTTTTGTTACGATAAAGAATATATGCCTTAGCAACCTCAGGGAAGTTACTTTCCATTAATTGAGTCTCTACAATATCTTGTACCTCCTCAATTGTAGGAATATATCCTTGATGGCCCTTTTTCCGAATCAATAATTTTTGATAAACTGATAAGGCAACGTCCTGTGCATTTTGCTCATTACCAACGCCAACAGCGTTCATTGCTTTGTTAGTAGCTTCAGTAATCTTTTCTAGTTGGAAAGAGCTAGTGCTGAAGTCTCTCTTAATTATATGTTCTATAATCATAATTTTAAATATCTTGGTTAGTTCTATTACTGAATATAAAAGTCAGTCTTTTAAATTCTGGTGTAAATCAAGTTGTCTAGCCGTCCAGTTCTTCGGCCATACAGAAGCTAGCTTCTGTTTTATTGTGCCACTCCAAAATATTATGGTGCTGGACAGAAAATACATCAAATGGAATATTGCTGCATTTTAAAATAGGCTTTGTTGTTAGTGGCATCGTTTGGTTTGATTTAAATAAATATACAAATCAATATATATTTATGCTTAACAAAGATTTAAAATTGTTAGTTTAAATAAAAGTCATTTTTATAAACATTGGACCTAAGTTCTTAACAACAAGTAAGTTATTTCCTACAAAAAAAACCTTGCTTTAAAAACTCAAATAATTGATAATCAAGTAGTTAAAAATTATTTCTCTCGTAAAAATTGCAAACGCAAAAAATTAAAAAAACATGGTTGTCAGAAAAAAAATACAGAAATAAATAAAATTTATATTACTTACGCTTGTCAGCGATAGCTTCCAGCTCGCTATACCATTGCTCCCCAAATTTTCTAATAAGCGCCTCCTTCACAAATTTATATATTGGTAATTCTAATGCTTTTCCAAGACTACATGCAGTATCGCATATTTCCCATTTATGATAATTAACCGCAGAGAATTCACTGTAATCAACAACTCTGATTGGATACAAATGACATGAAACAGGTTTCTTCCAATCTATTACACCTTGATTGTAGGCCTCTTCAATTCCGCATAATGCTGTTTTTTTATCATCATAAATAAGGTAAGCACAATCAGCACCATTAATTAAAGGGGTTTCAAGATCTCCTTGTTTCGTGGATACATAGACCCCTTGTTTATCAATAGCCTCAAGCCCTTCAGGTGTTAAAAACTCCTTCAGCTTTGGATAAATTTCTTGTAATATTTCTGTCTCCTGTCTTTCAAGAGGCGCTCCTGAATCTCCGTCTACGCAACAGGCTCCTTTACAAGAGCTTAAATTACATGCGAATTCATTGTCTAATATAGCCTCTGATACAATTGTCTTTCCTAATTGAAACATGGCTGTAATATACTATTTTAGGTTAAAATTTTAAGGAAATTACTAATCCTTTTCTTTTTCTTAATATAAATAATTTATCGACCTTTGAATAAGAAATAAATCAAGTCATGAGTCTGGATATTAAAGAAATTTTTACAGCTTTTATGGTGCTTTTTGCGGTTATTGATATTATTGGAAATATTCCAATAATTATAGACTTAAGAAAAAAAGCTGGACATATACAAAGTGAAAAAGCGTCACTTATTGCAGGTTTGATTATGATAATTTTTTTGTTTGTTGGAAATAGTATTTTAAAATTAGTAGGAATCGACGTACATTCCTTTGCCGTAGCAGGAGCATTTATTTTACTATTTATTGCCCTTGAAATGATATTAGGGATCACCCTTTACAAACAAGATGAAGAATCTTCTTTGAATGCCACAGTTTTTCCGCTTGCATTTCCTTTAATTGCAGGGCCTGGAAGCCTCACAACTTTATTATCTTTAAAATCCGAATTTCAAACTGAAAATATAATTATTGCAGTTATTATAAATGTAATTGTAATTTTTATAGTGCTAAAAACATCCATAAAAATTGAAAGAATCATTGGTCAAAACGGTATTAATATTACCCGTAAAGTTTTTGGAGTTGTACTTTTGGCAATTGCTGTTAAGTTATTCACCTCTAACATTAAATTTTTATTATAATTTATGAAATTAGCAACTTACATCATATCAGTATTAGCATTAGCAGTTCTGATATTTAATATCACGAAAATTAATTTTGAAACTCCGCTACAAGGTAACAGCTTTACAGCCATTATTACTACTATTTCAGCAGCGTGTGCCATACTAATTGCTACTGCTTTGAGATTAGCTAAAAAAGTAGATAAATTGGTGAAAAAGAAAACTTAAATTGAAATAAATTGGACTTCAATACCTGCCTTTTCTAAAAACTCAACCCCTGATAAATCTTTATATTGAGTGCTGTAGACCACTCTTTTTATCCCTGCTTGATGAATCAGTTTGCTACATCCTTGACATGGAGACAATGTAACATAGAGCGTCGCGCCTTTACAAGACTGTGTGGATGCAGCAACTTTAAGAATAGCATTTGCCTCTGCGTGAAGAACGTACCATTTAGTATACCCCTGGTCATCCTCACAAATATTTTCAAATCCTGTGGGTGTCCCATTATAGCCGTCTGATATAATCATACGGTCTTTGACAATAATAGCTCCCACTTGTCTGCGATCACAATAGGAAAGTTTAGCCCATTCTTTAGCCATTCTTAAATAAGCCTTGTCGTATTTTAATTGTTTAATATTAGACATTTTTATTTTTAAAAAGGCTGATGAATATAAGTCGTTTATTACTTAATTGCAATTATTAATTTAAGAAAATAAAGGGCTTTTGAAAATTAATGGCATAATAAATCCCAATATAATAGAAGATATAACTAAGACCCAATCTCTTCTAGAAAACCTAAATATATTTTGAAATATGAAATTAAAAATCAATACACATATTACAATAATAAGTTGTCCTATTTCAACCCCTACTGCAAACTCAATAATTGACATGAATGTACTTTCTTTATTGCTAACTAACAATTTAAATGCATTGGAAAAACCTAATCCATGAACCAAACCAAAAAATAAAATGACTGCATATAATAAATAAGAATGCCTGTAGTTAGACTTTCCTGCTGTAAATACATTATAAAGTGCTGTAAAGAATATTGTAACTGGTATTAACCACTCAGTAACATTTACATTTAGGTTTACAATGTCATAGACTCCCAACAGTAAACTTATCGAATGCCCAAGAGTGAATAAAGAAATAAAAATTAAAAGATGCTTCCAGTCCTTAAATATAAAAGGAATAGATATAATCATTACAAACAAGATATGATCGTATCCATCAAAGTTGAGGATATGATATAGCCCTAGTTCAAAGAATTTCAAGAAACTTTCAATCATTTGTTAAGTTTAAAGTATTCCAAATTTAGTGAAATAATGTGCTAATAGCTTTAAATAATTAAACTTATAACGATTTAAAGGCCTCCAATCCACACTTTAAAAAGGCTTCATAATTATCTGGGTTGGGAGTATATCCTATTGGGGGGGTTAAAACAGTATTCGCGTCTGGACTTAACAATACATAAAAGGGTTGGGAGTTCGATCGAAAAAACTCGGTTTGAAAATGGGCCCACTTGTGGCCATAATTTTTGAGATTTCTTGTACTTCCGTCAACTCTTTCAACTGTTAGTTTTTGCTCCTTTGGTAATTCTTTTTTATCATCTACGTACAATGATATAAGGACATAGTCCTTTTCAAAATAAGTTTTAATAGAACTCAGTGGCCAGACATGCTCTTCCATTTTTCGGCAATTAACACATGCATATCCTGTAAAGTCTAATACAATAGGCTTATTAACACTTTTTGCATGTAAAACTCCTTGCTTAAAATCTTTAAAGCATTCAAAATTATTTGGGCAATCGTTTGGATATAAAAAACTGTATCCAACAGGTGGTGCTAATCCACTCAAAAATGTAAGAGGAGTAAAGGTGTTTGTTTCTTGATTTACTTTAAATCCCGACCCTAAATAAATCACAAATGCAAGAACTAAAAATCCCGAAGAGCACCTAAAAAAAGAAAGCTTTTGAATTTTGGAGTCATGCGGAAACTTTATTTTTCCAAAAATATATAATGTCAAGAATAAAAATATTAAAACCCATATCCCAAGAAATGCTTCAATCTTCAATAAGCCCCAGTGCTGTACCAAATCAGCATTGGATAAAAATTTAAATGCCAACGCTAGTTCTAAAAATCCTAGAATGACCTTTGTTGTATTAAGCCATCCTCCAGACTTTGGAAGTGACTTTATCATATTTGGAAACATTGCAAAAAGAGCAAAGGGTAAGCCTAGAGCTACTCCAAAACCAGCCATCCCAGAAGTGAGTTGCCAAGCGCCACCATCAGCAGATAATGACCCTGCGAGAAGAGACCCAAGAATCGGGCCTGTACAAGAGAATGATACAATAGATAAAGTTAGAGCCATGAAAAAAACCCCAAAAATACCACCGATTCCTTCTCCCCTACTTGTGAAAGTTGTCCAGGTTGAAGGCAAGGATAGTTCATAATAGCCAAAGAAAGAAAAAGCGAAAATTATAAAAATCAAAAAGAAGAAAATATTCAACCAAACATTAGTAGATATCTCGTTTAATATATCAGGATTTACAGAGTCTAATAAATGGAATGGGATGCTTAAAATCAAATAGACCAATACAATAAAAAACCCATATAAAATTGCCTTGTATAAACCTTTTCTTGATGAAGAATCATCACTTTTTTTTGTAAAAAAGCTAACAGTTAATGGGATCATTGGAAAAACACAAGGGGTTAATAAGGCAAGAAATCCTCCAAAAATCCCAAGAATAAAGATATTCCAATAAGATTTTGTTGTTTTTATATTATTGTTAAGATTGGAATAAACCCCATCTATACAATCACTCTTTGAGATGCTAAAACTGGGGTTTTGACCATAAAGTAAAATATTGGCATTGGCATCAATATTAACGGCTTGAATTTGAGATTCTCTGTTTAAACCGAGCCCTTTAATTGGATCATAATCTAATTTGAATAGATTCTCAGGCTCATATGTACACCTTGTATTATCACAAGTCATGAATTCAATATTGCCCTTAATAGTAAACCTTTGCGGAGTTTCAATTATTTTGACGCGTTGACTAAACACTGCTTTATCATAAAGTTTTGAGACTACCATTTCAAATATAGAATCGTATTTTTTCTCTTTGTTTAAATCTTTTTCAGATAATAATCCAACTCGCTCGTAAGAGGATGAGTTATCAAAAGAAATAATAGTTGGCAGTGGTCCTTGATTTGGGTCAGAAAATTGCGAGTAAATTGCCCAATTACTGTCAATGTTTGCTGTAAAAACAACATCGTATTCAAATTCGGATATGGCCTCAATTTGAATTTCCCATTTCACAGGATTTAAAATTTGTGCGAAAGAATTAGTAACAAGAAAAATAAGTGCTAAAAAAGATAACTTTTTCATAAGTTTGGGAAATAATAGCAAATTACTGAAAAAAAATAGAGGATTAAAACAAGTAATAAAATATTATAATTTGCTAGCTAATGGCATTTAAAATTTCCTGACGTGAAGCGCGATAGGAGGATGTTGCTTCTGCAATAATTTTATCATTAGGCTTAGTGTGTAAATCGTCAAGTATTTTCGAGCCAATTGGACCAAAAGATTTGTTTAAATTTCTATCACTCCATTTCATTAACTCACAGATAATTGGATAAAGATCAAGACCTGCATCGGTTAAATAATAAATTTTGGTCTTTTGATCATTTGGTAGTTTTGTTACAGATAATAATTCATGTTTAATTAATAACTCTAAACGATTTGCTAAAATATTAGTGGCAATTTTTTCTTTAGATTTCATAAACTCGGTAAAAGTCTTTTTTCCCATAATAATAATATCTCTAATTATGAGTAAGGACCATTTATCGCCTATAATATCTAAGGCTCTAGTAAGAGGGCAGTTTGATCTATTTGTTTTCAAAACGATAGTTTTAATTTATTGCCTTGTATGCAAAACTAATATTTTTTGTTAAAGAATTAATATAAATAACGCTTTATTAATTTTTATTTCACAAATTAAAGTATTGCTTTTTAGAGAATTAGGTGTAATAATTGATGGTAAATTAAATTAATTATTTTTAATTGAAATTGTCGGGATGACAGGATTTGAACCTGCGACCACACGACCCCCAGCCGTGTACGCTAACCGGACTGCGCCACATCCCGTTTTAAAAGAGTAAATCTATTAGTTTTGTTTGAATTAAAAAAAACGGATTAAAAAATATTTAATCCAATAATCGTTTAAAATCAATTTCTGATTCCTTTAAAATATTTTTTTCTAAACCAAAAAGATACACGAACTAACACAATTAAGGCAGGCACTTCAACTAATGGGCCTATAACTCCAGCAAATGCTTGTCCAGAATTTAATCCAAAAACTCCAATAGCTACTGCAATAGCTAATTCAAAATTATTCCCAGCAGCTGTAAATGCGACAGAAGTTGTTTTGTCGTAATCAGCGCCTGCAAATTTGGTTATAAAAAAGCCAATTACAAACATCATTAGAAAATATATAAGTAAAGGGACTGATATTATTAAAACATCCATAGGAATTTCAATAATTAGCTCACCTTTTAATGAAAACATTACTATTATAGTAAATAACAAAGCAATAAGTGTTAAGGGAGATATTTTAGGGATGAATTGGTTTGAATACCATACTTCTCCTTTAATATTGACTAAAACTAAACGACTTAAAATTCCAAACAAAAATGGAATGCCCAAATAAATAAAAACACTCTCGGCAATAACCCCAATGGAAATATCAACAATAGCGCCTTCAAAACCAAAGTAAGGAGGTAGAATGGTGATAAAAATCCACGCATAAAAGCTATAGGCAAAGACTTGAAATATGCTATTTAGAGCGACCAGAGCAGCTCCATATTCCTTACTCCCCTCAGCAAGATCATTCCAGACTAAAACCATAGCAATACAACGAGCCAAGCCGATTAAAATCAGACCAACCATATATTCAGGGTAGTCCCTTAAAAAGGTTAATGCCAAAACAAACATTAGAATAGGACCAATAACCCAGTTCAATAAAAGTGAAATGGATAAAATTTTAGTATTTTCAAAGACCTTAGGTAATAAAGCATAATTTACTTTTGCAAGGGGTGGATACATCATTACAATTAGGCCAATAGCAATTGGAATATTAGTAGTCCCGCTACTCATACCATTAATTAGCTCTGGGACATTAGGAAAAAAATAACCTATGCTTATTCCAATAGCCATAGATATGAAAATCCATAATGTAAGATTTTTATCAAGATAACTTAATTGTTTTTTTGCCATAATTATTGATTAATTTTTGAAAATACATATTTAAGTTCAGTGGCTATCTGCAGACTTCGCTGTAAGTATTTATCATCTTGTTGTGATGTCCCGTCAAATAGTTTAGGGTCTTCGAAAGGAATAGAAATACGAACATCGGCGCCTTTTATAAATGGACAGCCCTTATCAGCGCTAGTGCATGTTAAAATAGCTGCAAACTTAGAACTTGGATTGAAATTATCATTATACAATTTAGAAAATCCTAAAATAGGAGGTTTAACATCTGAGAACTTAATAGAATAAACTGAGTTGTCAGTTAGACTTGTTGACTCTATTTTAAACCCAGAGTTTTTAAGGGCGTTATTTACGGCTGGAAATAACGACGTGATTTCAGTTCCGCCAGAGTAGCAAAAAACATTTTTAATATTATAATAAGAAGATAAAGTTTGAGCCCAAACTTGACAAAGATGGCTTCTTCTAGAATTGTGAGTACAAATAAAGTTTAGCCTAATATCTTGATTTGAGGTTATCTTAGATTGTATGTAGTTAATTAACGCTTGTAACAATTTCAGTCGATAAGGATTAATTGAGCTTTCGTTAATTAATTCAATTTGAGATTTTATTGAATTGAACAACATATTTTACAATATGAGATTGATAATAATGATTAAATATCCAGTAACAAAAATAAGAATCTAATTATAAAATTGTATGTTTAGTAAATGAAAAAAATAACACATTTTATTATAATTGTATCATCATTAAGTTGTGCTTTAACTTTAGTAATCTTGAATTCTAAAACTCTTACAATATCAAAACTCTTGATTGATAGTAAACACCAAATAGTTGTATTTGTATACACGCTGCTTTTTATGAGTGTTTTGTATACTGGGGTTTGGATTTACTTACAGTCAAAACGAAATTCTAAAGACTTCTAGAATTAAAAAATTAATTTTTTTTTTTACTTTTGATTCAAAAGAAATATATATCATGAAAATAAATTCACTACTTTTTGTAATACTATCAATAATCAGTTTCGGATGTAATAATTCCGAATCAAAAAAAGTTAATAGCCCTATTGAATCGTTTCAAAATAGCCTTGTCGCTAATGGAATTACAGGTTCAAATGTTTTTAAAGTTTACAAAGACGGGGAAATATTGTATGATAACATTATTAACTCTAATGCAGTTGGTGACAAGGATATCGACGATGAAACAATATTTGCCATTCACTCAATGACCAAAACAGTTACAACTGTAGCAACAATGATTTTACATGAAAAAGGTTCTTTTGAATTTGATGACCCACTACATAATTACCTTCCTGAGTTTAAAGATATAAATTGTAAGGGGCCAGACGGAATATACCCCTGTGATAATGAATTAAAAATAATTCATTTATTAACTCACAGGTCTGGATATGTTTATTACTTAGAGAATGGAGAAAATTGGTTGACTGCTACGCATAAAAATCTATATCCTGCATATATTAATACATCAAGATTTACAAACCTTGATGAATTTTCAAAATCAGTAGCTCAACAACCCCTTGAATTTGAGCCTGGCACCATGTACTCATATGGCCTAAATCAAGCTTTGTTAGGAAGACTTATAGAAGTTGTATCAGGCCAAAGTTTCTACGATTTTCTTAAAGAAAATATTTTTGATAAACTTGGTATGGATGAAACTAAATTTCATCTTTCTGAAAATGATCGATTAAGGCTTCAACCTCTGAGGGTGAATATTAAACCCAATTCTGGATTTAATCAAACAGAATATAATTTAGATGGTTATACTGCTGCACTTGATGGATATTCATATATGGAGAAAAATAAAGCTCATTTTGGAGGGGAGGGCCTTGTTTCTACAATGAGAGATTTCTCAAAATTTTGCGAAATGTTAGTCAATGACGGTGTATTTGAAAATCAAAGAATTTTATCAAGCAAAAGTATTGACATTATGACCTCTAAATATACAAACGGATATCCTGACCCAAATGAACCTGGTGTCTTTCCTGCTTTGGCAGGCTATTACGTGGGATTTACATTTAGTGTACTTGAAAATCAAGAAGTTGATGGAACAGGCGCTGGGGTAGGATCTTATGGATGGAGCGGCTACCATAATACTCATTTTTGGATTGACCCAGAAAATAAAATTTATGGATTATTTATGTCTAGAGCCATAGAATTTGATTTCTCAATCCCTGCAGGATTAAAAAAGGCAACATACTCTCAATTCTAAATTAATCGTTATCAAAAGAAGGACTGTAGTATTATTTGAACCAATATGGTTTTTTTTCTATATATTCATTCCTGTTATTTATTATATAGAAATAAAAAAATATAATGGTAATAGATTTGAAAATGATATAATATTTTTTATTGTATTAACATTAATGGCATACTTCCTTTGCTTTAGTAAATATTCAGCGGACAATAAGGGAATTGTAAAATATATAAACTTAATTCCAATAAAAATATCTACAAAATATTGGCATGAAATTAAATATATGGTTCATTTAATTGTTCAGAGCAATAAAGGAAGAAGTGGTTCAAAAGAGCATATTTCAAATTATATTTGTTTTATTGATCTTGATGACAAGATTTGCTTAAGAATTCCAGACAAAACAAAAAAATCTACTTTTGATAAAAAACTGGGGGAAATAATTACAAAAAATATAACACCTCCCCCTGATTATTATTCCTTTATAAAGGCTGTTAAACTTAAAGAAGATACATTTGAGACAACTTTATTGATGAAAAATGCACACCCCAGAATTGGAGGTAAAGTAACTATTTCAGGTAGTAATTTAATTATTAAAACTTTTACTATTTTTGATATATATGAAAAATATCAACGAATCTTCAATAAACAAAAAAATAAATAAGCTTAATAAAAAGATTCATAGATCTGAGGAGCAGGGAAATGAGAATAAAACCTGGTGGAGGAAAATGAAACTCAAAAAGCTTAGAAATAAATTAAGGAATTTAAAATAACATTTAATAGTAAAGTTGAAATTCCCTAAAATTCCCTTTTAAGACATTTCTTTTATGTACTTTTGATTTATACTATTATGTTATGAGCAGTAAATTTTTTGGGAATAAAACTTTAAAACAATCCAATAAATCAAAAGGAAGTAAGCCAAAATTTAACAACTTGAACAAACGAAAAACTACATCTGTAAGAAAAGCAGGTCGTGGAAAATAATCACCCCTCAAAATAATGAAGAAATTACTTTTATTTTCCATTTTATTAATCTTCAATTGTAGCAGTGATGATAGCTCTGGTAGTGATGATAATGATTTAATGGAGGAAACCTTCTTGGAAAGGTATGATGGTGTTATTTGGCAAATTTTAGATGATAGTGGAGAAGCTGGTGAAACTTATGTGAGATTCAACAATAATTTATCAAGTTTTATCACTTTTAATTTTTCTGTTAGTTTTAACGGTCAAGATTTTTCAGAATGTTTGTATCTTAATGATATTTTTGATTCTGAAGGATCAGAGATTACAATCCTTATTAATTCTGGTGATATTTTTGCTATGAGTGAAACCGATGTTGAATCTACAATCTTAACAACCTTCACTGCCACTAACGGAGGTAATATTTTGGAAATGGAAGTTCTAGATCCAAATGAGGCTACCGAAACTATATCCCTTCCAAGAGCTAGTTTAACGGAGATCTCCTGTCCTTGATAATAGGAATCAATATATATTTATCAAAAAATTTAAAGCTTGGTTAAAATTTTTTACTTTTGATAAGCAACTGAAACAATATTTGATAACTTGTTCAAATGAAAAAAAATTTATTTTTAATCTCCTTGTTGATTATTACTAATGTTGGTGTACTTCTTTCTCAAAATTTTGAAAGTTTTAATATTACATTCGATGGTCTTGAAAGAGAATATACAATTTATGTGCCTTCATCTTATGACGGACTTACCCCTGTTCCTTTAATTTTTAGCTTTCACGGAGGGGGTGGTACTGCAAGCGGTCACATTGCTATTAATAATTTTAGTGAATTGGCGGAAAGTGAAAACTTCATAGCTGTATATCCTCAAGCAGCCATTGACCCTCAAGATGGAAGTAATGCTTGGATACACAAGGCACCTACTTCACACGACGATATTTTTTTTGTTGAAGCTATTATTGACACTTTAAACAATGAATTTTTAATCAATAATGATAGAATCTATGCTTGTGGTTATTCCGAGGGAGGGATATTCTCTTATGAGCTTGCTTGTAGATTGAATAGTAGGATCGCAGCAATTTCATCAGTTTCTGGCAGCATGTTGGTTGATTCATTTCGGGATAGTTATTATAACTTAGGGCCATGTTCTCCTATACATCCTACCGCCGTGTTGTTAATCGCTGGAACTGCCGACTTTAATCCGCACTCTATGTACAATGGGTTGCAGCCTTATTACATGTCAGTTGAAGAAATTACAAATTATTGGGCAAACTATAATAATTGTGAAGTTGAGCCTATTTTGATAAATCTTCCTAATTTAGATCCCACAGATGGCTCAACTGTTGAGAGATACTCATGGTCAACAATAGAAGGTTGTACATATGTGGAAGAGTTAAAAATTATTGGGGGCGAACATGATTGGCCTGGAACATTTGGAAATATGGATATTAATGCAACGGAGGAAATTTGGAGTTTTGTTTCAAATTTTAGTTTAAATGGAAATATTGCATGTGCTAACCTATCAGACAACAATAGTGGTCTAAATAATGTTATTTTTTATCCAAACCCAGCTAGGGACCAAGTAATAATAAAATCAAATTTCACAGTAAGCAAGAGCTTTTCAATTTTTTCTATTAATGGCCAAGAAGTGATTACTGGAAAACTGAATACTAATATTACAAAAATAGATTTAGGACACCTACCAAAAAGTGTCTATATTTTAAAAATAAAAAACAACTTTTATAAGCTCTTATTAAAATAACTCTAAATTGAGCTATGTTTAATTGAAAGAAATTAAAGTTTTACATATTATTGTTATCACTCTTCAATTAGCAGGACTGATTTATGGAATATTAAATAAAGCAAACGATATAATAATTATGTGTGCTATTTTTATATCAATGTCATTGTTCGATATATGCAATAAATCAAAATTATGAATAAAAAAATTTATAATGTATTGAAATTTACAATTGGAGTACTTGTAGTTTTAGGCGGAAGATATATCGGCTTAAGTCTGGTTGAGCGAATTGTTGCATTTATTGTCTTTTTTGGGCTATTTGAGATTATTTATAGAAAAACTAAAAAAGAAAAAAATGAATAAAATTAACAGGTTTTTTAGCTTCTACAGTTGGCTGCCTTTTTATGTAGTCATGGCAATTATTGTTCCCCCTGTAATTGAATTTTGCTATTTTAGGTAAACCTAATACATCATCAGTTGAGACTCTTTTTGATGTTAATAATTCAGATTATATAATGCGTTTTTTATATTCATATCCAACTATAATTCCGGTTTTAATTGTGATATTTCTGTTTGTCATATTAAAGTATAAACTCTTCATAGGATATAAGTCTGATTAGATGTAATCCTTATTAAAAAAGCCACTCAGTCAAGAATTTTTCATTTAAAAAATAGTCAAAAATGCAGATTTGGGATAATTTCATTAGCTTTAGAAAATAACTTATAAAACTATCAAAATGAAAAAATTGCTCTTAATCCCAATACTACTAATCTTTGCTTGTGGTAGCGATGGAGGTAATAATGACTACAACAACAATAATAATAATAATGATGATGATACAACCCAACTTTTTTTAGAAAAATACGATGGTGTCATGTGGGGTGATCACGATAATGACTCAAGTGGTGCATATTGGATAACTTTTAATTCTACTAGCGTGACTGCTTGGGACAGATACGATGGTTTAGAAAACTGTGATGTGTTTACTGCCGTATGGGGTGAAGCTGATTCTGAAGGAGATATAAGTACTATTCAAGAACAAACTGAAGATAGTTTATTAGTAGCTGTTACTTGTGAAAATGATTGTGAAGGTTTTGAGGATTATACATTGACAATTAATGTTTCAGCTAATGGAAATACAATGACAGTAGTTGATTCTGACTATCCTGATGAAACAGGAACATTTTTTAGAGATAATGAGGTTACTAATCCACCTGATGGGTGTTAGTCATATAGGCCTTAAATCAAAGCATAATTCAAATTTGGTATAATTTCATTAGTTTTAGGAAATAACTTAAAAACTATCAAAATGAAAGCTAAATTAAAAGATATTATACTTTATTCACTTGCAATAGTAGGAGCAGTAACATTATTCCTATCAGCAACAACGAACTCTAAAGAGAAAGAAGTTGGTCGGTATCAAATCGCAGTTTGTGTTAAAGGGGCTAAAACTCAACTTTACAGAGTTGATACAAGAACAGGGATAATTGTTGATGTCAATGAAAGAGATTTAGAGAAGATTAGAAAGCGTAACAAAAATACGGATAAGCAATAACAACTTAAAAACTATCAAAATGAAATTTTTTTTAATTCTATTTTGATATTCATTAAATCATATTTTTTACAAGCTTTATTGTCTGTAGTTGCATATGTTTCATTTGAGAATGCATATTATTTAGGTAAAAGGACTTTTTCCATTGATGGTAAACACTCTGAGCATCCTTTTAATTTTGAAGGGGAACAAATCGGAACCGATGTTGCAGTTTCAACTGGATTTGATGGTGGTTCATTAGGGATGGGGATGATATGTTGCGTTTGTATAATAATGATTGTTTGGATTGAAATTCATAAAAAATCTAAACCATATGCAAATCTTCCTCTATTAGTTCTGCTATTCCAAACCTTTTTAGTTGGTTGAAATCACATTTTGTTCAGAATGTTTTATTATATTTAAAATAACTAAAATTTTATAATATGAAACAATCAATTTGTGCAGCAGTACTAACCTTTGTATTAGCTTCATGTAATTATAACAACGAGGGTGAGGTTGCAACTAAAGCAATCGGATACGAAATTGAAGATAATGGTAACAAATTGCCCTTGTATTCGGGGGATATGTCTAACCTTGCAGTGTGGGAAGAATATATTGAAGCTCATAATTCTCGTAATTTAAATGCAATCAAAAGTTTAAATGCTGAGGAAAATTTTGAAGTTTATGGTCCCAAGGGTGAGTTTATTCAAGGGAGTGATGCACACTTAGAGTTCTTAAAAAATTGGTTTACACAAGCAAACCCAAAATGGAAGACCAACTATCTTATTGAAAATGAGTTTACAAATTCAAATGGAGAATTGCGCCAATGGGTGACTTCAGGTCACCAATTGACTTTAATGGTAGAGGGTGAAGAAATCAAACTTAGCCAAGTTCATGACGCGTTAATTTCAAATGGTAAAGTTCAAATGTTTTACGTTACAGAACGAGTGCTCGCCGAAGGTGAATAAACCCCCTTCGGATAACATAAAAATTTTCTACATCTTCAGGAGATTTTTATATGTAAATAATTCATTTATATATATATAAAATACACTATAATTTTTATTGTATTTTTTATAAATTTATATAGAGTAAAAAAATTCTTTATGTAACACAATTTTATATAATTGTAACACTTGTATGTTACAGAATTTTATCTTTTAAGCTTTAGTTAAAAAAAGCCCCACATTTCTGTAAAGCTTTTATTTATGGTATTATTGTAGATATTAATTATCAAAGTCCGAGCTATTAGTTATATGAACTCCACCGTATTCGGCAGGTGAATAATGCTGAGTTTTTAAAACCCACTTACCCTTTTCTTTAATCCAATTTTGAGTAACCCTTGTTCGATAATCTTGTGATTGCGAACCATTTGCAGCAATACCTTCGTAGTAGAATCTCACGTACACAACATTATTTGAAATTTCTGAAAATTCAGGATAATATGTATTTAATATGCCTGACTGACCGCTAAGTTTCCATTGATCAGCAGTTGTTTTAGAAAATGGCTTATGGAAACTACCGTCAGAATTAGTGTTGTAAGTTCCAGATGAACTTTCCATGCTTGCTACAGTATCCCAGTCTTGAATCTTTCTCGCATCAAAATACTTTTCAAAGGCTATTGAAACTTCTGACTCTGCTTTTGATTGTGCTGACAACTCAAAAATAGTAGTTGAGCAAACCAAGATAAAAAAGGACGTACAAATTATTTTTCTCATTTTATTTATTTTTAATTTTAAGTCACTGAAAGTAAGTAAAATTTATATAATTAAGTCATATATTGATGATAATAGTTATTTCATTTTTTATTTAGTTTTTCAAACTCATCAAATTCTTTTTTGCCAAAGTACATCTTGCTGACTAGCGAGATGACTTCGTCTGTTAAATCTACAGCATTTTTTGAAGATAGATTAAAATTAGTACCATCCATACTTATCAATTTATTTTCGCCTGCGTTTAATTCAATTGATGTATAAAAATGATATCTAATAACATAATCGAGTGTTAGATTTGTATCATTATAATTTTGTTCAAAAAATGATTTATCAGAAATTGTTGTCTTCAACACCCTGTTGGGTTTTGAAAAATTATTACTAAATCTAAGCGCATTTAACTCAACTTCTTGACTAATAGACATAAGAGGAATAAATAAAAGTAGAATTAACTTTTTCATTTAGTTAGTTTTAGTTTCACAAGTTAAGAAGATTCAAAGACTTGTTCCTCAAAAGTTAGTTATATTAATATTTTTGGGTGCTTGATTTTACTATTAGTTAAGAGTAAATGGATATGAATAATTTTTAAAACTACAGCTATAAAATTAATCTTCAATCTCCAACGCAAATGTTTAGCCATCAAAAATAACTTCAAGAACACATGTAACTTCAATATTTTTAATCATATTTTTCTTCACATCTTGTGCTAATTCTTAAGTCGTTAAAGTGTCACAAGCGAATATGAACAAAGCGGATACCAAAGTAATTTCTTAATTAAAGTATAATTTAATTTAAAATCTTTTACCAATAGCAACGCCTCCTCTAGCAATTCCTATTGATCTACCATCATTATTGTATTTTTCAGGATCATATAATAAATTTCTTCCAAGCCCAAATAGAACTTCAAAAGTAAAACCCTTTCTATTAATCCATTTATTACCTACAGCAATACCTGGTGCTATTTCAAAGTAATCTTCCGCACTTGATTCTCCGAAAGCAAATTTTGAAAAAGCTTCAGCAAAAAATCCTTTACTTCCGAAATCTTCAGATTTTGAAAAATAGAATCTATAGTAAGGAGTTATTACAAATTTATCATTCCAACCACCACCATCTTCACTTTGTAAATTTAAAAAAAGTGTTGCTCCAAAACCAGAAGACGAATCATTCGTTTTTTCATATCCAATAGTTAATGCAGGGAATATTAATAAATCAAAGAAATCAATCTTTAATTCATTCAGCCCTAATGAGTTTGAAAATTCTTGAATTTGTTTTTCTGATTTGACAACAACAACTTCATTGGTATCGTTTTGCGCATTTAGCTGTATTGAGCTAACCAATATTCCTAAAAAAATAAGGACAGGTAAAATTGAATTTTTCATTTTGTTAGTTTTAATCAACAAGGTAAGAAAACTTTTTATTAGCTCAGTAGTTTTGGGACAAAGCCTATTGAGAAAACAACTAAAAGCTAATGTCTGTTAAAAGTCTGTCAGTTTTTATTAGATTTGAAGTATTCTTTTAAATTGTTTGAAAATATAGTGTTTCAAGTTCTAAGAAGATAAATCAAGTAAAGGGGATGTAGCTCAGTTGGCTAGAGCGCTTGACTGGCAGTCAAGAGGTCGTCGGTTCGAATCCGATCTTCTCCACAAGTGTCACCGCTACACTGCATAAGTTTAATCAAAGCCCACCGAAAGGTGGGTTTCTTCTTAAATAGCGCTCTATGCCTGTTGGTAAAACAATTAAAAGTTAAGCTTGAGAAAAGAAGTTATTTTTCCAAAGATAAAAAAGCATATAAAAGCTTATTGGCAATTATAATATCCCTATCAATGCATCACTAATACCATTTATAAATTTATAAAGAGAAACCCAACCAATTATCTCAAAGAGAATAGTGAAAATAAGAATGACATAATTTTTCATTTAGTTAGTCTTTTGTTAAATTGGTTTCCCAATTATCTCCATCATAATTAGAATAGAATGTCAATATATTACTATTTATTTCAGCTGTTCCATTTTCTTCATCTCCTTCTCCATAGTCCCAATTCATTGAATATGTATTATTAGAAGTTTCCGAAAAACTAATATCAAATGTAAAATCTAAGCCACAAGGCTCAATTTCAGGATTATCAGGATAATCTGTGTAATAAGTATAGCCTGTACCAGAGCCATTTTGATTAAAAATTAAATAACTTTCTAAATCACAACTGTTTAAAGTTTCATATGAACCATTATATTTTACAGAAGTTAAATTCCATCTTCCCACAATTGATGAGGGATTCGAGTTATCATAACCTTCATCACTCGAACAAGCGAAGATTAGTAATATCGGAATTAAGAGAAGGTTTTTCATTTTGATAGTTTTTAATTGTTTTATAAAACTAATAAACATCAGAAGATTTATCAAATTGGATTATACTGGTTTATGATGAATAATAATTAAACTAAATGGCAGAACTGAAACAGAAAGATATTCTTATGGCTTAGTTGTATTCTTTAATTAAAACTCTGGTAAAGGTTTGTCTGAACTCAGCAAACTCAGCAGTTGCTTCAAAAAAGTTTGCAAAGGCTTTTGCCTCTAAATCATTTTTAGGACCAAATGTGAATGCAGAGTTTAGGTCATCGTAAGTAGCATATATAAAATGACTTTCTCCATCACTCATGCCGTGAGTTATTTGCCCTGTTCCAGAAAATCCTGGAAAATCAATAACCTCCATAACTTTAGCATATTCTTTATAAAAAGCAGGAGCATCTTTACTTTTAACTTTAAATAGCCACGCTTGACCAATTGGATCAACATCTTCTTGATTATAAGCTTTGGTAACTATACCCGCTGATCTTCTTACATTATCTATATACGGTCTTACCTTCTCCACATAATTTTCCCATTCTGACCCACTTAGTGTAGATAAAAAATTAGCTAATGATTCAGAAGAAGGGCTTAGAAAACTTAAAATATGAGTTTCTTCAAAGCCTTGTCCTTTAATTTGGATTCTAGAAAATGCAAGAGCTACATCATCTGGGAAATCCAATGATGAATAAAATTTATCCACTGTTTTTTCAAATTCATTTGTGTCCTCACCTTCAACTTCTAGAAGAACATCATACCAGAATCCCTCCTGAGCAGATATAGAAAATGAAAAAAAAATTGTTAAGATGTATATATATTTTCTCATTATAGATTTTTAGAAAAACAATATTAATTGTTTTAAATTAATTATTCAAAAATAACACAAAAAAGTTTGCTATACGTTAAGCAAAGTTTAAATTTAAATTAATCTACTTAAGAGGTTTAGAAATAGCAGAACTGAAAGAAGAAGATATGCCTATGGTTTAGATTTTGATTTTAGTGGAATTAATTTTAAGCAATGTGTTTCCGTCTTTGTCTTTCATAATAATTTCTGAATTAATAACTTCTTCTGAAGCAACACTTTCAATAATTTGACCAATGATCCCATTGCCAGAAAAATCTATAAAATCCCAAGTCATAGTTTTATCTTTTTTATTCCATTCTCCAATCCAAAAAGTATTAGCACCATCATTTTTAAATTCCCATCTATTGAATTTTTTTGAGGTTTGGTCGTAACAAATAATGTGTTTTGATGTATTATCTCCATTATTAATGTTTATCTCAAGGTAATTGTTAGAAAGTACTAAACTTGAGTTTGTTCTCCCACGAGTTTTAACGCTTTCACGTATCCATACAGATTCTTCAAAAACTGCACTGTTTTTCCATTGTCCTTCCCATTTTGTCAAAACATCAAATGCCTCATTAACAGATAATGACTGGGAATTAGAGTAAGTAATGCCTAAAACAATTAAAGCAGACAACAATAATTTCTTCATAATTAAAATGTTTATATTCTCAAATATATGAAATGTTAGTCTAACCTATTTAAGAGGTTTAGAAATAGCAGAACTGAAAGAAGAAGATATGCCTATGGTTTAACTTCTGTGGTGTCAGTTTTTATGTGTTTAATAGGCTCTACATTTTCTATGTAAAAATCCTTAACGCATTTTTCTTCCTCATCATAAAGAGTAAACCAATTTATTACGTCTACTGCAGGGGGAGAAGAATCAAACCATTTAAAAAACTCTTTAGACATTCCTTCCACATCACTAGCTTTTTCATTTTCTCTTTTTTTTAGACCTCAAGATTATTATGAGTATTGCAACCGCTAAAAGGCTAATTCCAAAGTATAGTATTGACCAAACGTCAATTCCTGTATAATCAG
>TARA_B100001057_G_scaffold245799_2_pt1 | contig 23701 bp, 26 predicted proteins | sample TARA_B100001057 | Tara Oceans TARA_B100001057 (sample SAMEA2621839) | marine metagenome | biome: marine biome (ENVO:00000447); feature: surface water layer (ENVO:00002042); material: "saline water (ENVO:00002010), including plankton (ENVO:xxxxxxxx)" | depth 5 m
GCCTTTTCGTTCAATAACAGCGTTGGTCACAAGGGTCGTGCCATGGGCGATCACAGATACATCTGCAATCGGCACATGATTCTTTTTCAAAATTTCATTAATTCCATCAACAACAGCAGCAGATGGATCTAAAGGCGTTGTAAGTTGTTTATGAATTGCAAGCTTCTGTCCTGCTTGATCAAGTAACGCAAAATCCGTAAATGTGCCACCTATATCAACACCTAAACGCCAAGTCATATTAGCTCCTATTTTTTGATACTTAAAAATCTATAAATTTATTTAAACTTGCTTGCGGCAATCTACTCATTAGGCTCCATTGGCAACAGTCCTTTTTCTGAAAGGAACTTCTCAGCCACTTTCATAGCATCCAATGTTGCCGGTATTCCACAATAAGGAACTGTATGCAGAAGTGTTTCTCTTATTTCTTCCAATGAGCAACCATTATTGATTGCACTCATTAAATGTAACTCGAGTTCGTGAGGCCTATTTAGAGCCGTCAACATTGCTAAGCAAAGCATGCTGCGAAACTTTTTTTCTAATCCTGGACGGCTCCAAATCATTCCAAAAGCCGCGGCTTCAGAAAATTCGCGTAGCGGTTGATTAAAATCGTTTGTCGTTGCGTCGCGATTTTCTAGATATTCATCTCCGAGAGCTTCTGCAAGAATTTTCCTACCCGCTAATCGTGTTTCTTCCATTATAATAATCCTCTTTACCTATAAAAAATACTATTGTTAATAGACAATCAGTTTCGGCCGACACTGCTGTTACTATTTTTTGCAAAATACCTATCAATATCAGAGTTCTGTCTATTTTTGAAAACCAATCCTTGGCAAAACATGCATAACACTATCCCATCTGATTCAAATGATAACCTCAGAGGCATTTATTGTATATTGATCGGAATGGTCATTGTTACGATCCAGGATAGCACCGTCAAATGGCTGAGCCCTGATTATTCTCTTCATCAGATTATGTTCATCCGAAGTGCCATAGGCCTTATAATCGCCATCACGATTATCCTGATGGATGGTGGTCTCCAACTGATGAAAACGAGGCATTTGGGACTTCAACTCACTAGGGGGGGATTATTAATTATTGCGAATATGGCATTATTTATGGCAGTTGCCGCTATGCCAATAGCAGAAGCTATAGCGATCTTTTTTGTAGCACCACTTTTTATAACGGTTCTCTCTATACCTATTCTCAAAGAAAAGGTGGGGCGAAGACGATGGCTTGCGGTCATTATTGGGCTTTCAGGGGTCATTATCATGATGAAGCCTACGGCAGGTATATTTGATTGGGCATCCTTATTACCCTTAATTGCGGCATTAGCCTATGCGCTCATGCAGATGCTCACCCGCAAACTGGGAATTACTGATAAAGCATCCACGATGACGTTTTATAATCAAAGTACCCTTGTTATCGTTAGCCTTATTATAGGGCTCCTCATCGGTGACGGGAAATTTTCTAATATGGGTCATGCTAGCTTGGATTTTCTTTTTAGAGCTTGGATAATTCCGGCTCAAAGTGATCTCTGGATTTTTCTGGTTCTAGGGCTAACTAGTGGTTTTGGAAGTTATCTACTAAGCCAAGCCTATCGTTTGGGAGAGGCAAACCTTATTGCTCCATTTGAGTATGTCTCCCTACCGATGTCCGTCGTTCTTGGATATCTGCTTTGGCAAGATTTTCCCAGCTACAATGGGTTCGCTGGAATGACCTTGATTTTGGGAGCAGGTCTCTATGTGTTGTATAGAGAAAAAATTACCACAGAGAAGCATCTTGAACAAAATCAAAACGACTAGTTGCAGAAAACGGACATTTATATATGTTTTGGGTTAATCTACTAACTTTACTGTCATTTCAACTTCTACGGCTATGTTAAAAGGTAACGAACTCATCCCAACAGCAGATCTCGCTCCTCTTCCGGCCTCGCCAAAAATTTCGATCATTAAATTAGAAAAACCATCTATGACTTTTGGATGCTCAGAGAACCCAGGAGCTGAATTCACCATTCCAAAAGTACGGATAATTCGTTCGACCTTATCTAATGATCCCAATTCTTCTTTCAAAGCAGATAAGGTATATAAGCCCACATTGCGCGCAGCCGCGATAGCATCTTCAAGACTGCAAATTGATGGGACTCGGCCGGTAATCGGTGAACCATCAGAATTTCTTGGGCCCTGACCTGATAAATGGGCCATCCCATCCAGGACGACAACTTTGGAATAAGAGCCCGCAGGTGGAGATGATTTAGGTAAAATTATGTTTAAATCTTTCAGTCTTTTCTCAGCGCTCATATCCCGTGTCCTCCGTTAATATAGCTAGGGGTGCATCTTCGCCCCTTTGGTTATCTTATCAACTAATTTTCTCTCTTCTCTTAAAGCGAGACCAACAATAGGTAAATTATCCGGTTTCCTTACTGCAACAGTCGCTCTGTTTGCCTCATCGTGGCCAGTAGAAAACATATCGTCAATATATAAGCAAAATCTTATTTCTCTTTCCAATCCACGACGATGAATAGTTTGTAACTTCTGCTCGCCACATGACAATACAATCACAGGCTGGATCAGCAGAGGCGAATATAAATTACCTGCGGCATCCCTATACTCCTCGCCTAATAAAGAAGGGTTCGCACCCAGGATTCCAGAAGTAAGAAAACTCGTTACATTCAACTTTTGCCAGGTAGCTAAATCTTCCCTAAGTATTATGGCTATTTTTGTATCAAACTCCATTCTCGTTAAATCCCAAAGATAGAAGAAAGACCAGTTCTCTGACTATGCGCCTCCATGACATTCGGATCTGGCAACTCAATTCTCTCACTAGCCGCCCTTAGCAAGGAAGGAAGAAGTCCGACATCACCAACAGAATTAAGGAATATGCCTGGACGTGCCAGAACAAAATTAACTGCGGTCTTGATATCCTCATCTGCCTCTAACGGTTCGTACCATGTTGCTCTGCGCTTAGATATACCGGCCGCCCACGGTCCACGCGCAAGACTTTTGATCGTCTGCACAGCGATTTTCCGTTCATTACATAATTTCAATGTCTCCTCAAAATCCTTTCCGTATGTCACATGATGTGAGGTCACCCAGTTGTATGGCATCAAAACCGAATCAAAATCAAAATGTGCAACTGAACGTCGATGCATTGCTGCCACATTCCATCCATGCCCGGTCACCCCTATGAATCGAATCTGGCCTGCCTCTCTGGCCTCAATCAAAGCGCGTAAGGCTCCATCATCACTCATCGCCAAATCCCACTCATCAGGGTGGATTAAGGCGTGGAGTTGAAGCAAGTCAATAGTATTAACCCGCAACCGGTCTAAGGACTGCTGGATACTATCCTTCGCTGACTGATAATCTCTAGCTCGCGTTTTTGTGGCCAGAAAAAAATTATCCCGGTACTTGTCCATCCATGGCCCCATACGAATTTCAGCATCGCCATAAGCTGGAGCGGTGTCGAGATGATTTACATCATATTCTAGAAGTAAGTCGAGTGTTTTGTCTGCTGTATACTGGTCAACTCGACCGAGGGCTGCAGCTCCAAAAATAACAGCTGAACTCATATGTCCTGTTCGTCCAAAGGGTCTTTTTTCTATGGCCAATATAGCACCTCATAGCTCAAAAATTCTTTGCGTTCTGCGGATTGAAATTTATTCTTAAAAATAATTACCAATATTTTCATTGGAATAAAAGTATTTAAGCGAATAGTTTATCCTAATGAAAAATCAACTGTTCAATGACAACACTATGAAGCTCGGCGTTATGGCTTTTAACTGCTCTCATGGTTCTACGGTAACTATGGCGGATGGTGTTTGGCCAATGACTTGGTCCGATAATGCCACCTTAGCTAGGATGGTTGATAACTCTGGAATGGAAGTACTTCTGCCGGTAGGAAGATGGAAAGGATACGGAGGCGACACCAATTTTAATAACCGTACTTTTGAAAGTTTTACCTGGGCATCCGGCATCAGTGCCATCACAGAACACTGTACTGTTTTTGCGACAGTTCACGCCCCACTTATTCATCCAGTAGCTGCCGCAAAAATGGCAGCAACAATAGATCATATTTCAAATGGAAGATTTGCAATAAATTTAGTTGCGGGGTGGTTCAAAAATGAATTTCAAATGTTCAACAGTGTTTGGCGTGAACATGATCAACGTTACGAGTACGCATCAGAGTGGATTGAATTAGTAAAGCGCCTTTGGATAGAGACTAATGAATTTGATTTTCAAGGCCAGTTTTTTGAGGGCAAAGGCTTATGGAGTGAACCAAAGCCACTTCAACAACCAAGACTGCCTATAATGAATGCGGGGTCGTCCACTCAAGGTCAAATTTTTTCTGCGAAACACGCTGACATGAACTTTGTCATGCTGCGTCAAAAGGATGACACTAGTGATATAAAGCAGATCAATAATTTAAAAGTGTTGGCGAGTGATTTGGGTAGAAGTTCCCAGTGTTGGATCCATGCTTATGTAGTATGCCGAGATACAGAGAAAGAAGCGAAAGATTATCTCCACCATTATGTTGTTGAGAAAGGTGACGATGTAGCAGTGAAAAATATGTTGGATATTTTTGGTTTACAATCCAAAACACTAGAGCCAGCAGTTTTAGATGATTTCAAATACCATTTCAAAGCAGGACATGGTGGCTATCCTTTAGTCGGAACCCCAGAGCAGATTGTCACCAATATAGAAAAATTATCCCAAATGGGAGTTGATGGAATATTATTATCCTGGGTCGACTACCTACAGGAAGCACAACAATGGATCGACGAAGTTATTCCCCTGTTAGAGCAGGCGGGACTGCGTCAACCATTTATCCCATCTAAGATATGAACTCACTCGCACCACACAAAACTGGTATACTTTTCCTCGTAACACTCTGGTTTTGTTGGGGATTCAGCTATCCTGCCACCAAAATAATGCTACGTGAACTCGATATTTGGACAAGTAGAACATTAATCATGGGAGCGGCTGGCGCTTTATTATTGATATTAGGTTTCCTCGGAAAAAAAGACCTTAAAATCCCAAAAGAATACCATAGAGACCTCATCATAGCCGCTTTATTGAATATGACGGTGTTCCAGATATGCATGACGTTTGGTGTTCATTATTTCAGCGCCGGCAGAACAGTCGTTATCGTCTATACGATGCCCCTTTGGGCGATGCTGTTTGCCTGGTATATATTGAAGGAACCGCTATCGTTAAAAAGATTAATAGCGCTTAGTTTGGGAATGGCTGGGCTTGCAGCTTTGTTGAGCCAAAACTTTAGCCATCTCACGGCCCCTGGTCTTGGAGCCGCATGCACGGTAGTTGGTGCAATTTCATTTGGGCTGGGAACTGTTTGGATGAAACGACGCATTTGGATAACTGACCCGACTGTTATAGCCGGTTGGCAACTTCTTATAGGGACAGTCCCCCTCATACCTTTTTGGTTAATATTCGGAAATGAAACTGCTTGGAGAGAAATTACATTATTAACACTGGGAAATTTCATTTTCTTAATTCTTATTGCTAATGTTTTAGCTTATTTTTTGTGGTTCCGTATACTTCAGATCTTTCCAGCATCAGTCTCTGGGATGGGAACACTGGCGGTTCCAATTGTTGGAGTGATAGCAAGTTCTATCCTATTAGGAGAAACAATTGGCATAAATGAATTACTGGCCTTGGGGCTAATCATTCCAGCATTGATAATAAATTTGAAAACCACCTAAATATAACATGGTCATCGCCTACATGTTCCTAATCCATATTTTAGATCAAAACTTTCTAATTTTTATATAATGGCTATTATGTAAGGTGCTTACAACCATACTCTTAAGTGAAAGGTATCCTGATGATTAATAAACGCATGCGTTTTGGTATTTTCTTGGCGCCATTTCACGCGGTTGAAGAAAACCCAACTAATGCAATTGAGCGCGATTTTGAGTTAGTTGAGCACCTTGATAATCTTGGTTATGATGAAGCTTGGATAGGAGAGCACCATTCTGGGGGATTTGAAATCATCGCCTCCCCAGAAGTTTTTATAGCGGCTGCAATAGAAAAAACCAAACATATTCGACTAGGAACTGGAGTTGTCTCGTTACCCTATCACCATCCGTTTATGAGTGTTGATAGAATGGTCCAATTAGACCATCAATCCAGAGGCCGCGTTATGTTTGGGGTTGGTCCGGGAGCTTTAGTAGGTGATGCATTCAGGATGGGAATTGATCCCGCCAGCCAACGGACACGAATGAATGAAGCATTAGATGCGATCATGCCTTTGCTAAATGGCGAGGTTGTCGACGCTAAAACAGACTGGTTTGAAATGCGGGAAGCACAAATGCAGCTTCCCTGCTATACACGACCGCATTTGGAAATGGCTGTTGCTTGTGCCAGGTCTCCCTCAGGTGCTTTAGCGGCGGGGAAGCACGGCCTAGGTATGTTATCCATCGGCGGGACATCAGATGAGGCACTTCAGCACCACGCTAATAACTGGAAAATCTGCGAACAAACAGCGGCTGAAAACGGGAAAACAGTCAGCCGAGAAAATTGGCGTGTCGTAACTCTAGCTCACATTGCTGACACAAAAAAACAAGCGCTGGAGAATGTAAAATTTGGCATAGAAAAATGGGCGCAATATTTTAGAGAAATAGCAACTTTCCCAATTGTACCGGATGGAATCGAGAACGCGGTAGAGTTTTTGATGGAAAATAATATGGCTTGTATAGGTACACCCGATGATGCAATCCAGCACATTGAAAAATTACAACAAGGCACGGGTGGATTTGGCGCCTACCTTGAGCTTGCACACAACTGGGCAGATTGGGGGGCAACAAAACGCCACTATGAATTGATGTCGAGGCATGTTGCTCCACATTTTCAGGGATTAAACGATCTCCGACGAGCGAGTTATGATTATAGTTTTAAAAACCGGGATGTATTTGTTGGTCAAGCAGCAGCAGCGGTCCAATCAGAAATAGATAAACATCAAAAGAGGCAGGGAAATAAGAAAGAAGCGGCGGAGTAATTTAACGTTTTTATAGAACATAGAAAGTTGAATTTAAAAGTAAGACAGATAACGATGGTTAAACAGGCCGCGTGCCTTTTAATAAAACCCTCTGATGTTTTCTTGTCTCTCCGATTGGATAATCGACATTCACAGAGTGTAGCAAACATCGGTTATCCCAGATAAGTATATCTCCCAAGCGCCACTCGTGGTGATATTGAAACTCTTCTTTAGTAACCCACGCATAAATAACATCTAATAAATCATCACTCTCTTTGCGACCCATCCCAACAATTCTATCGGTTCTGTTAGGATTGAAATAGATTGACTTTAGCTTTGTATCTTCATGGGTTCGAACGAGGGGATGCTGAACATCCTTCGTTTCATTTGTTTCTTCTGTAGTAAGTTTCTGTGCTCGAGCGTTTGCTCTGATGGTATCATAGGAATGAATAGCGATTAGCTCGGCTATGTTCGATTTTACAGTTTCTGGCATCTCTTCAAACGCTTTACGAGTATTAGAAAAGCGCGTTTGCCCTCCAGACGACGGTATTGCAAGCGCTTGCAAAACAGTGGCTTTTGCAGGTTTTTCAAAATAAGAGTCGTCGGTATGCCATCCTGAAAGCCGAACCAAATTTAAGTCTTTTGGCTTTGACTCGGGGGTTTTATAAGTACTTTCTAAAATAGAAACTTCGGGGTTCTCTTTATCCCACCGATGTCGCAGAAGTTGCATTTGAGGTTCCCCAAATACCGCAGCAAACTTTGCAAAGTTGAAAGTACTTAACGGATTACCCTCTATACAAAGCAAATGATATTTCAAAAACGCTTGGTTGAGTGCACTTAAATCGGAATCCGAAAACTCCTTTTCTAAATTAAGATTAGTAACCTTAGCGCCCAACGCATCGGATAGCGGTTCAATTTTTATCACCATGAACACTCCATCACTAGTTTTTCTTTACCTGTATCTGTAAAATACTCAAATCATTTTATATACACCATTTCTTCTATTTTACCACTTTTCGCCTATTAGACTGACGCCTTTCCTGAAATTTTAGTGTCCAGCTATAACCAATCCACCCAGTTAAAACAGCCCATGGAATGCATCCAAGAAACAGTGGCAACCCCCAAAGATCTATCATTGTTAGTGTAATATCCCAAACAGCAGTAAGACTACCGCCACCTATTAGGAGCAACTCTTCCAGCTTAATTGAAAATTCCTCAAATCCTAGAGATTGGTCCCATCTACCAAGCATCAACCGACCGGTTATTAAAAATACGTAATAAACAATAGGAACCGTAAAAACATTAGTTACCCATGTCCAAGCCAAGGCAGGAATGATATTGAACCGCCATTTTGGAAATAAAAATCTCTGAAAAGCCCAAAATCCACCAACCAAAGCCATTTGTATTCCAACAAATGGATTCATAGCCGACACCAGTCCAACCAACACTCCCCTCGCCGTTTCAACCGGTGGAGATTGACTCCGCAGAATAGGGATAACGAGCTTATATCGAAAAAGCCTTATCAGTTTCAGGAGCATCGGAAGATCACAACATAGTCACACGTGCAATATTAAAAACATTATCTAATAATAAAGACTTGATAACATAAGGCAATATTACAAACATTCTTCTTAAGAAGCAGATATGCTGCGCAAGGCAATGCAAGCGGCTCCATATCCATTATCGATGTTAGTTGTGGCTATTCCAGGGGCGCAGCTGGATAATGCTGACTCTAGCGCAACCCGTCCGCCTTCAGAAACTCCATAACCATTCGATGTAGGGACAGCGATAACTAATCCCCGAGCTAAACCACCTATTACACTGAACAAAGCCCCCTCCATGCCGGCACACACAATTAAAATAGAGGCGGCCTTTATGGCTTCTTGATTATGAAGCACACGCCATAAACCAGCCACGCCGATATCTATTAATTCATTGCAGGAAACACCATGAAATAGAAGGGTTCGAGCAGCCTCCCTAGCAACACTTAGATCCGAAGTACCGCCTGTTATTATAAGTATGTTAGCTTCATTACTGGGCGTTTGAATTTTTCCAGATATTGCGGTTTTAGATATTGAATCATAATCTAATAGAGCTTTATCTTGCTCAGATAAAGCATCAAACTTTTCCACTTCTAAACGCGTTATTAAAGCCTTTCCTTTCGAGTTATGAGCTTGTCTAAGGGCCTCTGAAATCTGTTCGGGTGTTTTCACGTTAGCTAGAATTGCTTCGGTCAGTCCAATTCTCTCAACTCTGTCCGTGTCGAAGCAAACTAAGTTCTCCATATCGTCGTCAATCATAATTTCTCTCGTAAGAAAGCACTTCCTTGTTTATATGAGGAATATTCCACACCTTTACTGTGACCATATATTCTTACTAATTTATCGACGCTTTTACGTAAATTGCGATCTACCTTATTCAACAAAGTCTCTTCTAACTCTATTACGATGCCAACACGTTTAACCCTGCATCGGATTATGCCTAGCCCAAATTCTTCCCTTAACAACCGTTCAACATTGTCGATTAACATCAATTTTTCATTTGTAACGTATAATCCCGTTTCTATTCGACTAGACAGGCAAGGCGCCGCAGGTAATTGCTTGATATCATCCAAAGCAAGATCCTCGGCAATAAGCCTAATATCCTGTTTACCTATATTCGCCTCAACAAAAGGGTGACGCACCTCGAAATCCTTTGCTGCTTTTAAGCCGGGTCTAAAATCACTTAAATCATCTAGATTAGTTCCTGATAGGATTGGCCGAGAGGTAAATTGAGCTATACGAGAATAAAGATTGCTTTTACAAAAAAAACACCTATTGACAGGATTTTTCAGGTAATTTGGATCTTGCATTTCATTCGCGTTTATTAATTCAAGTTGCCACCCAGCATTTTGAGCATGCCTCTCAATGCGTTCCGTTGCCTCTCTAGGTACTGCTGGGGATAGGGCATGAAACATCGTAACCGAAACATTCAAAGTTCTCTTTGCAATATGCGCCAAAGTCATACTATCAACACCCCCGCTAACAGCGATGGCTACAGACTCCATAGGTGTTAGAATTGACGCTAGTTTTTTTTGAAAATCAGCGCTTTTCATTTTTTTTTGCAGCACCTTGTAATAATTGATTTCTGCGCAGAGATCTCTCGGCTTGCGTAGATGTATTTAATTTCAATTCATCCATATCAGCTTTGATGGTAATGACCCCATCCGGCCTAATCGATTTTTTTGCGCTCACACCGTCTAGACTAATATTCTCACGGTTTAGCACGCTGCGATTTAAGATTTGTTTTCTCAATCCAATCGTCGTTGTTTGAAGAAATATCTGTTCAATCGCTCGGTCTATATGATCAGGATAACATAAAACGCGCACTGAGGTTGCAAGACGACCTTTTTTACCAGATACCATATATTGAACGACATCCAACACACCTTGGGTAGTCCTCAGTATATCAAGCGCAACCGCTAACTCCTCACCAGTCTGATCATCAACTTCAAAGGTGATTTCGCCTACCTCGTTGTTGGTTCCAAATTCTGCTGTTGTTTCTTCAAATGCCAGAATTCTTAGCATGTTTGGCACGCCTTTTAATTCCTTTGTCCCAAGGCCATATCCACTAGCTATCAATCGGCCATTATTTCTTTTCGTGTTTTGAGAGGCCGCGATATGCGTCAAAATTGCAGCCCCAGTTGGTGTGACTCTTTCACCGGCGATGCCATCGTCGGCCATTATATAACCTTTGAGAAGTTGGCTGGTAGCCGGGGCTGGAACAGGCATTAACCCGTGGGCGGTATTTACCGTTCCTGATCCCATTGGAATATCATCAACACTCCACTCAGAACAGTTTAGCAGTTCAAGAATAGTTGCTGTTCCAACAATATCACAAATTGAGTCCCAGTCGGCTATCTCATGAAAATGAACTGCATCTATCGATTTACCATGAACTGCTCCCTCTGCTACAGCAAGTCGATGAAAGATATCTATCGCTCTTTTAATGACAGCCGGTGGCAGTGCGCTACCGGAAAGCCTATTGCAGATATCCTTATAATTTCCAGTAGAAAAATGTGTATTATTTGCGTCGCCAGTAATAATTAATTTTTTACCTGTAATACTCGACGTTGATGCAGAATTTAATTCCAGAGACCAGTCCGAAGGAAGGCCGGTTTGTCGCATAGCATCAAAAACTTTTGGTTTCAAATCTGGCCATGCATCCAACATCGCCGCAATAAACATGTCGCCAGCTATTCCACCAATAGGATTTAGATGAATGAACATTTATAAAATCTATCCATCGTTAGAAAAAAATGGGATCACATAGGGACCCTCGGGTATGACAGCAATTTTATTCTGCTTATGACGAACGAAACTTTGTTCTATGCATTTTTGCAAATTCTCGACTTTATTTACACCTGTGACCAACCAATCTTTATCACTTAACCCTTCCGAATAAAGATGGATTGAGCCTACGTTCATTGGCTTTAGCTGCATTTCTGTCTGCCATTCATCGATATCTGCATATTGTTTTTGCGAGATTGCGTTTAAAAAACCAGATGGCCCCATTTTCACTAAACGTTTTTGAGCAGCAACAAATTCCTCAGATCCCATCCCTTCTCTACAATTCGAGACAATAATTAAATCACCACCCTTATCCAATATATCAAGAGGACCTACCATCCCCTTTACAGTTTGGTAATACGTGAGGTCAAGCGGATGCCCAGCACAACTTGTCAACACTGTCTTAAAACGTCGAGGAACCTTCACTTCCGCATATTTTCGAATAAAGGCAACAGCCTCTAAATGGCTAGAAACTATCTCACCAAAATTAACAAATGACACATTCCTGAATTCATCGATTACTACATTCATAGCCAAGGCACCACCAACCATTTCTACAATCTCGAGTTGGTCTTCATGCAGCGGATTACCGTCTAAATTACAATTTGTGGCTAACGGATCTTCCATATATCGAGATGAATGAAAAGTGGTGATGGTTTCCGCGTGAGCAACACCAGGGGCAATAACCTTGCGGCCTCCAGAGTAACCAGCCATAAAATGTGGCTCCACTAAGCCAGTGGCAATCTTGACGTCCGCACCTACAAATCTTCGATCTAAAAGTATGCGGTTCCCTTTTTTTGTTGTTCCCACATCAATATGGGCACTATCATCGCGAGCAAAATGATTTTCAACTTTTGCATTTTCTAGCACCCAAGGGTCACCAATAAGTTCCTCCAACTCTTTACCCTCATTCGGTCGATGCAAACCTGTTGCGATAAGGATAGTGATTTGTTCCGCCTGAATTCCTAAAGTCATCAGCTTTCTCATAATTGGCTGTAGAATTAGACTATTAGGCACCGGCCGCGTGATGTCACATATCAAAATGCAGGCAGTTTTGGCATTTTTTGAGTGGTTTTTTAATATGGCAGAAGCGGTTGAATTTGACAGGGTTGCCTCAACAGCATGAGAAGGATTCGCCAACCTTGGCATCCTAGGCTTTCTAATTAACGTGACATCTGAGGTTTTTGGCAAATCAACCGATAGCTTACCCCGCCCATAAAGAAGCTTTACGTTACTCATACTTGTTCATTCATATCTTTGCGATCACTCTCATTTAAACACTAACCCAGTCTATACCTTAACTGTTGATAGTAAAAATGAATTTATTAATGTGGTCTGCACCTTCTGGGTGCCTCATAAATGGAAATATTTTCACATCTCTTACCAAAAAACTCAGCCATAAAACTAATTGGAGTTCTATCATATAAATATTTGCTGACCACGGTTGGGGCCAAAAAAGCCACAGGATTGGACGAGCAACTCGTTAGCCCAAGAAAAACTAATGCACAAAAAACCCTCAACATACTTGATCCTCACAAAATTTTTCAAATGTAAATCAAAAGTTACTAAGCAAGATCCAGACCAACTGGCATGGGTTTTGCTTAACATCATTTAAAATGCGCATCATTCGTGGTGCGTTGCTTAAAATTAATTTTTTGAACGGATTATAATTATGGGTTTTACATGGAATTCTAGTGATTTGACGGCACTCGCCGATCCTCATTTTATAGACAAACTTGGACACTATGTTCATGGTCATCAAGCTGAAAACTATACCTTTTCAATGAATGTAATGGGATACCAAGCTATGTATTACACTGCTGAATTTGAAGAAATTATTAAACGTGAGAGTAGCATAGAGGCTTTAAAAACTGAAGTTAAGCAAGTATGTCGTGGTATGTTCGGCAAAACAGGAACTGAGGGCTGGGAAGTAAGTTTTAGGGCAGAAGCGCTGATTAGAAACACCCTTGATCCTAATACACACTTGCCATTAGGCGAAACAGATTATGCTACAGACTTGGTTTACTCAAATACAATTTTGTTTTCACTACAACAAAATGGTAATAAGATATTCGAGGAATGGGCAAGAAATGTCGGTTTGATTGAAACTCTAGAGGAAAAACCAGAAATCCATAGTCACTCAACGAATATTTTGCCTATCAGCGTCGAAGAAGAAAAAATCCAAATGACAATGTGATTTTTACCAAGATTTTAAAATAGCTGTTTAAACAGGTTATTTTAGATAATAGCTTAAAATTTATGCCAATCTATTGAGTTCTTACGTGGAATGACATCGAATTGCATCTATCGCCCAAATAGATTTTGGATTGGGATGCAATAAATAAACAAAAGAGATTCCTCTCCAGGGTTACGGTCATCCAGACCAGCATTGGAAACATGGTGAAATGAGAAGCCTACTCTAGAATTGTCTTGCAAAGGCAACATGAAATTGAAACCAGACCGAAATTCTATTGCATGGCCTAAATCTTTGCCATCACCATTTCCATATATTCCGGCTGCAAAATTTGGGGTTAAGATTGCTTTATCATCAAAGTATAAATCCAAACCTATACCTGCATACCCATACGTGGCTCCTTTAACAGTCCCGCTTAAACCAATAAAAGGTGTAAAAAGGCTAAGTTTATCCGTTTCAGGGAAGACATATTCTAATCTAAATTTGCCCGTAGTTTCATCATCAAACATATCATAAACACCAGCGCCGAAAATTAGAAACCCCGGCTCTTCGCCTAGGACAGCGTCTTGCGGTGGTAACATAAATAAAAAACTGGCTATGAAAATACTGCAGACACGTAACATTAATTTTCTTTTCCAAATAACATTATAATCAAACTATATCACAAAACTAAATTCAAAAATTTCCTAAATTTTTCATTTTCTCCGTCGCATTGACCAATGCTGATTTAATACCAGGTTCTAACGCTGAGTGACCCGCTGCGTCTATAATCTGATATTGTGCTTTAGGCCAAAGGTTTGCGAGTTTATCTGCCGAATATATTGGACAGACAACATCATATCTACCTTGAATAATGAAGGCAGGCTTGTCACTTATGACTGAGATCTCATCTAACAAAACATTAGGTTTTAAAAAGTTTTGGTGAATAAAGTAATGCACCTCGATTCGTGCTAGCGCTAACATCTGGCTCGGCGATATACTATCACTTAGTTTGTGGTTGGTGGGCATTAACATAGAACAAGACTCTTCATAAGAGCTCCAAACTTCAGCGGCCTCTTGGCGCTTTTTTGGGTCTGGGTCATTTAGACGAGATGAAAATGCTGATAATGGGTCCTCTCTCTCCGTTTTTGATAGAAATCCTAGGAATTTTCTTTTTATCTCTGGGAAAAAAATCCCCATTCCGTTCACAAACCAATCAATTTCTAATTGTGTGCCTAAAAAAATTCCACGTAAGATAAAACCAGAGCAACGATCCGGGTGAGCTTCCCCGTAAGCCAGCGCCAACGTGCTTCCCCAAGACCCGCCAAATATCAACCATTTATCAACCCCCAAAAAGCCTCGAAGTACTTCTAAATCATTGACAAGATCATCAGTCGTATTTTCTTTACATTCCGCTGCAGGTCGCGATTTACCCGCCCCACGCTGGTCAAATAATATTATTCGATAGAAGGTTGGATCGAAGAATTGACGGTGAATGGGTGCGAAACCAGCTCCAGGCCCTCCATGCAAAAAGACAACAGGAACGCCGTCCGGGTTTCCAACCTCCTCCCAGTAGAGTTCATGTAGTTCGGAAACCTTCAGATAGCCACTTTTATTCGGCAAGATTGATGGGAACAATTGAATACTCATCGACAGCAACTCTTATTTATACAGAATCCCTAATCAACACGTACTAGACAATTTTACAACTGTTTTGTTGGAGGCCACTCGCGGAAAGGGGCTGTTCTTGTGCTTGCCTACCCCGCAGCGAGTTTAGGGACTCCAACTCCCCCGGCACCGGCCTGTAAAGCCTATTAAGCTTATCTAGCCTTAACTGAAGCCTGATGTGAACTAATAGAGATCAGAAGGTCGCTCAACTGCGAGGGCAATATTATCCTTCAGCTTTGTTAATGCTCTATTCTCCAACTGTCTCACACGCTCCTTGCTTACACCAAAAAATTTTCCGAGCGACTCAAGTGTTGCGCCATCATCTACCAGTCGTCTTTTCTGAATAATTGTATATTCCCGCGGCGTCAGGCTTGCCATTGCTTCCCGCAGGATATCCGACCTTAGCTCCGAATCCCTAACACCACTAATTAAAATTTCAGGATTGGGACGTTCGTCCACAATTAAATCTTGCAGTTCTGACGCCATAGTATCAGAAACGCTTGCATTCAGGGATTGATCAGGCCCATCAAGGCGCCGCTCCATTGATATAACGTCTCTAAGTGGGACATTCAAATCACTAGCAACCTGCTGCCTCTGTTCATCAATATGTACCTTCTCGCCTGTCCGCTCAATCTTTGCTCGCAGTCTACGCAGATTGAAGAAAAGTGTCTTTTGTGCCGACGTTGTTCCCATTCTAACGATCGACCAATTTCGGAGAATAAATTCCTGTATCGCCGCTCTCATCCACCAAGATCCGTAAGTAGAAAAACGCACCTCTCTGTGCGGATCGAACCGGGCAGCCGCCTGCATTAAACCGACATTTGCTTCCTGTATCAGATCGCCCATTGGTAACCCATAAGACTTGTATTTGAAGGCCATACTTATTGCCAATCGCGCGTACGGCTCAACCAGTTTATGAAGGGCTTTTTCATCGCCACCTTCTCGCCAAGCCTTGGCTAAAGCGTGCTCGTGATCTTTTTCCAACAACGGAACGCCCATAGCATGTTTTATGTAGCGTTTGTTTGCCTGTTTAGTTTCATTATCTTCTGTTGACAGAAACGCTGATGACATAATCTACTCCACCAAACCGTACACCAATTAATCATACAGTATACGGCGGCGCTCTTGTCATAGATCACTACATTCAACTGAAAGTCTATTTCCTCCCAAGTGGTTTGGGCAGTTAAAGCTTGTTTTACTTTAACTACTCAAAGTCTTCTTCATCATCTTCATCAACATCTTTTGACGAGTCCATTTCCGGCGCGTCCACATGCATTAACCTTTCAAGACGTGATATAGCTGTTTCTTCATCAATATTTTCGATTGCCGCAAATTCACGCGCCAACCTATCCAGAGCAGCTTGATACATTTGACGCTCGCTGTAAGATTGCTCTGACTGATTTGTGTTTCGCCTTAAATCTCTGACAACCTCGGCAATTGAAACAGGGTCGCCGGAATTTATCTTAGCTTCGTATTCCTGAGCCCTACGTGACCACATAGTGCGTCGAACCCGCGCACGCCCCTCTAACTTTACTAATGCCAAATCCATTTGTTTTCGGGAACTAAGTCTCCTCAACCCCGAAGTCTCTGCTTTTGCAACGGGAATACGAAGAGTCATTCGATCATGTTCAAAATTGATAACGAGGAGGTCCAGCTCGGTTCCTGCTATTTCTTGTTTTTCGGTTCCTAATATTTTGCCGACCCCATGGGTAGGATAGACAACAAAATCTTCCGTTTTGAAATCGATTTTTTTTGTCATACCTACTCTCTTCCTTCACTAGCAGTAATATTCAAATGCTTCATGCACAAAGCCAATTCGAAAAAATCCACTTCTTTAAGATCGAATTAGATCCCGAACAGCAATTTTGAGTTTTTTACAAAAAGGTTGGATAGTATATCACACTTCGGAGGGAATAAGTAGTGTTTGTATCTGCTGTTTTTAACTTATTTATAGTTTATTGTGATCCGATGCAGGAAAGTTAATTGCCTTCTCCGGGGTTTTCGCTAAAATATTTATCGTATTTTCCTTCCATACCATCAAAAGACTTTGCGTCTTCCGCGGGTGCAATCATGCGGGTGATATTTGGCCACTCATCCGCATATTTCCGATTGAGTTCGACCCACTCATCTGCTCCGGACTCTGTGTCCGGCAATATCGCTTCCGCCGGGCACTCTGGTTCACAAACACCACAGTCGATACACTCGTCAGGATGAATCACCAACATATTTTCACCAACATAAAAGCAATCAACCGGACATACTTCTACGCAATCGGTATACTTACATTTTATGCAATTCTCGGTAACTACATACGTCATATTTTTCCCTAATGGCCATTTAAACCAAGTAGCTTTGCTAGCGAACAGTGGGTTATCCGCCAACCCCTAATTTTTCAAGGGCTCTTTTTCGAGCAGCACCGCTCTCTCGATCGTCTACATAAAGAAGTCCTGCCAGCCTTCTCATCAAAGTTGCTTCAAAATCGTGGAGCTCTCCATCTGAGTAGACGAGTTGCCACAACATTTCCATCAGAGCTACACGCTCAGGATTATCGAAGGAATTTCGCACCACCTTTGTGTATTTGTAGATATCATTGCCATTATCAACGTCTTCAGTCGCCTCTGCAATAATCTCTTTCGCTTCTGTTTCGTTTAAAGAAAATCTCTCCACCATTAGCCTGTTTAATGCTACTTCCTCTGCCGTATCCAGTTTCCCATCTAACCAGGCAGCCCGCGCAAGTAGTGATGCACTAGCCAATTTAACCGGGTCAGTGATTTTCTGTGATTTTTTTTCACTTTTTTTTGATCCCAAAAGGGCGTCTTTTAAATATTCTAACATTCTACACAAAACCTCTTGCCTGACTTATTGTGAACTTAATGCAATCACTACCAGAGATAAATGTACCAAAATGCAAAAGAAGTCACCCCCACCTGAAAAATTTTTGTGCCAAACTGCACCATCTGCGATGCGAAATGCCTCACCAATATTGAGGGTGCTCAAGGATATATTGCCAGAAAAATGTTCAGTTTTAGAAATCGGAAGCGGAACTGGCCAACATAGCGTAATATTTTCGGAGGGAATTAACTGCTTAAAATGGATCCCCAGCGATGTTGATGCTTCAAACTTCGCGAGCATCACTGAATGGGCCCGAACTGCTACAAACAATACTCCCGCCAGTCCACGTTTGATTGACGCCTCACAGCCCGATTGGTGTTTAAGTGCCAACGATAATATTAATGTAATTGTCTCCATCAATGTAATCCACATAAGCCCATGGTCGGTCACTAAAGGTATCTTAAAGGGGGCTCAGAGATTCCTACCAAAAGGTGGGTTTTTATATTTTTATGGGCCATTTATACAAAATAACCTATCCACCGCTGCAGGCAATATTGCGTTTGACAAAAGTTTAAGAGAGAGAAATGAGGATTGGGGTTTACGAAATATAAATGAGATAGAGAAGTTAGCGAACGAGCATGCCCTAAAATTAGATAAAATAGTAGAGATGCCATCGAATAATCTATCCGTTATTTTCACAAAAACATAAGCGGTTTTCCTCACAGAGATTGTAGTGCTTCTATAAATTTGTTTATTTCATCTTCCGTATTATAGTAATGCACACTTGCTCGAACAAGCACGTCTAAACCGCGTTCCAAGTAGCTAAGTTTCATACCCGACCCACTTGAGGTTGAAACGTTGATCCCATGCTCTGAGAGTTGTATTTTAACTTGCTCCGCATCAAGCCGTAAATGTTTGAATGTGACTAACCCGCATTTTTTTGCACCTTGATCTGTTAATGTTACGAGCCCTGTTTCTTGGAGTTCTGCCCTTAGATACGCAGCCAGATCAAACACCCTACGTTCTATAGTCTTCAAGCCAAGTTCCATAGCATAGTCCACGGCTTTCCCAAGAGCAGCTTGGCCCGCAAAATACCGTTCCCAATTTTCGAAACGCTTAGCATCTGTTCTAATCTCATAAGTTCCAGCATCTATAAGTTCTGCTGCAAACTGGTCCAGTAACGGAGGTTCCAGCCGCTCTATCCAATCCTCCTGAACATAAAGAAAACCCGTTCCTCTAGGCCCACGGAGATACTTTCGACCAGTGGCCGATAAAAAATCACAGCCGATAGCTTTCACGTCCAACTCTATCTGACCCACAGATTGGCATGCATCTAACAAGAAAGGAATACCGTATTTTTTTGCAATTCTTCCAACATCGTGAGCCGGGTTAATCAGCCCTCCCCCGGTGGGAATGTGACTTATGGAAATTAATTTGGTTTTTTTATCGATATGTTGCTCAAGGGCATTAACGTCGATCTGACCGTTTTTGTCATTGGGCACAATAACGAGCTCTGCTCCAGTCTGTTTAGACCTATGAAGGTAAGCAATTAGATTACTGCCATACTCAGATACAGTAGTTAATATCTTATCGCCCGGTCCTAAAGGCAAAGCGTAAAAAACCATATCCCAAGCTCTAGTGGCATTCTCTACAAATGCTATCTCTTTCGGCTTCGCATTCAAAAGGAGGGATACAGATTTGTAGAAGCTCTCGATATCTACATTTCGTAAAGAACGCGTTTCATAACCACCTCTCATCTCCTCTTCACGAAGAAAATTACATAGATAATCCGCTACTGGGGCAGGCATCAGCGACGCCCCCGCATTGTTAAAATGTATCAAATCTCTGCAACCTCGAGTCTCAGTTCTCACTCTCTCTACGTCAATTTCCTTCATGAAAACCTCTCATATAATTTTTTCAAAAGGTCAGCGTTTCCAGAGAAAAAATGTGACGCTAACAAGAGCAGCAGGGACCGATATCATAGTAAAAGCCAAACTGTAACCCCCCGTCCAATATCCGAGACCAAATAAAGAAGGAAAAACTATCTGGCCCAATGCACCAAATGCCAAAACCCCACCTGTTATTCGTCCCGCCTCACCTGCAGGAGCCAAACGTGCCGCTTCCGATAGTAGCACGCCATGCCATGATAAAACTGAGAGGCTAATGGCGCAATTTACAGTTAAGACTGCCGCATGACTCCACTCCTCATCAAATGCTCCCATCAGTGTGGTTGATATGGCCATTACTAATGCCAAGAGGGCTAATAATTGTCTTGGTTGCATTAATGTGCTACCTACCCAACCCCACAATATTCTTGCCGGTATAGCCAAAAATGTTGCTAAACCAAGCACCTGTCCCGCCTCTTCCAGACTAAAACTCAAATCTTCATATAGGTAGGTAATGGTAAAGTTAGTATAAACAGATTGCATTCCAACAAAACTAAAGGCCGCTATAGCCATCCCGCGACGTTCTGATACCTTTATTACGTCTTTTACGTTGATAATAAAATCACCCAATCTCGGGACAGCATCAGGATCGCGTCTTTTATCAAACTCTTCTCTGAGAGGTTGTAAGATTACCGATATCAAAATGCAAAGTAATGCTGTTGCTATTAGTGTGATTCTCCATCCAAAACTCACAGCAAGTGGTACCAATATCAGTCCAGAAATCACGACGCCAGCAGGAACACCGGTCTGCTTTATCGAAAAGACTAGCGGCGCCCATTTTCGTGGGGCATATTCAGCAAGAATTTGTGAACTGGCAGGAGTTGCTACCGTGGTGCCCGAACTGATTAGAAAAACAGTAAAAGCAAAAATTGGTATGAGTAGCAGTGTCTGATGCGTAAAAGCGGCCAAAACCAACCCCAAAGCCATAGAAACACAGCCTAGTTGACTTGTCCTAAGCGCACCAAAACGTTGAATTATACCTCCACAACACGCCATAAAAACCAAAGAAACGAGGGCAAAAAACCAAGTATATACGAGTACCAATTCAGCATTGAATGACAAGTCTGACGCCAAAGCTGGAAATAAAGCCGGTAATCCGACTTTGGCGGTTGTCGCTACGGTTTGCTGTATGAGCATCGCAACAATTGCTAATATGAGAAGGTGCATAAGGGGATAAGTTGCACATGTAATTGTAATTTGTCACGAAACTTTATGATATTCAGGACAGTTTTTAGAACAGTGTTATTTAAAACTATATCTAAACTATCAATCTCTTCGCATTAGCCTATCAATAGCTCTACGATTATCTTTTGTAGGTCGCCCTCCACCCCGAGGTCTGTTGGAAATGGTGCCATTAAATTCAACCAGTTTTTTCGCCGCTTCTTTTTGTTGTTCTATGGGTGATAAATCTTCAAAAAGCAATTGCGCCTCAGGCGCTGGCCCTCTGCGTTCAGCCAAGAATAGCACCTTTATAACACGGATAAACGACCCTTGTGGAAAGGTCAGCACGTCATTTTTCTTCACTAATTGGTTAGATTTAGTGACCACTTTTCCAGATAACCGAACCCTACCAGCACTCAGTAATTTCGTTGCTAGAGCTCTACTTTTAAAAAAACGAGCTGACCACAGCCACTTATCTAAGCGTTGGCTATCTTGTTCCTGACTCATTAGTGAACTAACTTAATTTGTTCTAAGACAGAAAATGGTGAGGATTTTAATCTTTCAGCTGTCTCAGAGGATGGTCTTTGCGTTTTTCGCAGGCTGCCTGTTTTTTTCAAAGAGGGTTCGGTTGATTTGTATACTCTAAATTGGGTTTTTCTCTTATATTTTTGTTTACGGCGCCTAAATTTAATTTCACCATCAGCGCTTTTCAACCGCTGATATCCAAGCTTTACTACAACAGGAGTGATGCCTTCGTGGCTAAGCCCCACTACAGACAACATCTCTGCATTGATTGAAAAAGGTCCATTCCGGGAGCATCTCCTTAGGATTGCTCCTAGCCGTTCAACTATGTCTAACCGGATCACCTGAGAACCAAAATCTATGAAACCAAGCACATGATAAAAGCTTTCTTTAATTTTAACATTTTTAGGAATTGAGACGCGCCCTGGTGTAGGAAGTTCCAGTAATGATTTGTCCTCATTAAACACCCTCCACAATATTGCAAGAAGCGTTACTTGTTTTGGCTTTAGTAATTCTGGAACAAAAACAGTATAAATACCAAAACGCAAACCTGATTTTGACAGGTCTCTCTTATCACTATCATTCAATGTTTTAATCAAATCGTTTAAAGATGAGCGTGGTGCGTTACCCAGACGTTCAATAATCTGAAAAACTATTCCTGCCGCCGCCCCTTTGTAACTTGTGTTTTTAAGTCTTATCAAAGCTGGTATGACGCTATACATATAGGCTGAGAACCAATCACGAAGTCGTCTAGTCAACATCCTACATTCTTCACTCTCAACCAATTCAGATACATCCAAATTAATTATAGGCGTAAATGGATCTCTTCCTCGTTGAATTGTTGCCAATTTAGATCCACACCAGGATATTTGACCCAAATCATTGATAGAAAAATTATCGTCTGTTTCTTTAACGATTTTGTTAACCCGTCGTGTTAATTCATGAGGAAGGGTTTTTCGTACCGCTGCGAGAACCGGCTTAGAATTATTTTTATCAGAGAGATGAGCTATAAATTTAAGCCCCTGCAACGTGCCGACTTTGTGGCCTTCTACCTTGACATCACCATTTGAAGATACTGCAGCAAGCAAGTCTTCACTATCTCGCATCTTTTGAAATAGAACCGCGGCTCTCCTATCAACAAAACGCTGAGTAAGTTTTTCGTGCAAGGCATCAGACAACCGGTCTTCTATCGATCTCGCTATTTGCCTCCAATTGACTGGATCCACAATCCAATCACTCTTATTTGTTATAAATGTCCATGTTCTGATATGAGCGATCCTTCCCAATAAAGTGTCGATGTCTCCCTCTACTTTATCAAACCTAGACATCTGATTATTCACCCAATCAGTTGGCAAATGACCCTCTTTGTCTGACAAGTGGAGATAGATATCGGTTAGTAATTGACTGTGAGACCCTGTGAGTGTTTTTCGGAAATCCGGTATTTGACACACATCCCACAAAAGACGAACTTCGTGAGGAGACTTTACACGTTTAATAATCTCTGGATTTCTGGTAATGGACGCCAATGCACTATGATCACTGCTGTCTCTCTTTCTTAAAAAAAATGGGTGAGGAGGTGACATCTCGAGGCTCTTTTTTAGATTGCCTATGTTATCAAATGACAGGTCTCTATTTCGCCAAAATATGCCGCGTACAGGCTCGAATCTATGATCCTCAATTGCACTAATAGTCTCTTCCTCAAACCCAGGACAATTGCCTGTCACGCCGAATGTACCATCGTTCATATATCGACCCGCACGTCCGGCAATCTGCGACAGTTCCTGTGCCGATAGATACCTTGGAATGCGGCCGTCAAACTTTGAGTTATCAGCAAACGCCACGTGGTTAATATTCATATTAAGCCCCATGCCGATAGCGTCTGTTGCTATTAGATAGTCAACTTCGCCATTTTGATAGAGCTCAACTTGGGCATTTCGCGTTCTCGGCGATAGTGCCCCCAGAACCACTGCCGTTCCGCCTTTTTGTTGTCTCACCAACTCCGCCAAACCATAAACGTCCTGCGCTGAAAATACCACTATTGCCGAACGTCTGGGAAGTCGTGTGATTTTTTTCGACCCTGA
>TARA_B100001057_G_scaffold335232_1_pt1 | contig 23662 bp, 22 predicted proteins | sample TARA_B100001057 | Tara Oceans TARA_B100001057 (sample SAMEA2621839) | marine metagenome | biome: marine biome (ENVO:00000447); feature: surface water layer (ENVO:00002042); material: "saline water (ENVO:00002010), including plankton (ENVO:xxxxxxxx)" | depth 5 m
TGCTGTAGCAGCAGTTTCTTCAAACGCCCGGATTCTATTCATCATTTCATGATGGTTAAAATATCGCTCAACATCAAAATTTACAGGAATTCTTGAAGACAAAAAAATCTCCTTCTCTATCGCACCATACCTCAACACCATTAGCCTTCCTATTAGGCATGAGTAAAGGTTTAATCTCAAACAAATTTATTGGACAGAATTACAACAACCACTTATTAAACGTTATTACCAAATTTTACGATGTGCAAATGGTGATGATGTTAAAACAAAAAAGCTTAATTACTCTCATAATAGGAATGGCTCTAGTCGTTGTCATCTCCAATATTGCAGTAAGTTATCCAATAAATGACTGGTTGACCTGGGGGGCTCTTACATACCCCATAGCTTTTCTCGTGACTGATATAACTAATCGATTATTTGGTGTGGCCAGAGCTCGAACGGTTGTCTACGCGGGATTTTTAATAGGGGTTATTTTATCATTATGGGCAGCCGACATGCGTATAGCATTAGCATCGGGATCTGCTTTTTTGATAGCTCAGCTTTTAGATATAACTATTTTTGACAAATTAAGGCAAAAAACGTGGTGGAAAGCACCACTGATCTCAACAATAATATCATCAGCTGTCGATACACTTTTATTTTTCTCAATAGCTTTCGTAGCAACCGGATTGCCATGGGTCACCTGGGCAATAGGAGACTATGGAGCTAAACTTGCAATGGCAGCGATCTTGCTGTTGCCGTTTAGATTCCTCCTTTCTCTAATACCTTCAAATCCTAATAAAAGCCTTGATCAGGCATAAATTTTCTCATGAGGGTAGATATTTTTGATTATGATTTACCTGTTGAGAAAATAGCAACATCTCCAGCAAGACCCCGCGACGCATCAAGGTTACTAGACTTAACCGGGGGCAAATTAGCAGATAAAACCATCCTAGATCTCCCCGGTATTTTTCAGCCCAATGACCTTTTAGTGATAAACGATACCCGCGTTATTCCCTCTCGATTAAATGGTCTTAGAGACAGTGTTAAAATTGAAATTACTTTACATAAACAGATCGAAAACGGAATTTGGGCTGCCTTTGCACGGCCTGCAAAGCGCTTAAAGCAAGGGGATAAAATCGTATTCAACAGCACGTTTAAAGCTACCGTGCAATCACGCAAAGCCGGGGAAGTGATCTTGGACTTCCAAAGCGATGACCAGACAATTTTAGACGAATTACATAAAATTGGAAGGATGCCCCTCCCTCCCTACATCAAACGATCAGAGCTCTCTAAATCAGAATTAGATCAACAAGACTATCAATCGATTTTTGCAAAGCGATTAGGAGCAGTTGCAGCGCCAACTGCTAGCCTTCACTTTACACCCGCTCTACTCAATGAGATAAAGTTGCACGGCGTCAAACAAGTCAATATTACACTTCATGTGGGAGCGGGAACCTTTTTACCCGTAACGGCTTCCGACTCTGGTGACCATAAAATGCATTCGGAATGGGCTGAATTAACTAACGATGCTATCTCTTTAATAAAAGAAACTAAAAAAAGTGGCGGCAGGATAATAGCCCTGGGAACAACAGTTTTAAGAGTTCTAGAATCGGCTGCATTAAATGGGGAACTGCGTGCATTTTCAGGTGAAACGGATCTCTTTATAACTCCGGGTTTCACGTTCCGTGTTGTCGACCTCCTTTTAACAAATTTCCATCAACCACGGTCTACTCTAATAATGTTAGTAGCGGCTTTTGCTGGAACAAATCGAATTTTAGAGGCCTACGAATATGCAAAAAACAACGGGTATCGATTTCTGTCCTATGGAGATGCATGCCTCATCGAAAATATGGATAAAGTTTGAACACCGAAAAAGTAATAAATGGAGTAGAGTCTAAAAATAACTCCCTTTTAACTTTTATTGGAATACTCTAAGAAATTTGGAGATTATTGTGAAAAATGCTGCAGGCTTTCTTAGGTCATTGTTTGACGCGGCAGTTGCTGCTGCGAATCCTATCAACTCGCTTCCAGAATACCTTATTAAACTACAGATAAGTCCTCCAAAAGGAAGAACTATAGTTCTCGGTGCAGGTAAAGCTGGCGGCTCTATGGCTAAAGCTTTGGAAGAGTTTTGGGACGAGCACTTCCCGGAGAAACCAATTGAGGGGCTCGTTATAACACGCTATGGACATAGTGTAGATTGTAAAAATATTGATATTATTGAGGCATCCCATCCTGTACCAGACGAAGCGGGGGTAAGGGGGGCAGAACGATTATTATCCTTAACCAATAGTTTAACCAGAGACGATCTTGTTATTTGTCTAATATCGGGAGGCGCATCGGCTCTCTTATCTTTACCAGCTAGAGGGATATCCACTTCAGAAAAACAAGGTTTAACTACTCAATTACTTCGATCAGGGGCTACGATCCATGAAATAAATGCAGTTCGAAAACACCTCTCCGCAATAAAAGGCGGTCGTCTCGCGAAAGCAATTGCTCCAGCTAGCACTCTGACATTCTGTATATCTGATGTTCCAGGCGATGAATTAGATGTGATTGGTTCGGGACCAACGGTAGGGGATCCAACGTTTTTCGCCGATGCCCTCCACGTTCTAAAAAAATATAATATACAAGCATCCGCTAATATATTAAACCATCTGCATACATCTGGTGATGAGACACCAAAACCTAATAGTGAAATTTTTAAAAATTGCCAAAACATATTAGTGGCTACGCCCCAAATGGCCTTAGAGGCGGCGTCGAAGGTTGCTATTTCTGCCGGAATTACACCTCTAATTATTGGCGACGCTATAGAGGGAGAAGCTCGCGATGTAGCGAGTGTTCACGCCGGTATTATCAGCCAAATCCTGCGCCACAACCAACCAGGAACAGCCCCGTTAGTGCTATTATCTGGAGGTGAAACCACGGTAACTGTTAGAGGTTCAGGCCGGGGAGGCAGGAATGTCGAATTCCTTCTTGCATTAGCCACAAAACTTAAAGAGCGCTCAAACATTCATTTAAATAGGGTGTCCGCAATTGCCTGTGACACCGACGGGATTGATGGTACCGAAAAAAATGCTGGTGCACTATATTTACCTGATACCATAAAAAGAGCATATGCAGCTGATCTGTCACCAGAAGATTATCTCAACAACAATGATGGTTATACATTTTTTGAAAAACTTGGAGACCTTGTCGAAACAGGACCAACCCTAACTAATGTGAATGACTTTCGTGCTATTTTGGTTTTATAATTTCCTACTGTATACTGAATTACTATTACATTGAATTAGAGATTCCCGGGGACAACATTGCTAAAATCACAATTCACTGCGAGAGACTGGGGATCAAACCCCAAATATTTATCCCCCTCATATAAATCCACCATTTTACGAAGTCCAACCAAACCCCTCATTCCATTAAAACAAACACTATCAGAAATAACTGGGCCCGTTTTTGGACATCACTCTATAAAACCCCTCGATAATGATCTCACTCAAAATGGGATCACTGACGGCAGAGAACCATTAGGAGAGCGCATAATTGTGTCTGGAAAGGTTATTGATGAGAAAGGACGACCCCAACGCAGTACACTAATTGAAATTTGGCAATGCAATAGTGCAGGTAGATATATTCACTCGAACGATCAACACAATGCGCCACTTGATCCCAATTTTTTTGGAGGTGGCAGGTGCATGACCGATGAAAATGGTTACTATAAGTTTTACACCATCAAACCCGCTGCATACCCATGGGGTAATCATCCGAATGCTTGGCGGCCAGCACATATTCACTTTTCATTATTTGGCCCAGCCTATGCTACACGTTTAATTACGCAGTCCTATTTCCCTGGTGACCCTCTTCTCGAATTGGACCCCATATTTATGGCAACCCCCAAATCGAGCAGAAATCTTTTAATAAAACAGTTTTCGATAGACGCATCAGAAGAGGGATTTGCACTTGGCTATAATTTTGATTTCATTCTTCGCGGTCCCAATGCAACACCTATGGAAAACTGATAAATGTCTTTAAAACAAACACCCTCGCAAACTATTGGTCCGTTTTTCTCCTATGGACTCACTCCCGAACAGTCCAACTATCCTAATCTTTCAAGTTTATCGACAAATTCTTTGCTAACGGGGTCCACAATTGGCGAAGAAATTAGATTAGAAGGAAGGATATTCGATGGGGCGGGAGATATCGTCTCAGATGCGATGATTGAAATTTGGCAAACAGACGCTAAAGGGCGTTATCCAGATCAACAAAGTTCCGGTAAAACTAATTCTAATTTTTCAGGATTCGGCAGATGCGATACTGGTGTGGATAGCCAAAACAAATATATTTTTGAAACAATAAAACCTGGCCAAATAGATACCGAGACAGCACCGCATATTAATGTTACGATTTTTATGCGAGGACTACTCCTTCATGTTTTTACGCGGATTTATTTTTCCGATGAAGATAAATCTAACTCTGCTGACGCGGTTCTATCCACCGTTCCTTTTGATAGGCAAAAAACTTTAATAGCAAAAAAGGTGGCCGGAGTGACGCCCGTTACGTATGTTTTCGATGTATTTCTCCAAGGCGAGAACGAAACTGTCTTTTTCGATATTTAAGTTCCATTTCATCAATCATAAGTCCTGCCTCTAGCAGACTAAAATCTTGTTTATGCTTTTCCCAAAGAAATCTGATGATTTTATGGCGATATCAGAAAGATCCGGATAAGCTCGAACAGTAAATTATTGATGGATGTTACAATATGGAGTTTAGAAAAATCGAGGTAGTACCTATTTCAGGTAATATAGGAGCATTGATAAACGGTGCACAATTAAATGCACTAAATGATGAGACATTTGAAGAAGTCTATCAGGCGTGGCTACATCATTGCGTTCTTTTCTTCCGTAATCAAAAGATCACACCACAAGAACAGATTGATTTTGCACAACGTTTTGGGGAAATTCACTTTCATCCATACATGAAAGGACTTGATGAGCACCCTGAAATCTTGGAAATCATTAAAGAACCAGGAGATGGGTATACTTTTGGCTCGGTCTGGCATACTGACCAGATGTTCAATCCAAAGCCTGCAAAGGCTACCATGCTTTACGCCCATGAAGTTCCAAAAAAGGGGGGTGACACCATGTTTTCCAATCAATATCTTGCCTATGAGACCTTATCAAAGCCCATGAGAGACATGCTCAATAGAGTAAAAACATTCAATGTTGGGGATGGATTTCGGAGGGGAATTGGCAAGGCTAAACGGATTGACCGATACGCCAAAAATCCAACAATGCAAGCCAAAATACGAGATCCTGGTAATGTATCTACAGAGGCCATTCATCCCTTAATCCGTACTCATCCCGAAACAAAAAGAAAATCTCTGTATATTGGAAGTCACACACAAACATTAGACGGTTTTAATGCAGATGAAGCTGACTCAATCATAGACTTTCTACGGAACCACTCCCAGCGCCATGAATTCACCTGTCGCTTTCGCTGGGAAACTGGTTCAATAGCCCTATGGGATAATCGTTGTGTTCAGCACAAAGCACTAGCCGACTACGATGAAAGACGAAGGACACATAGAATCACAATTGCTGGCGAAAAACCTATATAACTAGGGGGATAAATGGATTTTGGATTACACCTTGGCGTTAGAGGGCCCGCGGCTCAACCTGATTCCCTTCGCGTTATCGCAGAGGAAGCCGAACTTTTAGGCTTTACCCACCTAGGAATCAGTGACCACATTGTTATCGCCAATAAAGTCAATTCTCCATATCCTTATACAAAAACGGGCAAGTGGTTTGCGGAGGACAATGGTGAATGTCTAGAACAACTTACTACTCTTAGTTTTATAGCGGCCGCGACAAACAATATACGTTTACTTACATCAGTGATGGTTCTTCCTCATAGACCACCAATTCTCACAGCCAAGATGCTCAATACAATAGACGTACTATCCAAGGGACGTCTCACTGTTGGATTGGGCGTTGGTTGGATGAAGGAAGAAATAGCACTTCTAAACGGCCCTGATTTCAAAAAGCGAGGCGCTGCTGCTAATGAATATATTGAGGCATTTAAGATACTTTGGACCGACGATACGCCAATCTATAATGGAAACCATGTCAGTTTTTCCAATATGAAGTTTTTTCCTAAGCCAACTCAAGCCCCTCATCCTCCATTGTGGGTTGGGGGCGAAGCGCGGTTGGCCCGTGAGAGAGCTGGACGGTTGGGCGATGGTTGGTATCCAGTTGGCAATAATCCAAATGCACTATTCGACACGCCAGAACGTTACGCCAACGGATTAAAAGATGTCCACGAAGCAGCTATCGCCAGCGACCGCAATCCAGCAAACATTGCCTGCGGAATTTATATTATTTGGTATAATTTGGGTCAAACAGAACATGACTCTCTTGGCAAGAGACGCAGCTTCACGGGATCTGCGCAGGATATATTGGGGGATATCGCCGCGTATGAAAAAATTGGACTTCAACACTTAGTGATTGGGGGAGAGAGCGATGATTTAGACGCTTGTCTCCAACGAATGCGAGTTTTTAAAAAAAAAATAATGCACTACGTTTAGATATCTGAAGATATGAATGAAACAATTCATAATGCAATTTCAAGTTTGAGAATAGACATGAGTAATACTGCAAAAAAACGCCTAATTATTGGAATAAGTGGAGCATCTGGAACCATTTATGGTATTCGTCTGTTAGATCTTATACGAAATATGCCTGATAAATCTCGACCCGAATCTCATTTGGTAATGTCAAGATCTGCTGAAATAACTTTGGCTTACGAAACCAAAATGAAGGTAGCGGATGTTCATCGATTAGCCGATGTTGTCTACGCGAATAAAGATATAGGCGCATCACTGGCTTCTGGTTCATTCAAAACAATGGGGATGATCATTGCGCCGTGCTCAGTAAAAACTCTGGCTGAAATTGCAACAGGAGTGACTGATACATTAATTTCAAGGGCTGCCGATGTCATTCTAAAAGAACGCCGACGGCTCGTTTGTATGGTGCGAGAAACGCCACTGCACTCCGGACATTTAAAAAATATGTTGGCTTTAACAGAAATGGGAGGCATCGTCGCCCCGCCCGTACCAGCTTTTTATGCGAAGCCCAAATCACTTGACGAGATGATCGACCACACAATAGGTCGAGCGCTTGATCTTTTTGAAATAGAGACCAATACTGTGAAGCGATGGAAAGACGAAAAAGCCAATTTATAAAGCGCTAAATACTATATCCAAGTCAACTACATCTCATCTTTTAATGGCTGTTTCTATAGTTTTTGCTATTTCTAAAAGTTTTGTGTCTTCATCACTTTCACCCATAACCATAAGACCAACTGGCGCGGTCTCTGCCTCGTGAATTGGTAACGAAACTGCACATCTATCCAAGAAATTACCAAATGAGCAATTACGTAACATTAATAAATTCATTTGATGATAAAAATCATCGGAGTTCTCGAGATCTTTTAAAACTGGGGCAATCACTGGTACGGTCGGCATCAGCAGAGCATCAAAATTTCTCGTAATTTTATTGCTCATTTCGCAAATTGTTCTCCTGGCATTCATAAGCTCTATATACTCATGGGCCGTCATTTGTTCGCCTCGCTTGATTCTAACAGCTACCCTGGGGTCAAAGCTGTTCTCATCTCTTTTTAATAAATCATGCAATGCGACAAATGCTTCAATTGCGGCATACCCTCCTTTTGAATTAGCTTTCGGGATCTCCAATAAAACGTCAAATGGAATATCAATTATTTTTGCACCCAAATTAGAGAGCAGGCTCGTAACTCTCTGAAAATCGTTCGCTACCTTATCCTCAATATCATCAAAAACCAGAGTTTGAGGAACCGCTAAAGTTAATGTTTCTATTGGCCTATCGGCAATGTTACCCGTTATCTCGCCACGCATAACTTGATCGAGTATGGCACAACAATTTACGCTTCTCGCGAGCGGCCCTATAGAATCCAAAGTTGTGGACAAAGGAAAGGCACCCAACGTTGAAATCCGAGCGGCTGTAGGTTTAAATCCTGTAAGGCCACATAGTGCCGAAGGTATTCGGACAGACCCCCCTGTGTCCGTTCCTATACCTGCAACAGCCATGTTATCACTTACCGAAACAGCCGCGCCACTTGAGGAACCACCGGGTATCCGTGCCTCATCTCTATTCCAGGGATTTAAGGGGGTGCCATAATGTGGGTTTATACCAAGACCCGAAAAAGCAAATTCCGTCATGTTGGTGCGACCAATCAAAATTGCACCGGCTGAACGTAATTTTTTTAGGATATCCGCATCTCTTGCGGCCGGAGCACTGTTTCTACGAACTCGAGAACCAGCCATTGTGGTTTCGCCGGCAACATCAAACAAATCTTTGATGGATATCGGCATGCCAGCTATCGGAGACAGAACGAGCCCTTCTGCTCTCAATTTATCTATTGCGATCGCCTGAGCTTTTGCTTGACCCGCATACGTTTTAGTAAAAGTGGTTTGCCCCTGACCTTCATCGTTATCGATTTCTTTTAAGGCGGAAGTGACTAACTCCAAACTAGTTACTTTACCTAGATCAAGTAATTTACCTATTTCTTCGATGGTTCCATTCATAATTTAACTCTCGCTATATTCTTTATTTCCAATTGGTTTTTAAGATCCAAAAGCATTCTGATTTGAGATCTATGCTATTCTTTTACAAAGGTGCTATTTATCAATATTTCGACAGCTGACTTTATTTCTTGGTTCATCTCTAAGCTTATCGCTTTGAGATATGATCTTATATTTAACACAGTTAACTCGGCTTCACTACAAACGTCATCTGTATGTTTATTGCAGAACTTGCTTAAGGCATTTATCAGGATCATCTGTTCCAGGCGTTCGGCTTCTAATTCAATTGATAATATTTTAGTTGTCAAATTCTCTGAGTTTGGGATGTCGTCGTTTTTCTTCGTAAATCTCCTTGCCTGACGCAACGGGCCTATCAAGTGATCACGACATGGCATTACATTTTCGATAAGCACCAAAAACTCTCTATCCGTTAAAACCCATCGATACTTGCCAAGCCAAAAGCAGAGCAAAAGCAGGTTAACATCTAGTCCAAAACGATCCTGCAAAAAGAGAAACGTGGCTGTTAACGGTTCGTAAATTTTTTTGGAATAATTCCAAAACTGCTCTGCTTCCTTTGTGTTCATGTTAATCGATGGTTCCTAGAGTAGCATTTAGTGTGTCTTTTAAAAAGAAACTATGGTCAATACGACCGTATAAAACATACCCCAATACTATTTCAATAAACGCTAGTGACAAGGAATTATATCCACAAATAGGTTAACTATTTATGGAACATTCTAGTTCATCTGATATGCTTAAAGCTCAGGATTTAGGCTTTATGAATTTTTTAACTTGATAAAACCTCAATATTTTGTCTAATACTCCTTCTTTTTCGCAGGGTTAAATTCATGGTTCACGTCGATCACGCTGACGATAGGTCTGCTTCAATAGTTGGAATTATAATGGGAAGCCAGTCTGACTGGCCTACAATGAAAAATGCAGCGCTTATATTAGATGAATTTAGGATATCATATGAAAAGCGTATAATTTCGGCTCATAGAACTCCCAAACGAATGGCCTATTACGCAGAAAATGCTCGAGAACGGGGTCTGAAAATTATAATAGCAGGCGCAGGAGGTGCAGCACATTTGCCAGGAATGATAGCAGCCCAGACGACATTACCTGTCCTCGGAGTACCAGTTGAAAGTAAAGCTTTGAGTGGAATGGACAGCCTACTTTCCATTGTCCAGATGCCCAAGGGGGTCCCAGTCGGTACTTTAGCTATAGGAACGGCAGGGGCAGCTAATGCAGCTTTATTGGCTGCGTCTATTTTGTCCATAAACGACACAATAATAGCCAACTCTCTCAAGGAGTGGCGAGAGAATCAAACAGCGGCTGTCGCCGATATACCAAGCGAAGAAATATGAAAAATAATTCTTTAGATGTTTTCCCACCCGGTTCCATTATCGGTATAATGGGGGGAGGTCAATTAGGCCGAATGACTGCACTAGCGGCTGCTAATCTCGGTTATAGATGTCACATTTATACAGAGGATACTGATAGTCCCGCAGCCCAGGTCTCAGCAACGACAACAGTCGCCTCCTATAAAGATCAGGCGGCGCTGACGCAGTTTGCCAAAGCTGTAGATCTCATTACTTACGAATTTGAAAATATTCCACTGTCTTCAATTACGCTTTTAAAAAACATAAAAGCCATAAGACCGTCACCTTCCATTTTGGCAATATCTCAACATAGAGGAAAAGAGAAAGAATTTGCCGAACAGCATGGGGTAAACGTGGCACCCTATAAAATCATTAAGAAAATATCCGATTTAAAATCGGCTATAAAAACGATAGGGACGCCAAGCGTACTTAAAACATGCCGTTTTGGTTATGATGGCAAAGGTCAAATTGTTATCAATGAGCCTCAGGAAATACATTCCGCATGGAACCAGTTATCGAGTGACGACCTAGTCTTGGAACAATTTGTAGAGTTTGAAAAAGAGATATCTATCATTATAGCAAGAGATACAAACCACAAAACGAAAGCTTATCAAGCGGCTGAAAATAATCATGTTGATCATATTTTAGATGCAACTATGGTCCCTGCTGATATTACAGATAAAACTGCATCTATGGCTGCCGATATTGGTTTAAAGCTAGCTGAATCACTTGATCTAATTGGTCTTCTAGCCGTGGAAATGTTTGTCATGGGAGATGGAACAGTCGTTATGAATGAAATCGCCCCGCGCCCCCATAATTCTGGGCATTGGACACAAGATGGGGCGCAAACCAGCCAATTCGAACAATTTGTTAGGGCTATCACTGGACAACCACTTGGTGAAACAAAAATGACTCGGCCGGTAAAAATGCAAAACCTTATCGGAGATGCAGTTAAGCAATTACCAAGTTTCTTTACTAATCCTAACGCTAAAATTCACCTTTATGGAAAACAAGAGGTACGCCCTGGAAGGAAAATGGGGCATGTGAATATCTTGGAACCATAGGATTAATCTATCTTAATAATTTTCCGATTTGAATTCTGGAATTATTTTCTTTAGAAGTTCTATAGAAGTTTTTTTATCATCAGCATAAACGGCCTCTTTCAGTTGTCTAAGTTCTGCTTCCAATGTTGTCATTTCTTGGAACCGTGGGGAGGCTGCGTTAATACCTGTTACGGAGGTGGGAGTTAACGGTTCTTCAGGGTGAAATAGCTCCTCATGCAATTTCTCTCCTGACCGAATGCCCGTAAAGTCTATTTTGATGTCTTCATGAGGCTTGAGCCCAGATAACCTTATAAGTTGCTCGGCTAAATCTAATATTTTGAGAGGCTGCCCCATTTCGAGAACACTTATCCCTCCTTTTTCGCTAGAATTTTGGGATTTCGGAAGAGCCGCAGCTTGGAGGACCAGCGAAACAGCTTCCCTTACCGTCATAAAATAACGGGTCATTTCTGGATGAGTAACGGTGACTGGCCCACCGGCAGCAATCTGTCTTTCGAACAATGGAATTACCGAACCTGTTGACCCCAGCACATTACCAAAACGAACCGTTAGAAACCGCGTCTTATGTTTTTCAGCAGTATCGAAGCTTTGGCAAATAGACTCTGCAGCCCGTTTAGTCGCCCCCATAATATTTGTAGGATCGACGGCTTTATCCGTGGAAATGAGCACCATAGTTTTTACACTATTTTTTAAAGCAGCCCTCGCTACATTCCACGTACCTATGACATTGGTATTGATCCCCTCAATTGGATTACTCTCGACCAATGGCACATGTTTTAATGCTGCTGAATGAATAACAATATCAGGAGAAAATTCATTCATTACTTTTTGGATTTTTACTTCATCACGAACATCTCCTAAAATAACTTGAGGTTTAAGGTGCGGGTATAACTCACTTAGGGTAAGCTCTATCTGATAGATTAGAAATTCAGAATTATCCAAAATAATAATTTCACTTGGCTCTAGGCTGGCTATTTGCCGCGCCAACTCGCTGCCAATGGTTCCTCCCGCCCCTGTTATTAGGACCTTACTGCCATTAAAAAGTGCTTCTACATTTGTCATATCTAGGATTTTTTGTGGTCTTCCAAGCACATCTTCCACCTCAATCGGTTTTATGGAAAAGCTGTTACTATCGGTGACTATTTTTCCTAACTCCGTTAGATCTGGAACCCGGGAAACTGGGACCCCAATCTCCTCTGCAGCTGAGGTGACTTGTCTCACCGCCTCTCCCTTTATTTTTGAATTTGTTATCACTATCCTTTGTGGACCAATCCCCCTGTTACATAGATCTTTAAAAACTCTGGATATTTCATCAATATTCCCAAGAATCGGAACACCACGAATATTTCTTCCAATACGACCACCTTCTTTGTCAATAATTCCTACCACCCTATACGGAATTTGATTTCCCCTTGTCATTTCTCGAATAAATACGTCGGTTCCATCGCCCGCGCCAATAAGTAAAACGGGGGTTCGTTGATGACCATTCTTCTCAAGTAGGACGCTCAACTCACCATCTTTACAGAACCGGTAGACAAACCTCGGCGCAGCAATCATTACCGTTAATACGAATATCTGGATAAAAAGAAACGATCTGGGTAATTCATCCAATCGATTGTAAATGAATTGGCAGGCTACAAAAACTATTACAGTTAAGATTACCGCACGAAATATTCGACCAAGATCTCCAATCGATGCATAACGCCAGATAATCCTATCTAAACGCATCCAAAAGAATACAACAGCAGAAACAATAGTAAAAATTGTAATACCACTGAAAATTGTGTCCCTTGGCCAAGAAATAATGTCGGAACCCAATCTTAAATACAGTGCAACAATAAACGATATAGCAGACATAGCTACATCGTGTGCATAGCTAAACAAGACCCGTCTTAACCTATCTATAGTCAAGATATTCTTCCTCACGTTAAATTAACTGAAAGCGAGTGAAATAAAGTGATTTGTTACATTAATTTTTGTTTTATATGAAACACGGTCTTCCTTAAACCTTCTTCAGTATTGAATGGAGGGTTCCAACCAAGAGTGTTTAATATTTCACTATTGTCAATTTCTAAAGATCCAAAAATTCGGTTGGCATGTTTTGGTAGAAAGAATGTCAAAATTTTCTGAATAATATGTCTGTTACAACTTGATAAATGCACGTTTTTATTAAGGTTCGCCAATATTACCGAGCATAACGTAGTGGTAGACGGCATCAGTGGATCTCGAACAAAGAAAACATGGGACTCTGAAGTAAGGTCATCAACACAACAGCTTATAGCTGATGCAAGATTTTCAATAAAAATTAAAGACCTCTTGTTTTTTAAACCACCCAGGGGCAAAAACCCAACCGGCAACCAATCCAAAAACTTTATCATCGAATAGATATTCCCAGAATTTCCTGGGCCATAGACAATTGGTGGTCGAATAACAGTTAACGGTAGATCCTTTTTTCTACTTATTTGGAAGAGACCAAGCTCTGCTTGCAATTTACTTTTGCCGTACGATGTTTTTGGAGAAGGAATACTATCAGTTTTAAAGACTTCATCCTGTGTAAATTCTCCATTAACTTTAGTTGAACTGATGAAAATCATTCTTCGGACAGCATTTTTTACCGCAGCTTCAGCTATTGATAAGCTGCCATCAACTATCACTTCTTCATATTCCCTAATTTGTTGTTTATTAGCTTTATCGGTTGCGATAGGTGACGCTAAATGCAGAACCACATCAATATCAGCAAGTAACATCCGCCAATCCTGTTCCGCATCAGCACTAGAAACGTGTGTGATTTTATCAATGAAAGGTAATTCATTTATCCCGGTATCGCGAATAAAACCGTGAACATAATATCCCTTCTTCGAGAGCACTCTGCTTACAGCCCTCCCCACGAAACCATTTGCGCCTATGATTGCAACACGCATACCCTAGTTCCCAAAATCAGCTAACTTTTTGTTTTCTTAACATCCAAAGAAAAAGAATTCCTATTACGATCCCACTGGCAATTAAAGCAAAGATTGGCTTAGACCCAGCGAACATCAAAGCTATCAATAACAATAATATATTTACCACCAATACCGCTAGACATACGGTTGAATGGGAAGCACCATTTTGAACTGCTTTTTGATAAAAATGATCCCTGTGCGCTTCAAATATATTTTTTCTTTTAAGTATTCGCCCCCCTAATGTTATCGAGGCATCAGCTAAATAATACCCTGGCAAGATCAAAATTATAACTAGCAAGCTATGATGAGATATAGTCTCCGGTGTAATCGAGATGAGACACCATCCAATCAAATATCCGAGGGGGATACTGCCAACATCACCCAGAAAAACTTTAGCGGGAGCCCAATTCCAGACAAGAAAAGCCAAGGCAGACGCCATGAATACTATTGATGGTCCAAGCACTTGCTCATTGATAATCCCGGTCACTGAAAAAATAGCTAACCCGAGACCTAACACAAAAACTTCAACACCTGTTAAACCATCAATTCCGTCCATAAAATTAAATAAATTTATGAACCACAGCCATAAAAGTCCTGTAAGTAATATATCTAGTTCTATATCCAACCAGTTTCTAAATATTCCTCCTGTTTCGGAAATAATCCAAAACCCCGGGAACATGAAAACAATCTGAAAGATCAATTTTGAGGCTGCAGGCAAACCTCGAATATCATCTATAAAACAGACTATGGCTAAGCCGAAAGAACTGCCAAGAATAATTACATCATGGGAGTTTAGAGTTTGAGTAAAAGTACGATCAACTATCCATCCAATTATGATAGAACTGACGATACCTATCCCGCCCCCTCTTGGGGTAGATATAATATGGCTACTTCTTTCATTTGGAATATCCAAAATATTATTTTTTTTTAATAATTTGACTAAAAATCCAGTTAGAATTGCACTACAGCTAAAAACTGCAGCAGCTACTGCGATTAGCCGCACCGTATCATCCGTCATAGTTTGTTCGCACAACGACTATATTTATGTAAATCAATTTACTTAGTCTCTGCATTAATTCTGAGGTCTTGTTGAAAATCGAATGTATCTGGATTAATTATCAATTCACTTACGGAGAGGCTCGCTGCTTTTAAAAGCTCGTTGCCTTTCTCTTTCGAGGCAAAGGTTGGGTCACCAATAACTCCATTACTCGTAACATGACTTAACGACCGCCACCTATAAGCGCTACGGCCTGCTTTTATAAACGATAAATCAGATGACCCCTTGCAACTAGCAAGATCCGCAGTGTCAACTAATTCTGGTTCTAACGACATCATCATTGATGTTTCTGCCTCACAGGCATGCAACACGTTATGCTGGGCTGTCAAGATTTTAGAAAACCTTTCCTCAGCCTCTAACCAGTAGGTAGCCGCAACAATAGGAAGCCCCAGTTCCAAAGTAATATCTTGAGCTATGATCTCACTGGCGCTTATATTTCCACCGTGACCATTTAAAATTAAAAATTTTGTAAACCCATTCCGCGATACACTCTCTATAACTCCTCGTATCACCATATGGAATGTTGTGGTATCTAACGTAACGGTCCCGCCAAATTCCATATGATGCTCTGATAATCCATGCCATATAGTCGGAAGAACCAAAGTTGGTTGACCTGACTTACTACTCTCAATGGCAGATAGACGGCCCACCTCCGCCACCAAACGACTATCGACCATTACTGGAAGATGCGGACCATGTTGCTCAGTAGCGGCTATTGGTAATATAACGACAGTCTGCTGTTCTGCTAACTCCCTGATTTGATGAGCTTTTAAGCGTGACCACTCTACTTCCATAGATATAAACCTCCCACCCTATATTTAATTAAACTAATCAGTAATTTTATTTACAGGTTCTAATCTTCGCGGCGAAACGCCCATTTGACAATAATTTTCCCCTCATCGCGGATCCCTTCTAAACACTTATTCACAACAAGCTGTTCGGATTTTTGGCGCAACGCAGAACCAAAATAAATACTATCCTCCAATTTTAAGTTACCATCTGTCCTAAAACGCCACACATTCCCAGAGTGAGGACGCAATAGTGCGGACGACCCTCTCTGAATAAGTGACGTTCTTACCCTAGGATGAAGGTGAAATCTTATAATTGCGTTCAATGGTAGATCACCTGGTTCTCCAGTGTAAATCAACTGATCTTCACCACGAATGTCATTGCCCGATGACGCTAAATAGAAACTTCTATGATGCATAATTCCCATATTTGGCAGATACCCATTATGGCTTCCATCCAGTAATATATCACCATCGACTGTTTCTCTATTGAATGAAACGGTAATAGCCTGGGGAACTCTAGCGGTCGTTTTGGCAATATGAGAGGCATTGATATTATCAATCGTAAGCATGGAGTGAGCTACAGACGACTTCAAAGGTTCTTTTAACGCTGTGTCTCCCGGGCTAGTGCCACAATTTACCACGAGCCTCTGTTTTCCAATGCTGAGTTCGAACGAAAGGGGACTCGCATGGGAACTGAGGCCTTTATCTTCGGTTGTCCCAGTGTCAACTATTAAGGTAGACTTCCCGGCGCTAAGTCTTTGAAAACCGGTAGCCGGCGCCTCCGTTACTGTTTTCCTCCGGGACTCCGATAACGCTATCACAGCTTCGAATAAAGAAACCCCGCCTTCCTTGGAGCCATGGAACAGTGCCAGTTTACCATCCCCATGTCTCCACAATCGCAACATCGCCGTCATACTGGCGATGTTTTGTGTTAATTCATTTGGTATATTGCGGTTACATGCTCTCAAACAATTTCGGATATCTATTAATGCCATAACAAACTCAATTTGTATGGCAGGCGAACGAGATACATGCCCACCATCAGGATTGATTTGAGCAATTAGTTCTTTTAACAACCACCGTTCTAATAAGGAGATACGATCAAGGCTCAGATTAAAAGCAACAAGCGCCGTAATCAGACCTTTTATCGCTCGTATACGTTTTATGCCAATATCTGTGTAATGAAAATCGGATATTCCATGTTCTAATTGACGATGGACACTTTCCAAAACCCTAGAACGAAATTCGTCATTCGCAGACCCACAAAAAAAATCATACATACCAATCCAAGCTGATATACGTTCTCCTAAGACATCACCCCTCCAATATAACGAATGCCATTTTTGACACTCATCTAACCAACTCCCCACCATTTGTCGTGCAGTTAACCTAGCAGCTTCCCCGCCTTGTGCGCGCAAGTGACGAAGCCACGAAAACCCATGAAGAGACTCTAAACTTAGAGGATCATCTGGTATTTTTTTCCAAAGCTGTTTGTGCGAGCTAGCAACAAGGCCTACAATTTTTCCATCAATAATTTCGCGACCCACTTCAGGCTCGCCGGGCCATAGATCACTGATGGTAATGTTAATTTCTCTTGAAGCGAATTTCCGTAACCGCCAATTGTAAAATGGAGTGTTAAAGTAAAATTCCCTCAAGGGTCTAAGTGATTTTGACATTATCAGGCCTACCGATTTCTTAGTTGTTCGATAGCCTTGGAGTAAGGCACTCCTTCCAATCGAAAAACAGAAGACCCAGCTACTAATATATCCGCGCCAGCCTCTATCGACATCTTACCAGTTTCCCCGTTAATGCCTCCGTCAACAGATAGACCGATAGGACGCTCAAGTTGATCAATTTTATCCCGAATGGATGCAATCTTACTCAACTGGCTTTCTAAAAATCTTTGCCCCCCAAATCCAGGGTTTACAGTCATAACAAGAACCAAATCGAGCACATCCCACAAATTATCAAGCGTCTCTATTGGCGTGCCCGGGTTCAATGCAACGCCAGCTTTGAGACCAAAACCTTGGATTTTTTGGAGAGTATTATGAATATGGGGACCAGCTTCAACATGAACCGTCAACATATCAGACCCAGCTGCAACGAAAGCCTCTATGTAACTATCAACCGGCTCTATCATTAGATGCACATCAAATGGTAAGGAGCTAAATTTTCGTATCGAAGCAATAATATCTGGACCGAATGAGATATTTGGAACGAAATGACCATCCATCACATCAAGATGAATAAGATCTGCACCCATTTCCGAAACCGCTACAACCTCCTCACCCAACTTCGAAAAATCGGCAGCTAAAAGTGAGGGCGCTATACGAGGTGTCTCTACCATAGGTTTATGAGGTAACAGGTTGCAGGATAATTCGCAATAGTGCGATGTTAGGTTTAAGAAAAATCATTTACATATTAAACGAGACGCAAAAAACCCATCGATTCCACCTAATTCCTTTAGAAAAAACGGCAATATTCTGAGGTCTCCATTTTCATTTATAAAACAACTATACCCGCCCACTTCCTCTTTACTAATAGGTTGGCGCTCAAATGACCGATTGAGTTTTAAAAATTTTTCGATTTGTTGCTCACCTTCCTCAGTTTGCATAGAACATGTACAGAAAATAAGTTTGCCGCCCGGTTTCAGCAGTTGAGCACCGGTTAATAAAAGCTTCCATTGTAATTTCAATAATTTTGCTAAATCATTAGTAGTCTTCGAGTACAAGATATCCGGATGCCTTCGAATTGTTCCCGTAGCAGAGCAAGGCGAGTCTATAAGTACAGCATCAAACTTTTTACTCGGTTCCCACTCTGTAGCATCGGCGATTACTATATCGGCTTTCAAATCGAGCCGATTGAGATTTTGTTCAAGGCGCTTCATTCTGCTGGCGGAGCGATCAACAGCTATTACATCAGCACCCGCATTGGCTAGCTGAGCAGTCTTCCCGCCTGGTGCAGCGCAGATATCTGCCACTTGCAAACCAGCTACATCTCCCAGAAGGGAAACCGGGATAGCTGCTGCTGCATCTTGAACCCACCACTCTCCTTCCAAAAACCCTGCCATTTCTTCGACACGACCCTCAAACCTTCGGCGCAAGGATCCCATAGAAAGAACGCTGGCATCCAATTTAGATGCCCATTTCTGGTGATTACCTTTGATTGTGATATCTAGCATCGGTTCCTGTAAGATTGCCTCTATTATCTTTTCTGTTGCAAGTTGCCCATATGCATCGTGCCAACTCTGTATCATCCAGGTTGGCACGTTATTTTTTTCCGGGATTTGCTCCAGTTCCCTCTCTCCTTCAGTAACAATTTTCCGTAAAATAGCGTTAGTTAAACCCTTTAACTTTGGGAACCGCCTAGATCCAACCAATGTTACAGCGCTATCAACCGCCGCATGAGGCGGGAACTTTAAAAACAGAATTTCGGTGGCTGCTACCCTTAAAATATCGTGAACAACCGAAGCATTTTTTGGCAATGGCTTTTTCAAAAACCTATTTAAAAGTAGATCGATTTGCCCTAATCGACGAAGGGCTGTTGTTACAATTTTTCTTACAAATCTTCTGTCCCGGCCAGATAATTTTTGAAATCCATCATGAAGGATCATAGCGTCATCAAAAGACTTGTTTTTCGACGTAACCGACCTCAGAAGGTCAAATGCAACACTTCGTGACGCTGAAATTTCTGGTTTTATTCTCATCGATTAACCATCGGTTTAAATTATGCCATCCATAGCTTAGGTTGGTCCACAATTGATCTTGAATTTATCTATCATTTAACTACATTGTTGTTATGACACCGACGACACGAACATTCACTGAAAAAGTGACCCCTGAGTCTCAGAAAACTAGTCACCCTATTAAAGTAGAGAAGCCTGCCGATCTCAGTCCTAAGGCTAACTCAAGCAATGTTGAAAAGGAATTCGGAGGATACGATGGCCCCGAGCCTACACGTTTCGGCGATTGGGAACACAAGGGTCGTTGCACCGATTTCTGATAAGATGATATTACCGTCATTTTGCCCATAGACAGCTACTATAGTCACTCATAATAACCCTCTCAACGAGTAACTTAATACGGTTGGAAATTCGTTTCTCCATCCTCATATACCCGAATAGAACCTATCCAACCCCAACCGCTCCTGATAGCGGGGAATGGGTATGAGCTCCGCCAATGAGAGCATCCTTTTCAAGGATCTGAACTCCGGAAGGTACAGCATACATGGATGGAAACGCACTAGGGACCCAAGGCTCTGCTGAGGATACCCTTTCTAGTGATTTTTGCACCTTTGTATCAAAGCGGGGGTCAAAAATAATTTTGTTTATCCCGCTTACATCGAATCTTGGCTCATCTAGCGCTGTATCTAGGTTCATATTGAAATCGTTAATGTACGAGGCAAGTTGAAATACAGCTGGAAGAATTTTCCTTCCGCCCGAGGCACCCAAACCAAAAACCGGGCGTCCTTGTTTTGTTGCAATCATTGGGCACATGTTAGAAAGCGGCTTTTTACCAGCTGCAATAGAATTAGGTCTATCCGGCCTTGGATCAAACCAATTAATTCCATTATTCAGAAGTATTCCACTCGTTGGAGCTACATACCTCGAGCCGAACCGAGATAAAAGGGTTGTAGTCATTATCACCATATTACCATGATGATCGACTGCACTGATATTAGTCGTACAGCTTCGATCTCCCACATCGCCAGAATGTCCCATTGTTTCAAATCTTTTCCCATACGCCTCGATCAAAGCTTTAGCAGTGAATGCATGACTATCAGGAGATGGTTTCTCCATATCGAATTCCGGAATTTTTTCTAGGGCGTCTACAAACGTGGGTCCTGCTGACATACCAGGTAATAAATTATAGACGAGACTTCCTCTAATTGCCGTGATTGGATCAACTACCTGAGCTGAATAATCTTTCAAATCTTGCTTTGATAATTTACCACCCGCATTTTGTACATCCTCGACTAAACTTTCTGCGAGTTCACCTTGATAAAAATATTCGGGACCATTTTCTTTAAGTATCTTTAATGTGTGCGCCAGCTTTTCCAATTTTAAATATGTGTATTCGTTGTTAGCTGACACAATAGGAACAAAGCCGTCCGGCAACCAATCATCTCTCGACTGACTATATAGATTTAATAGCTTTGCTTCCGCCGCTACATTCAATGTCGTCCACCAAGTCTTACGGTGTCCCCTTTTTGCTAATTCTAAGGCAGGAGTAATAACTTCACTCCAGCTTTTTGTTCCGTATTGCTCCACTGCTAGGCCATAACCTGCGACAGATCCAGGAACAGCTACCGATTTAGGTCCATGAAGATTTGTGTCCCCCACGACCGCAGGCCAACCAAAGAGATCTGCACCAATGTCTCCACTTAGTGAGTAGTCAGCCAAATCAGTCATTTTTGGAGATATCATTCCGAAGTCAATTACACGAACCCTCTTTTCATTTGCAAGATAGAGAATCATAAAACCGCCTCCACCTAGACCACTCATCCACGGCTCAGTTACTGAAAGTGCAAATGCTGTTGCAATTGCACCATCGATAGCATTCCCTCCACTTTCAATTACCCTAGCTCCTATCGAAGCCGCTTCAATCTCTTGAGCAACAACAACTCCCTTCGAACCGCTTACTTTTGGCTTGCATACTGTCCATGTCTCATAGGGGTATGACATCTCTTGCATTCTATCGTGGCCTTTCTTTTAAATATATAAACTCTTTATTATATCGGTTTCCCACTTTATCTTGTTAGACTAAGCGCAGACTACTGTAATAGGGATATTAATACAGTTTATGAAGAAGACTATTTATATCATATTAACGCTTATAGTACTTTTTCCTATGACAGCTCAGGGACAAAATACAAAGGCAGCCCCGTCGACAAAAAGTGGAACAGAACAAAATAACGATACCGATAAATGTGGGACAATCACTGAAGGAGGCCCCACAATCGAAAAACTATCGCGATTAGACGGGGCAATGTCTGTAAGGAACCTAGAATTCAAATATTTTGGTAAATTTTTGTTTAATTTAACCGACCAAGACTTCAACGACTTGAAGGCGCTTAAGCCAAACTGTGATGGGTCTTCAGAGGAAATAGCGGCTATGGTTTTTGATAAATTAAAACAAAAAATATCAGAAGCTAAAGAAACGAGAGATAATACCATCAAGTGGATGGAAAAGACCAAGAAAGAGCTTCAATCTCTATCCGTGTCTCCAACAGCCGTTAAAAAAATTCACAACACCTGGAAGGAAATGGAGAGCCGGAGTCAAGAAATGCTTGATGATGATCTAAAATATTTTGCAAAATTTCTTAATCGAATCCGACAGAGAATTTATGAGGAAAGTGCGAAACAACCTTCCGATCTAATAAAGCCTTTTTATCCAATAAAAAACTTAAATGACTGAGTCTTTAAAGATCTTTCTCTTCTATTTTTTAACTAACTCGTCTTCCGCCCCTTAAGTAAGGGGCCTTCACGCCCTCCACATTTGCAATGCACATCTCCTGACTATACTGACCTGAACTCGCTATCAAATTAGTTTCGCTCCAATTTGGTTCACATTCACCATTTAAAAATGCTTCTTTGAGTGGGCGGCCCATAGCAGTTTTTGGTATTTTAATGCCTAATCCATAAAAAATAGTTGGCAAGATATCCACAATCCCCGTTGGGATATCAAATATCTTCTGTCGGTTCATTTGATCTCCACCCAAGGTCATAAAGTTATTTATTTCAATCCTACTTAATCCACCATGAATTCCGCCACCGTTTGGAATATCGGGATTATCCGCAAAACATGATCCAGCATAACCGTATTGATTAACTTTTTCTGTTGTCCGTAACATATAATTGATATCTGGTGATCTTTCACCTAGCGCATTGATTTCAGCCATAGAAAATGTCCCGTAGCTTCCATCACGTGTAAAGGTAAGGCCGCACCAGTCCTGTGCATGCAAAAACTCGATTATTTTTTTCACTAACTTTGGATCACGATCTCTTGCTGTAATTTGGCCGCTGTAACTGGCTTTTACCGCAACTTCAATATCATCGATAATCGATACTCCTGTTTTAAATCCTGCGCACTTTAACTCATCGATAACACTGACCTGTTTTTGTTTGGAAATTTGGGCGTGGTCTGAGCATACGATCACGTTCCAACCGTCCGACCGTCCTTCGGTATTCCACCATTTCATGATTTTTCCAAAGCATTGATCTAAACACTCGAGGCTAGATAGACTAGCATTGGAACCAATACCCTCATAGTGAAATGACAAGTCCGGTTCATTGTACCAGATTACTTGAACATCCACTGATCGATCCAATAGAAAATGGTCTAATAGAATTTGCGTTGCATATTGACTAACTTTATTGTTGGGAAATCTTTGTTTTGGAACTGGTCCAAATTTTTCTATGATACCACGATAGTCAGCGAGTTCACTCGAGATATCGGCTCCCCAAATAGAGAATAATCTCTGTTTGAGCTCATCAGCTTTTAAATTAAGCAATCGAGCATTACCAATTTTTCCTGTGGTAATAACGGAATAATTCTTGTTTTCTTTTGCTAATAGTTCTCCAAGTGATGAAGTTTTCTGGAGGCTTCCATAAATTCGTTTCGCTTCCTCCATCTTTGCCATATCGGAAGTATCGAGTGGACCATCAAAACCAAGTATTGGGTCATAAAAACTATTCGCCATAATACCGTGGCCAAAATTTCCTTCCTTTGATGCGTCAGATATCGAACCTCCGCAGTAGGCTCCCGTTACAAAACTTGAGACTTGAACTCGCGTTTCTGATGGAAAGGTCGACGAACTATTAGGATAATC
>TARA_B100001057_G_scaffold239393_1_pt1 | contig 23630 bp, 24 predicted proteins | sample TARA_B100001057 | Tara Oceans TARA_B100001057 (sample SAMEA2621839) | marine metagenome | biome: marine biome (ENVO:00000447); feature: surface water layer (ENVO:00002042); material: "saline water (ENVO:00002010), including plankton (ENVO:xxxxxxxx)" | depth 5 m
ATGGTCAGCCCTATCAGATAAACCCACTTGATCAAGAGCCTTGTTACATAAAGTTATTGCCTTGTCTTTTTTTATACCAGCATATTTAAGTGGAAGCATTATATTTTCAAAAGCTGAGTTCCTTGGTAACAAATGAAATGACTGAAAAACAAAACCAATCTCATCATTTCTAATTTTGGCTAACTCATCATCTGTAAGACTACTAACTTGTTTATTATTAAGCAAATAATCACCGCTAGTTGGAGTGTCTAAGCAACCAATTATGTTCATCAAAGTGGTTTTACCAGAACCAGATGGACCCATAATTGAAATAAATTCTCCTTTTTCAACCGACAAATTAATACCCTTTAGAGCATGTACATTTTGTGGGCCAACTTTATAACTTTTCTTAATATCTTTTGTTGAGATTATCATTATTGATTTGAAAGTTCCTCTAGATAATTAATCCACCCTTCTGCAGAAATTTTAGTATCATCAAACCCAAGCGCTATGTTAAAGAAATCTAATGCCTTTGGGAAATTATTCATTTCATATAAAGCAATACCCATCAATAAATCTAATCTTCCAGGATTTCTATCATATTTAAGATTCTTAGCTTCCAGTAAATAGGTATAAGCTGTTTCCCATTCTTCTTCTTCAAAAGCAAATCGTCCAATTTTGAATGCAGTTTTTGGATCTTTTTCAATTAATAGAGATTTTTTCAAAAATTCTATACCTTGGAAACGATCTTTTAAAATAAAATACGAGTCAGCTAATAGTTCATAGTTATCTTTAGACTTATCTACAATACCCGAATCAATTCCAAACTTAATTGCTTTAATTGCCTTTTGCGGAAGATTTTTATATAGATAATATTTACTTAGATCAATAAATTCTTTTTCTTTTGTTAGAGTATTTCTTTCATAAGCAAGTTCAAGACCAGCTAATGATTCATCATCTGAGTCCTGAGTATAATATAATCCACTCAGCTGTTTCCAATATTCTTTTTTATCTGGATTAACAAAAATAAGAAGTTGTGCAACTTCAGTTGCATCATCATATTCTTCTAATTGAATTGCAAGTGATAACTGATAACCTAGCCAGTCTTCTTTATAAGTTGTAGATAGCTGATTAGCTTTTGAAATATTTTCATAAGCCTTTATGAATTCATTTTCTTGAAAATATGATATTCCTAGCATTATTCTATAAGTTGGTGGAAACAATAAACGTCTTTTTTCAGCTGCACTTTTAAATTCTTCCAATACAACGATGGTTTGTTCGTAGTTACCTAGTTGGAAATAACATTGTGATAAATTCACGCGCACCTGGTTACCTGTAATTAATGGCATTTTTTTGAATTTTAATGATTTTAGATACCAGGGAATAGCCTCTTCATACATTCCTTGAATTGCATAAAAATTTCCATATAACTGATTGATTAAAGCCCTTTCATAGCTTTGCTCATTAACAAAATATCTTCTTACAAAAATATCTAGCTCTCTTTGTGCTTCAACAAAATCTTCATCTTCAATATGTTCATTTATTCTTTTAAGGTACTCATAAACAAATTTATTTATTGAATCTTCTTGAGACAAAAGATTATTAAATGGAAAAAGTAAAAATATTACTAAAAGATATTTAAACATTACAACTAAACTCCACTACTAACTCTCCTTTTTGATCAACAGCAATACCATCAATCGTCTTAGGCTTGAATTGCCACCTTTTTACAGCTTTAATTGCTTCAGCATTAAAAACTCTTGAGGGTTTAAAAGATTGAATTGAGATTTCATCTACTTTACCAGACGAATTTACATTTAAAAGCATTTTTACGGATCCATTAATCCCTTTCATTTGAGCTTCTCTTGGACATCTTGGAGCAACTTTTACAATTGGTATTAATTGGCTTATTCCAGCACCCATAGATTCTAATCTACCTAGAAATGCACCAGAAAAATCTGTAGGCAAAGAAAAGTCAGGCATTTCAAAATCCAATCGTGCAACCGGAGGTGGTTTGTTTACATCTAATTCTATTTTAGGTTGTGGAGGTCTTTTAGGCGTTGGAGGCTTATCTGGTATTGTCCTTTTTCTTTCTTGTAAACTATCATCTTGTTTAATTCTTATGAAATCTACAAAATTAGGGTTATCAGATTTATTGTCAATACTTGATCCCTGTGAAATGATCGATTGAATTATTAAAAAGACTACTAAGGTAGCAACCAATGGTGACCCAATTCGAATCCAATAATTTAAATCTCTAGTCATTTTTTGCAGCAATTGATATATTTTGAACTCCTGCAAGTCTAATTTGATCCATTGTCTCAACTAATAAACCAGATCTTGCTTCTTTGTCAGCTTGAATAATAACTGAGCCTTCTGGATATTCGATTTTTAATCTTTCAATGTTTGCTCTCACAGCCTTGAGATCGATTCTCCTTTTATCAATCCAAATCTCATTGTTTTGAGTTATTGCAACTAAAATATTTCCCTTTTCATCTCTTTCAGCCGTTTCAGCATTAGGTCGATTTACATCAACACCTGTCTCTTTAACAAAGGAAGTAGTGACAATGAAGAAAATTAACATAATAAAAACTATATCCATCATCGGAGTAAGATCTAATCCTTGTTCTTCTGATTTTCTTCTATTTCTTCTTCTCAATGTGAATACCCTCTTTTTTTGAGTAAAGACTTAATTTGATTATTTGATTTATCTAACCTTTGAGAAAGGTCCTGCCTAAAATATAAACCAAATAGTGTGATTACCATACTTGCCATAGTAGGAATTGTTGCTTTTGCAACTCCTGAAGACATTGCTCTTGGATTACCTGTTCCGAGAAACGAGAGAACCTCAAAAACTTCGATCATGCCATAAACAGTTCCTAATAATCCTATCATCGGACACATACCAATAAGTCCCTCTAATAATTTAATATTTGATGATGCCTCCCTTTGATATTCAGAGAGAAAAGTTTTTTCAACAAATACTAAATTTGTTTTAGATGGCGGGTTTAACTTTACAAACTCGTCTAACTTTGAGGATAACCATGGTTTTTTATCATAGTAAACAAAAAGATACTTATTAAAAACTATGTAAAAAATTATCAATGTAACCAAAAACAAAATATATAGAACTGGTCCACCCCTAGATATCAAATCAGTTAAAAACATTATTAACTCTTCGAAAGAAGATATGAAGCTTTCTCATCCAAAACCTGAACTATTGAAGATGTTTTTTCAGAAATATATGTATACATACCTAACAAAGGTGCTGCAACAATTAGTCCTAGCATAGTTGTTACTAATGCTTGAGATATTCCACCGGCCATTTGCTTAGGATCACCTGTTCCAAATAATGTTATAGCTTGAAAAGTTTCAATCATTCCTATCACTGTTCCAAGCAAACCAAGTAAAGGCGCAACAGCTGCAAAGAATTTTATCCAGTTTGTTCCAAACTCAATAGTACCCGTATAGTTAATTATTACCTCATCAACTAAGTTTTCTTTAGACTCTCTTGATACATTTGTATTTATTGATGAATTTAAGTCACTTAGAACTTTAGAGTCATCATTCATAACTTCAGATGTATATTCTCTTAACTTATATATTTTAAAAATACTAAAAGCGGTCCCAGCCAGTCCGATGAGGATTATTATAAAACCTATCAACTTACCTTGAGCAATCCTTTGGAACCAACCAGGCTTATCAAGGTATAAAGATAATAAAAAGCCTCTCGTTGGATCAATAGATACTTTTGCATAATCATCAGCTCTTGAGTGCCGTCTTAGTGTTCTTGTAATGCTTGATTCTGGTTGTTTTGCTAAGAGTTTAAAAGAGTTTAAGGAAGACGATGGAGTAACAAACTTATTTTTATAGGATGCTGAGAATAGTCCATATCTAATTATTGATCCTTCAACTGTATCTCCATCTGGATCAGTTATTTGAGTATTAACTGTTTTAATTTGACTACCAGCAACTATTTCATCTAAATAAGCCAACCACAAATCTTCTAGTTCTGATAATTTGTGAACTTGAATTTTACTAACTTCCTTTAATCTGTCTAATCTGTCTGGAAATTCATAAAAGACAACAGAGTTTTCAGAAGCTGCTGCCAACTCTCCTGCATATTGTCTGGTCACTCCAAATAGTTCACCTAAGACGCCAATCTTAATTTGAAGTTTTTCTTCAAGCTCTGCTAAAGCTTTTTCATTTTTTTCAAACTCAGCTTCCAGTTTGGTATTCCTTATATTTTCATTTTCAAGTTTTCTTTTTGCGTCATTAAGTAAAGCGGTTCTCTCATTAATTTTTTCTAAAAAAGACTGAAGTCTTTTATTGTCCTCGTTAACATAAATACTTTTATTAGTTTTAACTAATTCCAATAATGCGTTTATCTCATTATTTCTTAATTCATCTATAGAAATCTCTTCATTGTCTTCTTGAGCAACTGTATTTAGCGAGAATATAAATATTAATAAATAAAGTTTTTTCATAGTTATTCTTTTAGTGGTTCTACCGGTAAAGTAATAAAGTTTGGTGGAGCTTGCCTGTTACCAATATCTAAAGCTGCTTTAATTTCATCATCAAGTGATGAGCCTTCGTGAGACCAATCTTGGTTATAAACATTCCAGTAACCAGTTTCTCTTCCATTTGGAGTTCTATAGTAAAGACCAAGTCTACCTAGTCTAAAAAAATCAACCGCTCTTTCAGAGCCATCTATCAATAAAAATCCTTGGTATGCTTCAATAGTTTTACCAAAATTAGCTTCAAGTTGATAAGCTTCAAAAATTTTTCTAAATTTTTCTGCGGTTGTAATATCAGCACGAACAATTAAAGAATCAAGCTCTGAAATCCTTAATGTTCTCTCTTCAATTAAAAAAGGTATATCAAGTGAAACAAATTTTGATAATGTATCAACCATTCTTTTGAGCAAAGGAAGAATATCAATATTGATACTGTCGAGGGAGTCTAACTGCTCATTAATACTTATAATTTCTCTAGCTTGTGCATCTATTATTTCAGATAATTGATCATCATAATTTTTAAGTGAATTGTATTCGTTTAAAGTATCTTTATACTCAAAATAGATTTTTTTAGATTCCACATCAAGTGAATCAATTCTCTTTTGTAATTCAATAGAAATGTTACTTGCATCTACCTGAGTTTGAATTGTCTCATCTACAATTTCTTGAGATGTTAATCCAACTGTAAAAAAGACAAGATAAAATAAAATTCTCATATGCTTATTATATATATTTTGTGTAAGTTTATAAAAAAAGAGCTCTTTGATAAGAGCTCTTTTTTTATTTAAGATAATTAAAATCTATATTCAACACCAGCAGTTGCATATCTGCCAAATGCGCTAAAATAACCTCTATTATAATATGGGAATCCGTATGCTTCATCTTTTTGAGGCATTTTATCTTCTAGATTCCTTATACTTAAGTAAAGTTGTAGATCAGGGTTTACATTATAGAAACTTGATAGATTCATAATAATGTGTGGATCAGTCTTAGATGGAGTTGTATAACCATCATAAGCTTCCATATGACCAGTTCTATCAGCAAATAAAGTTACACCAACATCCTGATATCTCCAACCGACAGAAGCGTTCTGTTGAGATCTTGGTTCATATAAATATGCTTCAAGATCATCAGTTTCCTCTGAATATTCGTCAAACTTTCTTGAGATCTTTAAGATATGAGATGAAGATACACCGAAGTAAAAATCACCAGCATTTTCTGTTTCTAATCTGTAGTTAAATGACCAATCAGCTCCTTCGTAATTTATAAAAGATTGGTTTGTATATGCAGGCCTTACTTGTTCAAAAGGTCCAATAGGTCCAGTGGCACCTGTTAAAGGATTTGTTGCTGAACCACGTGTTATTTTGGCATACACATCATCACAATCTCTTGAAGGAAACTCTTGATTCATGAACTCTTCAAAAGCTGCGCCATATCTACACTTACCTTCAGCATAGTTAATTGAATATGGGCTTTCTCTATTAACAGCACTTTCTAAGAGAACTTCATATAAATCAATTGTCATATTCATATTGTTGTTAATATCCCAAACCAAGCCTAACTGGAAGTTTTCACCTTCTTCCTCTTCAAGTGTAGTATTTCCACTCAAAAAAGCCTGAACACTGCCAGAGCCAATTTCACACTCGGTAGCGTCAGCATAGTTATAAGTTCCATTTGCAACATATGCATAACAATATACATAATCTTGGAAACTATTATAAAAACCAGAGCTTGCCTCTTGGAAAAGGTAGTTCATGTCTGGAGCTCTAAATGATTGTGAAGCAGATGCCCTTAAAAGCAGATCTTCAGTAGGTCTATATGCAAAACTCATCATTGCTGAATTCCTTGAACCAACGTTTGATGAATCATCATCATATTTGTCATATCTTGTTGCAAAATTACCTTCAAGTTTTGGAGTTAATTGTGTTGAAAATTCAATACCAATAGAATCTCTGGTTCTATCACCACCACCATCAATAGCTGAACCTTGAATAAATACAATTGACCCTTCTACAGAATCATCATCAAGCCTTCCAGCAGATGGAGTTAATTCATATTCTTGTTCTTGGTGTTCTAATGAAACTGCAAAACCAACAAATTTATTTCCAAGCTCAAATTCACCACTAATTTGAAAATCAATCGTTGTCTGTTTTGATTCTGCTTCCATGCTATCGTCCGCCAACCAACTTCCAAGCATATCATTAGTTACATCACCAAATAGCCTTTCTTCCATAAAACAAGATGTTCTTCCAAACTGATTTTGCCATCCGCAAACTGGATCTCTTGATAAACCAAATGCCTGGGCCATATTGTCATATGATCCGTAACCTAACCAACCATCTCTATATTGCCTGTATTGCCAAGCTCTATATGAACCTCTTCTTGGTGTACCATCAGCATTTGTTGCACCGACACCAGCAAAATAATCATATATTTTGTCTGTAAATGTTTGGCCGTCTTCTTCATAATCGTAAACAGTTGAATTTACACCAACAGACCATTCATAACCTTGATCAGTTGTTCCAGCTAATCCCATAAAAAAGTCTGTAAGTTGTTCATCAATATCAGATCTAGCTTCTGCATTTGGAGCATCCTCAGCAGAGAAATATCTAATAAAGTAAGGTACTTCTGTATAGCTTTGTGCAAACGGTGTTAAATTGTTACTGGGATCAGTAGAAGTTCCTAAGAATGGAATAATTGTCATCGGATCCAAAATACCACCACTCATGAAAATATATCTATTTGTTGAGCTTCTATAATAAGCTGTATCTGTATAGGTGTAGAGCCTTGTATCAAAAGTCATACCATTATCAAAGTTATGCGTGAATGATACAAAAGCAGATGCATCCTCTCTTTCATTGCTCATAGTAGCCGATGTCCCACCAAATCTATCTGAACCATAATCATGACCACAGAATCTTCCAGGATATGAACCACGGTAATTAAATTCAGGGTCTTGCTTATCAAAATCAAAGAAGGCTGAATCTATATTTTTACAAGGATATCCAAACTCTTCTGAACCGTAGTATCTGTTGGCACCGCCTGCTGATGCCTGGGTATAAAATAATAATCCAGCTCTTGGAGCGACATATGATGATCCATAGCCTGGATCATTTGTGAACGAATTAAATCCGTCTCTATCCGCATAGTACATTGGATCCCGAACTTCAGCATTCAAACCCAAAGTCCAACTTGAGTTACCAAAGAAACCACCAGTTGTAAAAGTTGCTTGAGTTATATTATCTCCACCATGTTCTGTTTTAGAGGTATAAAGATCAAACTTACTAAAATCTCTACCTTGAACTGTAATAACATTAACAACACCAGAAACAGCATCTGATCCATAAATAGCAGATGCTCCTTGAGATAGAACTTCAATTCTATCAACAAGACCTGCTGGAATAACACCTGTGTTAATTATGTTTCCCGCATTATTGAATGGTATTGGGTAATCAGCAGTTCTTCTTCCATTTATTAAAAACAATACTCTTCCAGGACCTAAATTCCTTAAATCAAGTTCATTAGCATTAGGGGTAAAACTGTTTGTAAATGATTCATTTTGAGTATATTCATTAGCAGAAGGAATTGATTGCAAGGCTTCTGTAACACTTTTGAAACCAGAGTTATCCATATCTTCTTTTGTGATTACTAGCAAAGGTAAAGCACCTTCTGTTTGTGTTCTTTTAATTCTTGATCCTGTTACTACAACTTTTTCAAGACTGACAACCTCATCATCTGTATCTGAAGTAGTTTCAACAGTTTCTTCTGAAACCACGCTTTCTTCAGCTACCTCTTCTGTTGTTTCAACAACAGGATCATCAGAAACCTCTTCACCAGGATTATCTGAATATATAGATGTAGATATAAATACTGTTAAAAATAACAGCGCATAATAGTTAATTTTCATACTAGACCCCTTTATGTATGTATGTGTATGCATTATTTTGCTTTTTTTATTGAAAAATTGCAATATATACGTAATATATATGTACATTGTGCATTAGTCTTTATATGCACTTTATATTTGATTTCGACATAAATATTAAAATTATTAAGAGGATTCCAATGGTTAATTTAAAAAATTCAATATTTAAAACTTTCAAAAACATAAATTTATTTATTTTTCTGTTATTAATAAATAATGCTTATTCTGATGATAATCTAATACCTTTAGAGCATTTTGCATGTGCTTCTAACTCAAATTCTTTCAGCATATCTCCAAATGGTAAATATATGCTTATAACTAATACTATGAAAGATAACGTTTGCGACATAATGCAAGATAAATCTCAGCCAGTTGAAGATGAGTACTACATGAGAGGGCTAATGCTTTTAGACTTCGATACCATGGAAACAAAAGTAATCAGTAAAGGAAGTGCAGAAGATGGAATTCGCGCTGCAGGATGGCTGAGTAATGACAGAATTTGGTATGTTCCAAGATATAAACTTGGTCAAGGTGTAGAGAGTCAAGTAATTTTTGCAGTAAATATTGACGGTTCTAAAAGAAAACTTATACGCCAACATAAAAAATATACTGATAGATATCAAATATACAACTATGACATGGCTAACCCTGAATTCGTATATGAAATGAATAATACTAGACGCCCTTTTATATATGACTACTATAGATTAAATGTATATACCGGAGTTAGAAAGCTAGTCGCTCGTGGTCCTGATTTTGGAAATATGAAAGGAAAAGCTACTTTAGGGCAGTCCTTTCACCCAGATGGAACTCCAATGGGTGTCCTAATTGATGAAGGTTTAGACAGAGTATTGTATGAATATGATTCAGATTCTAAAAAATGGACGGAGCACTTTAGATTTGCATGCCAACAACCAGGTTTTGTTCCTTTAGGCTCTTACAAAGGTAAGGTTGTTGTAAGCGGTTCAAAATTTTCTCCATCAGGCAATTTAATTGAAGAAAATGATACAAATGCGCTTTATTTTTACGATATGGCAACTAAAGAATTTTCTGAAAAACTATATCAAGATCCTGATTATGATGTGAGTGGCTTAACAGGAAGTTGTCGGCCTGCTAGTGGAGGTGGAACTACAAATAGAATGACCTCTGAAATAGAGTATGTATCTTACTCTACTTTAAAACCTGAAAGAGTTTATTTTGATAAAAATGCTGAACAAATATTCGCCACAGTTCAATCCGTCTTTCCTGATGATCATGTAAGTATTTCAACATCAAGTGCTGATAAAAAAATTATGGTTGTAAGCGTTTCAAATACTAATAACCCAGGTGACTATTATTTAGTCAATTTAAATGAAGGTACTGTCAAACTTCTTTTTCAAAGAAGCCCATGGCTTGACAGAGAAAAATTGGTTAAAGCAACTCCAGTTAAATATTATGCTAGAGATGGTTTAGAAATACCTGCCCTTCTAACTTTAACAAAACAAAAAACTGATAAAAATTATTTTATTGTTATGCCGCATGGCGGACCAAATACTAAGCAAAGAATCGGTTATGACTCATGGGCTCAATTTTTTGTAAATAGAGGAATTAATGTTCTCCAACCTGATTTTAGAGGTTCTACTGGAAATGGTGCTAGCCATTATATAGCTGGGAATACTCAATGGGGTAAGAAAATGCAAGATGATATTACGGATGGTGTTAATTGGGCTATTAAAAATGGTTATGCAGATAAAGATAGAGTTTGTATAGCAGGAGCAAGTTATGGTGGCTATGCAACAATGGCCGGATTAGTTTTTACTCCTGAGCTATATAGATGTGGAATAAATGCTATTGGGGTTACAGATATGGAACAGCTTCTAAATGACTACACAAGAAGATCTAGTATATTGTCATCATGGGATGAAGAACCTCTTCTTGAATGGGGTAATATGAGGACTGCAGAAGGTAGAGCATACGCAGAAGAAACCTCACCATTAAATTATGTTGATAATATTCAGGCTCCCTTGCTAATTCTTCAAGGCTCTAACGATTACATCGTAGAGGCTTATCATGCTGAAGACTTAATAGATGAGTTAAAAAGCAAAGGGAAAACTTATGAAGCAATGTTCCAAAAATATGAAGGACATTGTGTTACATATTGCGGTGAGAAAGCCTCATTAGAGTATTTAGAAATTCAAGAACAATTTGTAGATACTTATTTAAAGAACTAAAAAGCATCAATATTGGTCTGGTTTTTAGCTAAAATCAGACCATGAATATCTGATGTACCTTCATAGGTGTTCACAGCCTCAAGATTCATACAATGTCTGATGACATGATATTCATCACTTATTCCATTACCACCATGAATATCTCTTGATTCTCTAGCTATATCTAAAGCTTTTTGACAATTATTTCTTTTAACTAGAGATATCATTTCTGGTTTCATCTTACCTTCATCAATTAATCTTCCTACCCTTAATACTGTTTGAAGGCCTAAACTTATTTCAGTTTCCATATCAGCAAGCTTTTTTTGAATAAGTTGTTTAGATGCTAAAGGTTTACCAAATTGCTCTCTTTCAAGAGAATATTCTAATGCTGCATTCCAACAAAATTCAGCTGCTCCCATTGATCCCCATGCGATACCATATCTTGCCATATTAAGACATGAGAAAGGACCTCTAAAACTTTGAACACCTGGTAAAATTTTATCTTTTGATACTTTTACATTATCAAGAAAAATTTGACCTGTAATTGATGCTCTTAATGCAAATTTACCCTCTATTGAAGGAGTTGTAAGTCCCTTTGAACCCCTATCAACAATAAACCCTCGTAATACTCCTTGTTCATCTTTTGCCCAAATAATTAAAACATCTGCAATTGGAGAATTAGTAATCCATGTTTTTGATCCATTCAAAATATAACAATCATCCTTCTCAACAGAATTTGTTTTCATTGATGATGGATCTGAGCCTGCATCTGATTCTGTTAATCCAAAACAGCCAATTAAATCTCCTTTAGCCATTTGTGGAAGATAGAAATCTTTTTGCTCGTCTGAACCAAATTTATAAATAGCATGCATTGCTAGAGACGTTTGAACGCTATAGGCAGATCTATAGCTTGAATCCACCTTTTCAATTTCTCTTGCTATCAGACCATAAGAAACATAGTTAACCCCAGCGCAGCCATATCCATCGATTGGGGCACCTAAAAAACCCATCTCAGCCATTTCTTTGTAGATATCTCTATCAAACTTTTCTTCCCTGTTAGCATCAATGATTCTTGGTTGAAGTTCTTTTTGACAATAGTCCATCGCAGACTTTTGAATTATTAACTCTTCACCTGAAAGCTGTTCATTAAATAATAATGTATCTGTAATTTTCATAATTTTTCGATCCTAATAATACCAAATCTTGGCATAGAGAACATAATTGATTCAATCTCAAGGGATGATTTTACAATATCAATCATCCGATTTGAATTTCCACAAATAATCATTAAAGGAATTTCAGACTGGTATTGATAAGTAAAATCTAGAACCTCATTTTTAACATCATTATGTCTAATTCCATGAAGGTCTAAATGAGTTATACCATTTTCTTTAAATACCTTCATAGACAAATCTTTGTTATATCAATATATAATTATTATATGGCAAAACTTCATTTCTTTTATTCAACAATGAATGCTGGTAAGTCTACTGCCCTTCTTCAGTCAAATCATAATTATATTGAAAGTAAACTTAATACTTTACTTTTTATTCCTGGTGAAGTTGAATCAGATGGTTTTATTGTTTCAAGAATTGGATTAAAGAAAAAGGCAATTATTGCAGATAAAAAATATAATTTTTATAAAGAAATAATTAATAGATCCAATAAAAATATCAGTTGCATTTTTGTAGATGAGGCTCAATTTCTATCAAAAATACAGGTTCGTCAATTAGCTAAAATTGCTGATACTAAAAATATTCCTGTAATGTGCTACGGCATTAGAACAGATTTCCAAGGCAAGTTGTTTGAGGGTAGCTGCGAACTCCTTGCAATTGCTGATAATCTAAACGAATTAAAAACTATCTGTAGTGAATGTGAAAAAAAAGCAACTATGGTGGTAAGGCTTGATGAAAATGGTAAAGTAATGCTAAAAGGCGATAAAGTCCTAATAGGTGGTAATGAGATTTATAAGTCTTTGTGCAGAACACACTTTAGGAAACTTACTAAACTTATATAAAAATGGAATATCAAAACAATCAATTACTTCTTAATAAAAGACCAGATGGTATGCCAGATGATGATTGTTGGAAATTAAACAAAGAAATCGTCAGTTCTTTAGGTAAAAATGAGATATTAATAGAAGTTAAATATTTATCAATTGATCCTTATATGAGAGGTCGGATGAATGATTCGATGTCATATGCCTCTCCTGCAAAAATTGGCCATCCTATGACTGGTGAAACTGTTGGAACCGTAATAGAAAGTAATTCATCTCTTTACAAAGTTGGAGACAACTTATGTATTCACAAGGGATGGCAAACCTATATTAAATCAAAGGATACAGATCCTTCTATTTTTAAAGTTCCTCATTCATCTATTCCACTTTCATCTTATCTTGGAGCTGTTGGTATGCCAGGTAGAACAGCCTATTTTGGATTAAATAATGTTGGTAAACCAAAAGAAGCTGATACTATTGTGGTCTCAGCAGCCTCAGGAGCAGTGGGGTCTGTTGTTGGACAATTGGCAAAGATTCTTGGATGTAAAGTAATTGGAATAGCCGGAGGAGAAGAAAAATGTAGTTTTGTAAAAAACACTTTAAGTTTTGATGCGTGTGTTGATTACAAAGCTGATAATTTTATTCAGGAACTTGAAAGTAATTGTGCTTCTGGAATCGATATTTACTTTGAAAATGTTGGAGGTAGTGTTACAAAGGCCATAGCTCCTTTGCTTAACAAAAACGCTAGAGTTCCAATATGTGGTTTTATTTCTCAATACAACAAAAAAGATATGTTAAAAGCCGAAACACCTTTTAATATCCTTGGTGCATTGAAAGAAAAACCAGAACATAGATTTTTTGTTGTCACAGAATGGATGGACCAATGGGAAAAAGCTACTTATGAGCTATCTTCTTTGGTTGAAAAAAATCAAATAAAATATAAAGAAACAGTTACTAAAGGTTTTGAAAATGCTCCTCAAGCATTAAGAGACGTTTTAACTGGCAAGAATTTTGGAAAGCAGATAATTGAAATTTAATCTATATCTATAGTCCCCTTCATATATAAAACCGCATTTCCTCCAATTAATACCCTGTCATCGAGATTTTCACAAAAAATCTTACCGCCTCTTTTAGAAATCTGCTTAGCATTGAGAATTTTTTTATTTAAAAGGTTTGACCAATATGGAATTAAGCTAGTGTGTGCGGAGCCTGTAACTGGATCTTCATTAATGCCATATTTGGGACAAAAATATCGTGAAACAAAATCATATTTTTGACTTGAAGAGCTAACAATAAGGCCTTGACCATTAAGTTTAGAAACTTTATCAAAATCAGGCTGCATAGTCTCAATCATTTCTTCAGAATCAAATATTGCAAAAAGATTAATCTCTCCTAAGTATGTTTTATTTGGTCTAAAGCCTGTAGCTTCAAAAACTTGCTCTGTCATATCGGTTTCAACATAGTTATCTTTAGGAAAATCTAACTGTAAATATTTGGCTTGCTTGGTAACTTTTAAATATCCACTAGCAGAATTCCAAGTTACAGATTCTTTAGTGTTGTCCTTAAAATTAAAGTAAGCAAATGCTGAAGCTAAGGTTGCATGTCCACAAAGGTTAACCTCACATGAGGGCGAAAACCACCTTATGCTCTCTGTTTTTAAATTAACAAATGCTGTTTCAGATAGATTATTCTCTGCTGCAATTTTTTGCATAATGATTTCGTCATTAATTTCAGAAAAAATTACAGCTGCTGGATTTCCAAAGAAAACTTCTTTTGTAAATGCATCTATAAAATAAATATCTTGTTTCATAATTTAAATAATACTTATCTAATCTCATCATAACCCATATAATATTTGTATGAAAAAATTATCATTCATATCATTTTTACTTCTATTTAGCTTTGTTTTAAATGATCAAAATAATGTTACAGATATATTCAAAGCAGATTATCGAAATCAATTATTTATGGATGTTGAGGTAGCCTTAGCTGAAGCACAAGCACAATTAGGAATAATTCCAGCATGGGCAGCTAATGAAATTAAATCAAAAGCTGAATTGAAAAATCTTTCAAGCAAAGAAATTGCTAAAGAACAAGAAGAAGTAAAACATTCTCTTGTTGCTAGGTTAAATGTATGGAAAAGATCCATTGATGATGGTGCTGCGGAATATCTTCACTATGGAGCAACCACAGTCGATATATGGGATACTGTTCTAGTTCTTCAGATAAGAGATTCTATTAATCTTTTAATTGAAGATCTTCTAGAAATTGAGATATATTTGCTAAGTCTAACAGAAGATAATTTATACACTTACATGTCTGGAAGAACACTTGGTCAACATGCCCTTCCAATTACATTTGGAAAAAAAACAAGTACCTGGTTAGCTGAAAATAGAAGAAATATTGATAGGCTAGAAAATGTAAATTCAAAAATAAAAAAATCAGGAATTCTAAAAGGTGCTGTTGGTTCTTATCTTGGTCTTGGTGAGTATGCTATTGAAACAGAAAAACTGATGATGTTGAACCTTAATCTTGATGAACCATCAAAAGATGATTGGCATGGTATAAGAGATGTATTTGCTGAGTATGCGCTTACACTATCTCTAATTTCAAAATCATTTGGAAGAATTGGAAACGAACTTACATTACTTCAGATGACAGAGCTTGGAGAGACAGAAGAATACTTAGGCAATAGGTCTGTTGGAAGTAGCACAATGCCTCAAAAGAAAAATCCAAGAGGACCCGGCGACTTAATTGAGTATTCTAGAATAATTCCTAGAATATCCGAGATAGTTCTTGATGATATGATTAATAGCTTTGAAAGAGATGCTGAAAAAAGTGATGATGAATTGCGACTTATCTCTATATCAGCAGAAGCAATGCTTGAAAGAGCAAAACCACTTTTGAGAGATTTAAAAGTTAATAAAAACAAAATGAGAGAGAATTTAGATATGACCAATGGGTTGATTCTATCTCAAAGACTCACATTCTATTTAGCCGATAAAATTGGGAAAGATACTGCAAATGATCTCATGCATGATGTTGCTAAATTTGCCCTTAAAAATAATCTAAGTTTAAAAGATGCAGCTCTGCAAAATAAAATAATTGCTGAAAATATAACTGAAAAGCAAATTGATAATATTCTAGACCCTGAAACATACATAGGCCTTGCTGTAGAACAAGCAGAACTAATAATAAAAGATATCAAAGATAAAAGAGCAAGTAATTAAAACTTAAATCTAATTTGCTTATATATAAAAAATATATATAATAAGATATTCACTAAACCTATATATGCAAATACTCGATAAAATTAATCGTGAAAACATATCCGATATGTTTGCATCATCTATGACAAAATTCTTTAGATTTATTGCTGATACTTTCTTTGCAAAGCGTTACGGACACAGAGCTGTAGTGCTAGAAACAATTGCTGGCGTTCCAGGAATGATTGCTGGTGTATGGATGCATTTTAAAAGTCTACGAAAGATGAAATCTGGATATGGTCCACAAATTAGAGAAATGTTAGCAGAGGCAGAAAACGAAAGAATGCATTTGATGTTCTTTATTGAGATTGCAAAACCAAATTTCTTTGAAAGATCGATTGTTCTCATGTCACAAATATTATTTGGTTTATTTTACTTTTTCATTTATGTTTTTTTTACAAGAACTGCACACAGGATGATAGGATACTTTGAAGATGAAGCTGTAAAAAGTTATACAGAATATCTTGAAATTGTTGAATCTGGAAAAGTTGAAAACATACCAGCACCCACACTTGCAATTCAATACTATAAAATTGGAAGCGATTCTAAATTATCTGATTTAATACGATGTGTAAGGGCTGATGAAGAACATCATAGCGAAACAAATCATAGTTACGCTGATAACTTATAGACCTTATTTATTCAAATTTAAAAGCGCACAGAGTTTATTTCCAGTTGGATCTCTAAGATAAGCCAAATAGACTCCATGCTCCTCGCGAATACCTGGAGGATCCTCACATGTTGTTCCACCATTGTTAATTCCAGCAGCATGCCAAGCATCACCTTGTTCAGTGCTTTCGACATGAAAACCAATTGTTGAGCCATTTCCTAAAGTAGCATCATTTCCATCTATAGGAATAGTGATTCCAAAAGTATCTTTATTTTTATTCATATAAAAGACCCTCCCCTTTGGATCTCTGTATCCTGATCTGACTCCAAGTTCAGCAAAAATAGCATCATAAAATTTTTTAGATTCTTCAATATCATTAACACCAACCATAACGTGACTAAACATAGATAGCTCCCTTGTATTATTTAGTTATTTATTATCATCCAATTTTTATTCTTAGCAAACTTTTTTAGATTTTTATCTGGGTTTACAGCTATTGGCATATGTACAGCTTCTAAAAGAGGTAAATCATTTTTTGAATCAGAATAAAAACAAGCATTATTTAAACTAAAATTGAAATCTGTACAATATTCTTTAACTAGCTCTAATTTCCCCTCACCTAAAGCATGAGGCAGTTTTACCTTTCCAGTGCATCTTCCATTTTTAAAAATTACTCTTGAAGATATAAAATCTGTAAAACCAAGTTTATCTGCAATATAGAGAACAATCAGACTATTAGTTGCACTTGCAAGTAAAATTTTTTGGTTTGCTTTTTTATGTTCATTAATTCTTTTGATCAAATTTAAATTGAAAGCAGGCTCTATAATTTTGTAATAAAAATCATCTAAAATAAAATTTATATCGTTCTGCGTCTTTCCAACAAATGGTTTTAAAGAAAATTCAGAAAAATTATTAATATTTATATGTCCATCATCATACGAGCTAAAATAATCTTCATTTATTTTTCTATATTTTTCTAAAATTAGATTTTTATCGATAAGATAATTGACCATTTCATAATCTGAATCTAGTTTCAAAATTGTATTATCTAAATCAAATATAGCTAATTTAATTTTATCTTTATTATATTGTGTTAACACAGTGTAACAAGTATAATCGAATTATGAATTTATATAAAGCTATTGAAAAATTAAAAACTGATCAACAAGCCAGAGCCTTCTTAACTGATTTGTGTACTCCAAGAGAAATCGAGAGTTTGATTGAAAGATGGGAGGTTGCAAAATTACTATCAACTAAAAAATATACCTACAGAGAGATTGCAACAAAATTGGGTGCATCAACCACAACTGTCACAAGAGTAGCAAGATTTCTGTTTAATGAAAATAACAATGGATATAAAAGTATTTTAAATAAAAATGGAAAGTAGAGTAAAAATTGCAATCCAAAAAAATGGCAGATTATCTACTGAATCATTGTCAATTTTAAAAAAATGTGGCATTGAGTTTAGTGATTCCAACAATAAGCTCTTTATTAAATCAACCAATATGCTCATAGATCTCCTCATGGTTAGAGATGATGATATTCCAAGGCTTGTAAGTCAAAATATTGCTGACTTAGGTATAGTTGGTGAAAATGTAGTGTCAGAAAAACAATTATCTGATTCATCTTTAAGTTCAAAAACTATTCTTAAGCTTGGTTTCTCAAAATGTAGGCTTTCTTTTGCAAGACCAAAAGAAATGAATCTTGACTGTATAAGTAATAAAAAAATTGCAACTTCCTACCCTGCTATAGTAAAAGATTATTTAGAAAAAAAAGATATCAGTGCTGAAATAATTGAAATACATGGATCAGTAGAATTAACTCCATTTGTTGAAATATCAGATATTATTGCTGATCTTGTATCAACTGGATCAACCTTAGAATCAAATAATCTTACCGAGTTAGATTCCATAATGGATTCACAGGCAATATTAATCCAGTCTAATTCAATTACATCAAAAAAATTGCCCTTGATTGATAAAGTTATATCGAGAATCAATTCTGTTATTAAGGCTAAAGATAGTAAATATATAATGTTCAATGCTGATACAGATGATGCCGATCAACTCATTAAATTACTACCTTCTGCAGAGTCGCCTACTGTTATTCCTCTGGCTGATAGATCAAAGGTTGCAATACACACTGTCTGTAAAGAAGATATTTTTTGGAAAACTATTGAATCACTTAAATCAAGAGGTGCCAGCTCAATATTAGTTCTACCTATTGAAAAACTGTCATACTAAATGAAAATAATTTATTCAAGCCAAAATATTGAATGGAGAAAATCACTCTCAGTAAAAGATGAGTTAAACACTGCTATCGAATTTGATAATCTCTTGAAAAAACAATCCTTTAAGGGTTTGCAAAAAATTAATAAGCAACTTAATCAAAAAAATATAAAAAAATTAAAAGTTACTAAAAAGGAAATAGTTAATGCTGGAAGGTTAGTTACAGATGATGAAAAATTTGCTTTATATGAAGCAATCAAGAACATATCATATGTTTCAAAATCTCAACTTAAAGATATTAGTAATTCGATTGAACCTATAAATGGTTTAACTATATGGGATAAATTTATTCCAATTAAAAGCGTTGGCTTATATGTTCCTGGTGGAACAGCTCCACTTGTTTCATCTTTTTTGATGCAAGTAATACCTGCGATTACAGCTGATTGCAAAGAGATTATTGTTTGCACTCCTCCTGATAAAAATGGAAAAGTTTATCCTGCAATATTATGGCTAGCTGAACAATTAAACGTTTCGAATATTTATAAAATTGGCGGAGCTCAAGCTATATTGTCAATGGCTAATGGCTACCTTGGAATACCAAAAGTAAACAAAATATTTGGTCCTGGTAATTCTTATGTTGCAGAGGCAAAAAAGTATGTAAGTAATAAAGTTGCAATTGATTTATATGCTGGGCCAAGTGAAGTAATGGTAGTAACTAATGATAAAGACAATATATCATTGGCATCAATCGATGCGCTATCTCAATTAGAGCATGGAAAAGATTCTAGTGCATTTATCCTATCGAAGTATAAATCAGTATTAGATGGCGTAAAAAAAGAAATCAAATCTTTATCAAAAGATTTAAGCAGAACAAATTTGTTAGATTGTTCTAAAAACAACATTTCATTAGTTAAATGTAAGTCTGACAAAGATATCGTAAATATGATTAATGATTGTGCACCAGAACACCTTGTTTTATTGGATGATGATTTTCCAAAATATGTTGATTCAATTGAAAATGCAGGCTCTGTATTTTGTGGCAGTAAATCACCAGTTGCTTTTGGCGATTATGCCTCTGGGACAAATCATGTCTTACCAACAAGTGGCTGGGCAAAATCAAACTCAGGTTTATCTATTAATGATTTCGTAAAAAAAGTCTCTTTTCAACAAACTAACAAAAGTGCTTTTAACTATCTCTCGGATAAAGTAATAAAATTAAGTGAGATTGAAAGTCTAGATGCCCACGGTCTGTCTGTAGAGATGAGAAAAAATAAAGATATTGATAAACCAAGAACATCTTTCATAAGACGTCAAACAAAAGAAACATCAATATATGCATCTGTTGATTTAGATGGTCAGGGATTGTATGAAATTGATACAGGGATAAATTTTTTAGATCATATGCTTGAGCAATTTTGTAAGAATTCTGGTCTTAATATCTTTTTGAGGGCTGTTGGAGACCTTCAAATTGATTTGCACCATACTATTGAGGATACAGCGATTGTCTTAGGTGAAGTTATATCAGAGAGTTTATGTTCAAGAGAACATATTAATAGATACTCATCCCAAACAATTATTATGGATGAATCAAGAGCAAAAGTTGATATAGATTTGTGCTCAAGAGCAAACCTAAATCTAAGTATTCCAATATTAAATAATTTTGTTGGCGATTTTCCAACTGAAATGTTGAGTCATTTCTTAGAATCGTTTGTCAAAAATTTAAAATTCACCTGTCACATTGAAATCAAAGGATCTAATAGTCATCATCTAATTGAGGTTTTATTTAAATGTCTTGGTAAGGCATTTAGAGAAAGTATTCAGTTAAATACGCAAGAAATTACATCAACAAAGGGTATATTATGATAGCTGTTATTGATTGTGGAGGTGCAAATCTTCGTTCAGTATCTTTTGCACTTGAAAATCTAAATATAGATTATCAAATTTGTAAGAAAAAAGAAGAAGTAACAAATTCAAGTGCGATGATTATTCCCGGTGTAGGTGCAGCTAAAAATGTAATGAATAATTTAAGAAAACAAAATTTTATTAATACTATTAAAGAATATAAAAAACCAGTACTTGGTATATGTGTAGGAATGCAAATTTTCTACGAATTCTCAGAAGAAGAAAATGAGGAATGTTTAGGATTAATACCTGGAAAAATAAAAAGATTTAGTGAAAATAATTTGACGATTCCTCATATGGGATGGAATGAAGTAGTTTTTAATGATGATTCATTTGATGAATGCGATGGCTATTATTATTTTGCAAATAGTTACTATGCAGAAGTAAATAAATATACTTTTGGTAAATGTTCTTACGGCAATACTTTTAGTGCATTTGTCAGAAAAGATAACTTTTTTGGTGTTCAATTTCATCCAGAAAAATCTTCCAAAAAAGGCTCTAAATTTTTAATGCAATTCTTAAAACAATTATGAATATTCTTCCTGCGATAGATATTAAAAACGGTAGTTGTGTGAGACTAAGGAAAGGAAATTTTAATGAAATTAAAATATATAATTCATCACCTTTAGATCAAGCAAAGTTATTTAAAGATCATGGTTTTGATTTCATACATATTGTTGACTTGGATGGTGCTCTTAGAGGTAAACGTGAAAATAATAAAATTATAAATCAAATAATAAATCTTAATATCAAAGTTCAGCTTGGCGGTGGTATTAGATTGCTATCTGATGTAGAGGAGTTAATAGATAATGGTGTTGAAAGAGTAATTTTAAGTACAGCTGTTATAGAAAATAAATCTTTTATTAATGATGTGTTATCAAAATTTGATCAAAAGAATATTACTCTGGCTTTAGATTTTAGGATTTATAACGAAATACCATATATAGCGACTAAAGGTTGGATAAATCAAACAAAAATTAATCTATATGATTTCATTCAAAAAAATGAAATCAAAAATATTCTTGCAACAGATATAAATAAAGATGGTTTATTAATTGGTCCAAATTTAAAAATATATAAAAAAATTAAAGAATTAAATCCTGATAAAAATCTTATTGGATCAGGAGGAATTTCAAAAATTAGTGATGTAGCTGATTTAGCAAAAATTGAAGTTAATGAATGTGTTGTTGGTAAGGCTATTTATGAAAATAAGATATCAATGAAGGAGTTAGCTAATGTTAACTAAAAGGATTATCCCCTGCCTAGATGTGAAAAATGGAAAAGTTGTTAAAGGTGTTCAATTTAAAAATCACAGAATAATTGGAGATCCTGTTAAGTTAGCTGCAAAATATTCAGAAGAAAATGCTGATGAATTAGTTTTTTATGATATCTATTCAAGTGTTGAGTCTAAATCAGTTTCGCTAAGTTGGATCGATGATATTGCTCAAAATATTAATATACCCTTTTGTGTAGCAGGCGGTATCAAAAATATAAAGAAAGCTAAAGAAGTCTTATATATGGGTGCTGATAAAGTTTCAATAAATACGCCTGCGATTGAAAACCCAGAATTAATTACTGAATTAGCAAAAACTTTTGGTTCTCAGTGTGTTGTAATAGGTATTGATAGTTTTTTTGATCAAAAAAACTATGTTGTTCATGCAAAAACTGGATCTACTGAATCAAGATATGAAGTTGGTAAAAGTACATTAGATTGGGTTAAAGAAGTTCAAGATAGAGGGGCTGGAGAAATAGTATTAAATTGCATGAATAGAGATGGTGTAAAAGAGGGTTATGATATTGATCAACTTGCAATGATAAGGGAGGTTTGCAAGGTTCCTTTAATAGCATCTGGTGGTGCTGGAGAAAAAGAGCATTTTAAAAAAGTTTTTAAAATATCTAATGTGGATGGAGCTCTTGCAGCTTCAGTATTTCATGATAATAAGATATCAATTGAAGAACTTAAAAATTATCTAAAAGAAGAAAAAATTAGGGTGAGAAAATGAACATTAACAATATATGGAAGGATGATCAAATGTTGATACCAGCAATTATTCAAGATTCTAATACTAAATCAGTCTTAATGCTTGGTTATATGAACAAGGAGTCATACCAGAAAACAATTGATATAAATAAAGTTACTTTTTATAGCAGATCAAGAAAATGCTTGTGGACAAAAGGAGAAACATCAGGTAATTTTTTAAATTATGTCTCCAGTGAAATTGATTGTGATAAAGATGCCCTCTTAGTTCAGGCCACTAATAATGGTCCAACCTGTCATTTAGAAAAATACTCTTGCTTTGGAGATGAAATTTTTAGTTTTCAAAAGCTTGAGTCAATTATTCAAGCACGAAGAGATACTTATGAAGATGGTTCATACACAAACACCCTTTTTGAAAAAGGTAATAAAGAGATTGCAAAAAAGATAGCAGAGGAAGCAAACGAATTAGCAATATCAGCAGTTTCTGATGATGGAAGAATATTAGAGGAAGCAGCAGATCTTATGTATCATTTACAAGTTTTACTAATTTCTAACAATTTATCTCTAAACAAACTTGAGAAAACATTAGGAAAGAGAAATAAATAGAATGAACTACTTAAAATATATTAATCCCGGAATAGATTCAATTAAACCATACGAGCCTGGCAAGTCAGTTGAGGATGTTACAAAAAAATATAACCTAGACAAGATTATCAAACTTGCAAGTAATGAAAATAGTCTTGGCCCCTCACCTAAAGTTATTGATATGATTAATAATTTCAGAGATATTCATCTTTACCCTGATGGTGATGGAAAGAAACTTAAGTCAAAAATTTCAGAAATTGAAGAATTGTCAGATGAAAATATTATCTTGGGAAATGGTTCAAACGAGATTTTGGAAATAATTTCACAAGCTTTTTTATCTCCAAAATGTGAATGTATTTTTTCAAAACATGCATTTATTGTATATAAACTTGCTTCTAAAGTAAGAGGGTCAAAGTTTCATGAAGTTGAGGCAAATTCGTGGGGCCATGATTTAG
>TARA_B100001057_G_scaffold15331_1_pt1 | contig 23524 bp, 20 predicted proteins | sample TARA_B100001057 | Tara Oceans TARA_B100001057 (sample SAMEA2621839) | marine metagenome | biome: marine biome (ENVO:00000447); feature: surface water layer (ENVO:00002042); material: "saline water (ENVO:00002010), including plankton (ENVO:xxxxxxxx)" | depth 5 m
GATCTTTGATCTCAAGCATGTTCAGGCTCCGGCAGTGGTTGGCTCGCAGCGGAAGTTGTTCTGGACTTAACGCCGGGAACACGGGAGAGCGATACAAAGATCAGTACCAGTAGCGCCAACAGCCAGAGCCCGGTACCTGCAGCTTCCGCCAACCGGTAACTGCCCAGTTGCTGATAAAGCAAAACCGGGAGCGTGGGTTTGCCCGGGCTGCCGAACAGGGCGATAACACCGAAGTCACCCAGAGATAATGCCACACCATACGCCAGGGCCAGAGCAACTGGACGGCGCAGATGCGGCCAATACAGCCATCGCCATCGATACCAGCCCAGGAGGCCCAGTTGGTCTGCCTGTTTGAGTGATCCGGCGTCCAGGCTTGCGAGAGGTCCGCGCAGTATCTGTAGCACAAACGGCACGGCCATCAGCCCGTTGATCAGTGCCACCAGGAACCAGCCCTGCATGGTATTCCCCAATTGCGGCCTTAACAGAATAAAAAGCCCGGTCCCCAGTACCAGAGGCGGTACGATCAATGGGAGATAGCCAGTGACGGCCGGCACTATGGCCAGCCAGCGCAGACGAGCCCGGTTGGTTGCCGCCAGGGATAGCAAGGCAACGACCACCGAACCGAGCCCGGCTGGAAGGGCGATGAACAGGCTGCGAGCGGTGGCCGGCAATAGCTGTTGATAAATAGAAGTAGCATCCGCCGTTGGCCACAAGGCCGGTAAACCGCGCAGAATAATAGCCAGTAGTGGCGCGACCAGAAAGGCCGTGAAAATCGCCAGGAGCAGACTTGCTGAAAACCCTTGCCAGCGCCGTGCGAACAGAGGGACCTGACGCGATAGCCGTCGGTTTGGCAGTACCGCGGTGTCTAGGCGCTTCCGGAAAACCAGCCACCAGAGGCTGCCACAGATCAACAGCTGCAGAATGGCAAACAGTGCGGCACGGGCGAAATCGAATTCAAAGCGCAGTGCCTGGTAGATGGCGACTTCCAGGGTGGTTGTTCCTGGCCCTCCGCCCAGCGTCATGATGATGGCAAAACTGGTGAAGCAGAGCGTGAACACCAGTGCCGCCACGCCGGGCAGGACCGGTTTGATGGCGGGCCAGTGTACCGCACGCCACAGCCACCAGCCGCCGAGCCCAAGCTGAGAGGCGGTTCTCATTCGTGGCGCGGGTATGGAATCCAGAGCCTGCAACAGGATTCGGGCCGCCAGTGGCGCATTGAAGAACACGTGGGCGAGCAGAATGCCGTTCAGCCCATAAAGATTCCATCCATTTCCAGGAACCCAGATATTGAGCAGGCCGGTGAACCAGCCCTGCCGACCAAACACCGCTATGATGCCTGAGACTGCCACGATAGTGGGTAAGACCAGACTCAACTCCATCAGCCGCAGAATCAATGTGCGACCAGGGAAGCTTCTGTAGCGGGCGAGGGCGGTCGCTACCGGGAGCGCCAGCGCCAGGCTTAACAGGACAGATAAAAAGGCCTGCCAAAGGGTAAATTGGACCACGCTCTGGAAATAGGAGCTTGCTAGCGTGCGCCCCGGATCCAGCTCTCCGGCCTCCTGTAGTATGCTCAACAAGCCAAGTGCCACGAGCAGCAATAGCCCGGTGCCGAGTAACAGGCCAGGCCAGATTTGCCAGCCAGGATGGCTGAAGGGGGCGGCTCTCGCGTGAGTTGGCATCACTTCAGTCGGTCAGTGCATCAAGCCAGTCGTTCACCAACTGTCGGCGAATGGTGGCAACTTTCGCGGGGTCTATATACAGGGCTTCGGATGGTGTAATCAGCTTGTCGAAAACCTCTGGCAATTCATCCCCAAGATCAACGGCCGGATACATCACATTCTTCAGTGGAATATGACGCTGGAAGTCCGCGGTCAGCATGAAGTCCAGAAACTCTCTGGCAAGTGTCTTGTTATCGGAGCTTTCCACCAGGGCGGCGACTTCCACCTGCAGGTAATGTCCTTCATTGAAACGGGCCGCCTGATAACGGTCAGTTTTGTCGATAGCCATGTGATACGCAGGAGAGGTGCTGTAAGAGAGGATCATAGGCGCTTCGCCATTCATGAATAGCGAGAAATAACCGTCACTCCAGCTTTGGGTGGTTGCGAGAATCTTGTCGCTGAGCTGCTGCCACTTTGCTGGCGCTTCATCACCATAGACGGCATGCATCCAGAGCAACAGGCCGAGTCCCGGTGTGCTGGTGCGCGGATCCTGAATAATGATCTTGAGATCGTCTGGCGCGTTGACCAGTTCTTCAAGGCTTGAGGGCGGCTCCGACAACTGCTCGGTATCGTAGACAAAGGCAAAATAGCCCCAGTCGTAGGGCACGAAAGTGTCGTCGTCCCAGTTAACAGGCAATGCCAGGCGTTCCAGTGATTGGCCGTGGCGGCCCAGAAGGCCGGTTTGCCGAGCGGTCTGCATGGTGCCGGTATCCAGCCCCAGAACCACGTCTGCCGGGGTGGAGCTTCCTTCCAGCCGGAGCCTTTGCAGAATGTCTCCGCCGCTGTCCAATACGGTGTAGTTCAGGGAGCAGCCGCATTGGGCTTCAAACGCCTCTTTAACTGCGGGCCCTGGGCCCCATTCGGCGGCAAAGGAGGGATGGGTATACACATTCAGGGCGGTCGGTTCATCGGCGGCAACCATCAGCGGCAGCGACACGGCGAACAACGCGGGAATCAAGCGTGAAATCATACATTGGCACCTTGTTCAGTAGCGGGGGTGCCATGCCGCGAACACCACGAAAGGTGGTGACTCAATCCCTACGCCGGTATTAACCGGGTCAGGTTCCGCGGGTATGGTCTCAGCCCTTCCAGGCACCCCGTTGAGTTGAGTCAATGCTATCACGCCGGAGCCACACCCCGGAATTCGTATGTTTGATTACTGCTTGTTTATTTTTTGTACGGCGATGACGGGTGTCTCATTTTTTATTGGTAGAATAGGGCATTTTTTGATCTGCGGATTTATGCAGCTTCTATCTGGTTGAGAGGTAAGTTTGATGCCCAAGCATCACAAACGACGAGGAATTTCTGCTCTGGTTGCAGGCGCGCTTTTTACCCTCGGGTTGTCGGCCGCAGGCCACGCCCAAACCGCGAACGATGATATGTTTGGACGTTTGGCTTCCGCGGCTCCCAAGCTCAGCCCGCAGGTTCTCGAAGCCGCACTTAAGGCAACCCGTTGCGCCATCAGCAATGGCACAGCCATGCCGGAGCGGCTGGCTGTGATCGACTTCTCTTTGCCGTCCTCGAAAGAAAGGCTGTGGCTGTTTGATCTGAACGAAGGAGAATTAATCCTTCGTGACCTCGTGGCTCACGGTAAAAACTCCGGTAATGCTGAGGCAACCGCATTTTCCAATATCGAGGGCAGTCACCAGTCCAGTATCGGCCTGTTCAAAGCCGCCGAATCCTATCGGGGTTCCCATGGCTATTCGTTACGCCTTGACGGACTGGAACCGGGTTTCAACGATCTTGCTCGTCAGCGGGCGATTGTTATCCATGGTGCAGACTACGTTCAGGACAGCTGGGTAACAAAGTACGGCAGAATCGGCCGTAGTCATGGCTGCCCGGCGGTAGACAATCAAATCATCAAAACCGTGGTAGACGAGCTCAAGGGCGGACAGCTGGTGTTTAAATACTATCCCGATCAGGAATGGCTCCAGTCCTCCAGTTACCTGAACTGCGATTCCGCCGGGCAGCTGGCCGGCGCGCGTAATGCCACAGCGGTGGCTGGGGATCGATCCTGAATCGTTGCTGGCTAAACTTTGTGCAGATTTTCAGTAAAAACAGAAAGTTGAAAAAAAGGTGTTGACGGCGAAGGCGGAATCCGTAGAATACGCAGCCGTTGACGAGGCAATGCCTCTGAAACATTAGAGCGGGAATAGCTCAGTTGGTAGAGCACAACCTTGCCAAGGTTGGGGTCGCGAGTTCGAATCTCGTTTCCCGCTCCAATTTCTCCAAGTCTCTCAATGCCTCCTGAGAGCAAAAGCCAGAATCCAGGCTTCCCCGGCGCGGTGGCAGAGTGGTTATGCAGCGGACTGCAACTCCGTGTACGCCGGTTCGATTCCGACCCGCGCCTCCATTTTACCCTTGCTTTTCAGTTGCTTACGATTTCGGAAAATAACCGGCGTCTTTCCCGCGAACGTTTTCCTAATTTTTTCCATCTCTCTCAGCGATTTCAGCGTCGATTTTGACTATAACGGCGAGATGATTTCCTGCTCTCGCTTTTAGTGCCTCGCAGCAGGTACAGTCAATGTGAGCACCCGGACCTTGCGTGTAAAAAATGTTGCCTATATTATCAAAAGTGTAAAAAAAGGGAGTTTCGTGTAAATAAAGTTTTGGCGAGGGGATGAAAGGGAAAACATGCAGTACGCAGGTTACGCACATCTTATTAATCAGGACAGTATCTCGGCCATAGCGCCGGCGATATCTGCGGAAGTGCGCTCGGTCACCCGCAAGGAAACCATCGGCCAGACTATTGCTGTGCCCGCAAAGCTGGCCCCGGCCCCGGACGATCGCCTGGGGCACGTTCTGTTTGCCATCAAACACGAAGGTATCAACTTGCAAGTATTGGCCCAGGCACTGCCGGCCATCCCAGAGCCTGAGATCCGGCAGGCCTTTGATGCCTCCCCAAACAGCCAATACCTGCGCAAGGCCTGCTTCCTGTGGGAACACTTTACCGGTGAGACGATTCGACGCGCCACGGAGAGCATCCAGCAGGCTTACGTGCCGTTGTTTAACCCCAAAGCCTACATTACCGGCCAGGGACAGAAGAATCCCCGTTGGCGAGTGATATTCAATGGCCTGGGCACACTGGATTACTGCATCACAGTGCGGCGAACCAGAGAGCTTCAGGCGTTGCTTGATGAACACTTGCTGCAAAAAGCAACCGAGTTTACCGAGTCGCTGCCGAAAGACATTCTTAACCGCACGCTGGCCTGGGCCTACCTGCACGAAACTAGGGATTCCTACGCCATTGAAAACGAAGCACCGTCGGAAGATAAAGCCACCCGCTTTGTGAACCTGCTGAAACAGGCCCACAGCCCCCGAAAACTGGATGAAGACTACCTGGTAGACCTGCAAAACGCCGTTATCAGCAACGTGTTCTCCCAGGCGGTGTCTTTCCGAACGGAACAGAACTATCTCAGTAACGGCCTGCGCGGTGCGCTGGGTGTTAGCTATGTGCCGCCGGCCCCGGAACTCTCGCGTTCCTTGATGGAACATCTGATGGTGCTGGCAAACCAGCAGCCGGAAGATACGGACCCACTGGTATTGGCCAGCATCGTATCTTTTGGTTTTGTTTTTGTTCATCCCTTTATGGACGGCAATGGCCGCCTGTCCCGGTTTTTGTTTCACCAGGTACTGTGCCAGCGTGGAGCCCTTCAGAATGGCCTGGTGCTTCCTGTATCCATAGTGTTACGCCAGAATGAATCCGAATATCTAGGTGTGCTGCAAGCGTTTTCGGAACAAGCGAGGCAGTACTGGGATGTTACTTACATCGACGAAAACCAGTTTCAGTTCGAATTTAAGGGCCATGAAGCCCTTTACCGGTACTGGGATGGCACCCACTGCGCAGAATTTATGGCCCGTGCAACCAAACAGGCTATTGAACAACACCTGAAAGAAGAGACCGTGTTCCTCACGCGGTACGACGAAATCTACCGCCGCATAGACCAGTCCTTCGATATACCCAACACCGATCTCTCCAGGCTGGTGATGTTCTGCCTGGACCAGAACGGCCGCATTTCGAATCACCGACGCAAGCAATATCAGTACAAGGTTCCAGAAGAGATCTTCGATGCGCTGGAACAGGCATATCGAATCCTGGTAAATGAAGACATCAAGCCTATGTAGCAGCGAGGGCTTCTACCCCTGATTGTCGAAAAAGGGTTACCGAAATTGCCAACAGCTTGCTGTTATCTTGTATACAGTGGAGCGAAATCTCTAACCCATTAAACACAGATTGAATGAAATGAAATTGGTCTGTATTTCCGACACCCACAGCCTGCATAGGTGCATTCCAGGCATCCCGGACGGTGATGTGCTGATTCATGCCGGGGACTGCCTGGGGCAGGGTACGTTAGAAAACGTCATAGACTTCAACGACTGGCTTGGGACTTTGCCTCACAGGCACAAGATTGTTGTTGCCGGTAACCATGACTGGGCTTTTCAGGAAACTCCGGAACTCGCGCGGCAGGCATTAACCGAAGCCATCTATTTGGAAGACAGCGGTGTTGAAATCGAGGGAGTCCGATTCTGGGGGCCCCCTGGCGTACCCCTTCAGCAAGGCTAATCCGAATGAAATCAGGCTTCGTTCGTTGCTTATAAATTGCGCGAAGTCCGGAGCTTCATAAACGCCTCTGCCGCTTTCGCCGGCATCGGTTTGGCGTAAAGAAAGCCCTGAGCGAAATCGCAACCGAGATCACGTATCAGCTTTGCCTGTTGCTCCGTCTCTACACCTTCTACAAGAATGCTCAACCCGAGACTCTGGCCGACCGTAACCATGGCTTTCATGATGGACATGTCGCTTTCGTTTTCCATAGCATAGTGAAGGAAGCTTCGATCGATCTTGATGCTGCATACCGGCAGCTTCCGAAGATAAACCAGGGAAGAGTAACCAGTGCCGAAGTCGTCAATGGATATATGGAGCCCCGCAGCCTTGAGGCGCTCCAGTTGCCTGGTTTGGCTTTCTTCACTGCCAAACACCTCGTTCTCCGTGAGCTCCACCCCGAGTTGCTCAGGTTTCAAGCCATAGTGTTGGATGGTTTCCAGGATCTGGTCAGCCAGGTGTGGATTGGTCAGTTGGCGACCGGACAGATTGACATCAATACGCACGCCCGCGAGCTCAGTTCCCTGCCAGGCTTTGAGCTGTTTGCATGCGGCATCGATGACCCAGTCACCGATACGGTTTATAAGTCCGGATTTTTCAGCGACCGGGATAAATGTCGCCGGAGAGACAAGGTTTGATGCTTTATCGAAACATCGTAAAAGCGCCTCGCAGGAGGTCGTCCCACCAGTTCTCAGGTCTATTTGTGGCTGGTAGTAAAGCTCCAGGCCACCATTTGTCAGGGCCTGGCGCAGCAGGGCGGTTATCTGTTGGTATTCGACCAGCCGGTCGTTGATATCAGAGGTGTAGAAGCAGACCGTATTTTTTCCGATCTCCTTTGCGCGGTACATGGCCGCGTCTGCGTTGCCCATGAGTTCTGCTACGGTGCCGCCATTGTGTGGGTAAAGGCTGACGCCAAAACTTGCCGATACCTGATAGCAATCACCTTGAAGCTGCACTTTGTTTTCCAGCGCCTTGATCAGACGCTGGAGCAATTCATGAATTCCCTCTGGGCCGTCAAAATCAAACAGAAGAAGCACGAACTCGTCGCCTCCGAAACGGCTGAGCAGATCGCTGTGCCTTAGTTCCTGCTTTAGAATGTCGGCTACCGATTTAAGGAGGGTGTCGCCGTGATGGTGGCCGAGGGTATCGTTGATCAGTTTGAAGTTGTCCAGATCCAGAAAGATCACGGCAACTTCACGATCCTGGCGTTCTGCCTCCGCCAAACGGCTTTCAAGCTCAGATTCCATCAAACGGCGGTTGGGCAGCCCGGTAAGGTCATCAAAACTGGCGCGGTGGACCAGCTCTTCCCTGGTTTGCTTCTGCTCTTCCAGGCTGATGTCGATACAGAACATCTCGCACTCGCCAGTGTCCTGTTTGATCATGACGTGACTGGAATAAACCGGCACCAGATGGCCCGCCTTATGTTTCAGTTCCAGTTCTTCCGAGGGAATGCTGATGTTGTGATCAAGCCAGTTAGTATGGGCCTCAATGACGGCTGCGCGCATGGGCTCCGGAATAATCAGGTCCTCCAGCAGCTCTCCCTGAGCCTCAGTTCTGGAGTACCCATACAATCGTGTGCTGGCTTCATTCCAATAGATGACCCTCCGATTCCGGTCGTAACCCTGAACGGCAACCATCGGCAGGCTCTCAATCAACTCATGGAACTTTTGTTCACTTTGCTCCGATTGTGACGGTAACGACGATCTGTCCTTATTCCTCTCCATGACGGACGAGACTCCTCCCGGTGGGTGAGAACGCATCTAAGCGTTTTCGAGTCATTCACAACAAGAATAGGAAGCCATTCCGCAGTTTGCGAGCCTGATGGGGTATTCCTTGTTAGAATGGCCCGGCATTTCCAACGTTTGGACGCTCAGTGAACATCACTTCCTTCGAATCCCTCGCCTGCCCACTCGACGGCAACCCGCTGCAGCGGGTAGATAAAGCCTGGCGATGTCCGCAGGGCCATAGCTTCGACATTGCGCGGCAGGGTTACGTACATTTGCTGCCGGTTCAGAAAAAGCGCTCGAAAGATCCCGGCGACAGTAAAACCATGGTGGCGGCGCGCCAGCGCTTTCTTGAGGCGGGGTACTATCGCCCGATTGCGGATGCCGTGTCGGCTGCAATCCTGAACGACGCTGCGACGGGCAGCGAACTCAGTTGTCTGGATGCCGGCTGTGGTGAGGGCTATTATCTGCGCCAACTAGCGTCCCAGGAGGACGAAATCTCACTATCGTTGCTCGGACTGGACATTTCCAAGTGGGCGGTGCTGGCGGCGGCGCGCAGGGAAAAGCGCGCATGTTGGGTGGTTGGCAGCAATGCTAATCTGCCGGTGTTGTCGGCTTCAGTGGACCGTCTTCTTTGCCTTTTCGGATTTCCGGTGTATCCGGAGTTTGCCCGGGTTATGCGGCCGGGTGGGCGACTGGTGCAAGTAGACGCCGGCCAGGATCATCTGAGGGAGTTGCGGGAGATTGTCTATCCGGAAGTTCGCGCAGACTCTCGTAAAGTGGCTCTGGTACCAGAAGGATTTCGGCGAATTGGCACCCAGGATTTACGCTTTACACTGCATCTCGAGGGCGCCGATCCTATTGCCGATTTATTGGCAATGACCCCGCACCTCTACCGGGCGAGTGCGGAAGGCAGGGCACGGGCTGCGGCGCTGAAAACGTTATCGGTAACCGTGGATGTCTGCCTGCAAACGTTTGAACGTTACAATCCGGCAGGTTGATCCTCGCTCTCTATCCCCCAGCGGGTACCCCTTGCCTTGAGCCGGTAGAATTCTTCGACGATGCCGGCCATGGCTTCAGGGCAGTATTCCCGAAGGCCAGCCAGCACCAGGCGCTTGGAAACCTCGCCAACGGTTTTTCCAGAAGACTGCAAATTGTATTCGAGCGTTACGTTGCCGCGTTTCCCCGCAACTTCCAGATCCGCATTATTCAACTCAAGGTCTGGCTGAGGGTTCTCCAGCTGCGTGAGAGCCAGGCTCATGCTCTCATACATCACCATTGGCCGGTCGGGATTGAACATCACCCCGTGTGATTCCATCAAGGGCTTGAGCGTGTGCGGAAAGTTTTTCCCGGACGCCGCAACATAGCACCGACTGAACTCTTCAATCACTTTTTCATCCCGGGTTACCGCGCCTTTACGGGTAACTTCCAGGTAGACCTTACCGGCTTCGTCGACAACGTTGATGGCTTCGCCATTTTCGCTTTCGCGGAACTCAAGCGGAACCTCGGCACCAAGCAGGTTACGGAACTTGAAGGTCATATTTTCTGAGAGCCCGAAACGGGACACCACAATGGTGAACAGAAGGTCGCCGGGCACGCAAAAACGACGGGCGTCCGGATCGTGGATCGGATTGAAGTCCCCGGCGATCTCTTTGGCAAAGTAGCTGGCCTGGGGTGCGGAAATCACAATACGTCCGTCCTGGACGGAATAGAACTGTTCAGAAAACATGGTGGGCCTTTTCTGGTTTGCTGAGCCTCGAGGGCCTGGGGAGTGAATTCACCCGAGCAGGCATTATAGGCCTTAGCGTGGCTCAAGGTGAGCCCGACCATGGTACTAATAAGGATGAATACGGACTAACACGGAATTTCAGGCAACAAAAAAGGCAGCCGAAGCTGCCTTTTTGATCGTACTGGGCTGTTAATTACAGACCAACTACGTTTTCCGCCTGAGGACCTTTCTGGCCCTGAGTCACGGTGAATTCAACCTGCTGGCCTTCTGCCAGAGTCTTGAAGCCGCCGCCCTGAATGGCGCTGTAGTGAACGAAAACGTCCGGGCCGCCTTCACGAGTGATAAAGCCGAAGCCTTTGGATTCGTTGAAGAACTTAACAGTACCGGTAACAGTAGACATATTTTACTATCCTGAATTCAATCATTTAATGTGCCGCCTGATCTCGTTGTGAGGGCAGGTCAGCGGTGTGCGGAAACATAAAAACTGGCGTGATCAAAAACAGGACGAACACTACTTATAACAACAGGGATGCGTCTTATTGATGAATGCTTTGCTAAATCTTTCCAACGACCGCCACTGTACTCCTGTCTGGATGGTTTGCATAGCTATTTTTTCTAGGCAGATACCCTGATCACCAGAAACCACTTAAACCAGCCCGTTAGAATCCTGAAGTTTCCGGGTCAACCGAGACATCAACTCCCCACCGTGCCGCCAGAAGTGCCAGTAAAGCGGTACTTCCAGGCCGCTGCCAGGGGCGATATTAACCAGTTGATTTGCCTGGATATGCTCCCGGGCCTGAATTTCCGGAATCATTCCATAGCCCATGCCGGCCAGCGCGAGCTTTACGAAGCCTTCGGATGAGGGGCACAGGTGGTGCGGAAATTTGCCCTGATAGCCTACCTGGGCCAGAAATCGATGCTGGAGTTGGTCGTTGGGGCCAAACACAATGGCGGGCGCGGATTGCAGGCTCCCGTTGTTCAGCCCGTCTGGAAAATAGCGGCGGGTATACTCCGGTGTGGCCAATGGCAGATACGTCATCACTCCCAGCGGTATGCACCGGGCGCCGGCAACCGGCTGAGGGCTGCTGCAAAGGCAGGCGGCTACGTCGCCCTCGCGCATGCGCCGCAGTCCTACGTCCTGGTCTTCTACCACCATGTCCAGAAGTATTCCTTCTTCGGTACAGAAGTCGCCGACGGCAGAGGCCCACCAGGTTGCGAGGCTGTCGGCATTGAGCGCGACGCGAAATCGAGTGGCTGGTTCGGCCAGGGAGGGAATGGAACTGGTCAGGTCGCGTTCCAGCAGGCGCACCTGATGAACATGATTGAGTAATCTCTGGCCTGCGGGCGTTGCTCTCGGAGTCTGGCTTCGCACCAGCACAGGTTGGCCAAGCCTGACTTCAAGTGTACGAATTCGCTGAGAAATGGCGGACTGGCTAATGCCCAGCATGTCGCCGGCTTTGTCAAAACCGCCGGCGTCGACCACGGCCGCAAGGGCTTCCAGCAATTTGTAGTCAAGCATAAGAAAAACTTATCAGGTATTAACAGGATGAATTTCAAGTATAGCGGTAACGGGGTAGGCTTTCGTCATTAATCATAAGGAGTGCAGTGGTGTTTGAGAGTTATCTGACAGGCCTGGTTGTGTGTGGCGGTATCATCGTGGCTATTGGTGCCCAGAATGCCTACGTTCTCAGCCAGGCCATTCGTCGTGAACACCATTGGTGGTCAGCAGGTTTGTGTATGACTTCGGATATCCTGCTGTTCACCCTGGGCATGTTTGGCGTGAGTGCAGCACTGATGGCCATGCCCGAGGCGCTGGATGTGCTCAGGTGGTTGGGCGTGGCGTTCCTGGGGCTGCTCGCAGGCCAGGCGTTCTATCGGGTTTTGAGGGGGCGCGCGTCGCTGGAGGCCGGGGAAGCTCGGCGCAGCACCGTCAAAGGTGTGATCCTTACAACATTGGCTGTCACCTTGCTGAACCCCCAGGTTTATCTGGACACGTTACTGCTGATTCCGGCCGTGGGTGCTCAGCAGCAGGATCCGGCCACGTTTGTGGCAGGTGCCAGCAGCGCGTCCGTGCTTTGGTTTGGTGCGCTGGCCTGGGCCGGTTCCCGACTGGCGCCATGGCTAGCCAGGCCTGCGGCGTGGCGTGTGATTGACGGTGTTATCGGCCTGATGATGGCTGCGATTGCTATTCAGCTCGCTGCAGGAGGGCTGTAACCCTATATCCTCTTTGCGCCTGAGATCGTTCGTGTAAAGGTTTCGCAAAACCCTGATCCCCGACTTCTTTTTCACGTATCAGTTCTCTATGGTTCGGTCTGATTTGAACTCATGGAGATATCTGAATGGCCTCTGCTACCCGTGCCGGGCATCGCTGGCTGAAGTGGGTTGGATTTCTGATTGTACTGTGCGCTTTGGCTTTCGCTGCCTTTTGGTACGCCCGCAACGGTAACGGCAATGAGCCGGCGTTGAATACCGTGGCGGTGAGCCGAGGCGACATCCAGAATCTGGTTTCGGCCACCGGCGTGCTTGAACCGAGCAATTATGTCGATGTGGGTGCACAGGTTTCCGGCCAGCTGGAGCTGATTCACGTACGAGTAGGCCAACCCGTTAGCACCGGCGATCTGCTGGCGGAAATCGACCCTACCGTCTATGTGGCGAAAGTGGATGCCACCCGCGCCCAGCTGAAGAACCAGCAGGCCCAGTTAGCCGATCGCAAGGCCCAGCTGCGGCTGGCGGAGACCCAGTTCCAGCGCCAGCAGAACCTGTGGCGCGAAGACGCGACCACACGGGAATCCCTGCAGACTGCCGAAGCATCGTTAGCGTCCGCCCGGGCGCAGTTGGCCATGCTTGAAGCCCAGATTGAACAGACCTCCTCCACACTGCGGGCCGAAGAAGCCAACCTGGGTTATGCGCGAATCTATGCGCCGATGGACGGGACCGTGGTGTCCATTGAAGCCCGCCAGGGACAAACCCTGAACGCCAGTCAGACCGCGCCGTTGCTTATGCGCATTGCCAACCTGAGCACCATGCGGGTGCGTGCCCAGGTGTCCGAGGCCGACGTCGGCAAGCTGCAACCGGGCATGCGGGTGTACTTCACCACACTCGGTGATGCCGAGCATAAGCTCTATGGAGAGTTGCAGTACATTGAGCCAACTCCCGAAGTAACCAACAACGTGGTGCTCTACAACGCCCTGTTTACGGTCGATAACCAGGAGGGGCGGTTGCTGCCCCAGATGACCGCCCAGGTGTTCTTTATTCAGGAGGAGGCACTGAATGTATTGCGGGTGCCAGTCAGTGCGGTGGCGAGAAACCAGGTCAAGGTCCTGGATGCAAAGGGGCAGCCACAGATTCGGGACATCGAAACCGGCATCAGCAACCGGGTATACGTGGAGGTGCGGTCCGGGGTGAGCGAGGGCGATCAGGTGGTGCTCGCAAACCGTGATCCACGGGCCGCTCAGGGTGAGGGCAGATCTGCCTTTCGGGGTATGCTGAGATGAGTCCGCGGCCGTTGATTGAGCTTCAAGGCATTACCCGTTCCTTTGGTGAGGGTGAACTGGCGGTTCCGGTACTCAAGGGCATTGATCTGAAGGTCTGGCCCGGTGAGTTTGTGGCCATCATGGGGCCATCGGGCTCCGGCAAGTCTACCCTGATGAACATCCTCGGCTGTCTGGATCAGCCCAGCGCTGGCCAGTACCGATTCAATGGCAGGGACGTATCCGCCCTGAACCGGGACGAACTGGCACTGCTTCGGCGTGACGCCTTTGGTTTTGTATTCCAGAGTTACAACCTGCTGCGCGGGATGACTGCCCGTGAGAATGTGGAGATCCCCGCCATTTACGCCGGAATGGCGCCGGCCGAGCGGCACGCAAGGGCAGAACGGTTACTCACCGGGCTTGGGCTGGGCGAGCGTCTGTCGCACAGGCCGGCACAGTTATCGGGTGGTCAGCAACAGCGAGTGTCAATTGCCCGGGCCCTGATGAACGGCGGCCAGTTAATCTTCGCAGACGAACCGACTGGTGCTTTGGACAGCAAAAGCAGCCAGGAAGTGATCCGGCTGTTAACCGATCTTTCCAGACAAGGCCATACCATCATCTTGATTACCCACGATCCCGACGTGGCAAAAGTGGCCCGCCGTCAAATCCGCATTGCCGATGGTGAGCTTGTTGAGGACACCGGCGCCGAAATGCCATCCGCGCAAATACCAGAAACTGACCAGAATGGCCGTCGCCACTCTCGTCTTGGGGATTGGCAGGAGGCCCTGAAAAGCGCTGTGCGTTCCCTGCACAGCAACCTGTTTCGGACGGCGTTGACACTGCTTGGCATCGTGATCGGGGTTGCCTCGGTGATCACCATGCTGGCGATCGGGGAGGGGGCCCGAAAGGATGTCGTCGACCGAATCAGCACCATGGGCAGTGATCTGCTGCTGGTGCGCCCGGGTGGTCCCGATCAGCGGGGTGGGCGCTGGAGCGTGACCACACTGGTGCCATCTGACTTCAAAGCAATCAATGAGATAGAGGGTGTTCTTGCAGCAATACCTGAGCTTACTGGCGGCCAGACGCTGCGCTATTCCAACCGGGATCACTCGGCTGAGATCAATGCCACCTCCTTCCGGTTCCCGGTGGCCCGCCAGTGGCCTGTTGTTGAGGGCACCTTCTTCAGCGCCCAGGATGAAGCCAGTTACGCAGCCGTAGCAGTATTGGGCAAAACCACCGCCAACGCTCTGTTTCCTGACGAAAGCCCCCTTGGTAAACACCTGATGGTTAACAACGTGCTGTTTCAGGTGATTGGCGTGATGGATGAAAAAGGCGCCTCTCCCATGGGACAGGACCAGGACGATGTGGTGTTTGTTCCCTACACCACGGGCAGCCTGCGCATTTTCGGGCAAACGCACCTGCGCAACATCACCGTGGCTGTGGCCGACATCGACCGTATGGATGAGATCGAAGCCCTCATTCACGACACTCTGATGGCCCGCCATGGCATTGAGGACTTTACTATCCGCAACATGGCTTCATTGATTGAAACCATTTCGGAAACCCAGAATACACTCACCTGGCTGCTGGGCTCTATTGCAGCAATTTCCCTCCTTGTGGGTGGCATCGGGGTGATGAATATCATGCTGGTGAGCGTCACTGAACGTACCCGCGAAATCGGTATTCGCATGGCCACCGGTGCCCGGGCGTGGAATATCCTGCAGCAGTTTCTGACCGAGGCCTGGCTGGTATCGGCCATAGGCGGGTTGATTGGTGTTGTCATCGGCATTGCCGCAACCCGGATTATTGGCTCTCTGGGCACACCCATTCACATGACGCTGCTACCCATGGCTCTGGCCTTTGGTTGCGCTTTTGCCACAGGCCTGCTGTTCGGGTTTCTGCCCGCCCGTAAGGCCGCCCATCTGGACCCTGTTCATGCCCTGGCCTCGGAGTAATGTTATGAGCCTTCGCCATATTGCACTGTTGTCGGTGTTGTTGACCGGGTGCGCGAGCTTTCCGCCACAACCCATTGAGCTGCCGTTGAATCCGCCAGCCCATTGGCACATCGGGGCTGGCGCCGGTGAAGCGGTTGGTTCGCGTTGGTGGTATGCCTTCGGTGACGAAGAGCTCAACCGTTTGGTCGACCGGGCACTCTCGAATAATCCGGACCTGGCCGCCACCGCTCAGGCAGTGATTCAGGCAGACTTGCAGTTGCGCAACGCCGGAGCTGCCTTGCTGCCGACCCTTGGTGCGTCGGGAAGCACGGGTAAACAGGCAAGCGAGGCCTCCGGCCAGGATCGTGTCACCAGTGGTTCGAGTAGCCTCGGGCTGTCGGTTGACTACGAGCTGGATCTCTGGGGTCGCCTGTCCGCCGCGGAAGCCGGGGCTCTCGCGGGTTTCCAGGGCTCGGAGTATGACTATGACGCCGCCCGAATGACGCTGGTGGCCTCGGTAGCCAGTACCTGGTTCGAATGGCAGGAGTTGCAGCAGCGCGTGGATATTGCGCGTCGGAATCTGGAACTGGGTGAAAAAACACTGGCCCTCGTCGAGGCCCGGTATCGTAACGGTGTGGCCGATCGCTCGGAATTGTCCCGCCAGCAAACCTCCGTACTGAACCTGAAGAATGCGGTGCCGCCACTGGAGTATCAGGCCCGGCAACGGTTAGCGGCCTTGCGGCTACTGACCGGGGATTATCCGTTTACGGAAGAGATTCCGGAGGCTGGGCTACTTGCGGTTCAAGTGCCGGAGATCAACCCGGAAACGCCGGCCAGCCTGGTTACCCGAAGACCGGACCTGGCGGCTGAGGAGGCTCGGCTGATGGCCGCCAGTGCGGACGTCGAGCAGGCCAGGGCGGCCTTGATGCCATCGGTGTCGCTCAGCGGCGCGGTTCGCTTCTCCACCAATAGTTTTGTAAGCCTGGCGGACCCACTGCAAACCGCCAATGGCCTGATTGCCCTCAGCCAGACTCTGTTTGATGGAGGCCAGCGTCGCAACAATGTTGCCATTTCGGAATCTCGGCGGGTGGCGTTGTTGGCGAGTTACCGTGCCAGCCTGCTCTCGGCATTCCAGGAAGTAGGGGATGCACTCGACAGAGAAGCGCTGTACCTGGACCAGGAGCAGCGGTTACAGAGTATTCTGACTCAGGCGGAAGAGGCCTTGCGGTTGACCGAGGTGCGTTACCGGGAAGGGGCAGATGACTTGCTCACCTTGCTGGAAAGCCAGCGGACCGTGTTTGATGCTCGCCAGCAGCTGAGCCAGGTGCGGTTGAATCGGCTGATTGCAGCGGTGGATCTGTACAAGGCGCTGGGAGGCGGCTGGCAGGCCGATCATCAGAAGAGAGAAACGGCAGAAGCTACGGCGCCGGCTGAGGCAGTTCGCCTTCGATCAGAAACTGATCCAGGCTGAATTCGTAAACCTGTTTACTGCCATCCGGTTCCGACAGGCTCATGGACACCTGGCTGGGCGACGTCACGGCAATCAGTTTTTGATAACTCCTGGGTGCGGCGTCCCGGAACACGCTGACGTTAAACAAGGCCACATTGACGCCCTCAACGCCGTTGTCTGGATGGTACGGAAGAGCGTAAAGGCCGGCTTGCAGGGCGCGGGCTGAGAGAAACTGGAAGGCGCCCACTTGCAGGCTACGCATGTCGGTACCCACAGCCTGGCTTTCCCGGTAGCTGACTGGATCTGTCAGCGTATGATGAAGATCCTGCCAGCGTTCAGACTGCAGCCGAACACCTCGTTCCGTTCGGAATCGCGCGCTGAACACCGTGTGCAAGGTGGTTAACGGGCGCTTGAACGGGGTTTTCAGGTGGCTCATGAACACAAACCGGTAAAACGCGGTTTCCGCCAGGGCAGCGGGAATGGCCATGGCTCCGTAGAACAGGCTTGGCTCGAAATTGCGGCCAAAACGTGAGCCGTATTTCAGGGGCGGGTAGCGGAACGGTGTGGTCAGCAGGTAATGGCGTTTTCGTGCCGTGCCGGGTACCGGTGGCTTGTTGCTTTCCAGCAGTTCCTCCAGTCGATTCTGTTCCTGCATACTGTCGACAATGCGCGCCGTCGCGATGTCTTCCTGGCTTTCCACTACCCGGAACAGGCTGCCTTGCAGCGGTGCGATGGACTGGGCAATCCGTTCCCGATAATTCAAATCCGCCCCCGCATGGCGTCCAGGTAGTGAACCACCCGAACCAGGCCTTCCGTACTCTGGATCATCTCTCTGGGTGTATCCTCAAAATAGTGGTTGGGCGTGTTCAGCCAATGGGTCATGGCCTCCCTTTCACCGCCGGTCAATGCATAGACGCTGCGGTAAAGCCGGATAAACAACAATGCCAGTTCACCGGACTTGCTGGCCGGATCGATGCCGTCGCGGGTCAGACCTGTGCGGTTTCGGCCAACCACGGCTGCGATTTCCGCTTGTGGCAGACCAAAGGCTTTCGCTGCGTTCAGCAGGGCTTTGGACAGCAGAGCTTTATCGCTGGTTTCCGGTGCTACGCTAACCGCTTCTGGCATGCTCTGGCCTCCTTTGATGAATTTTCATCATTATAGGCGCGGGTGAATAAAAAGTCACCAATAGAGCTAGCGCGGATAGCCAGTAATTTCCCTGATCTTTTTGTACAGTGGCTGCAGGCGGGGGTACATATCCTGATATACCTCCCGGTAGAGGCGTTGATAGAGCGCAGACGCTTCGGGGTTGGGCTCGAATACCCGGCCGGTTCTGGTCATAGCCGTGACCGCCGTGTCGAAATCCGGGTGTAATCCCAGCCCCACGGCGGCATCAATAGCCGCTCCCAGTCCGGAGGTTTCATAGGTATGCGGGCGTTCCGCCGGCAGGCCAAATATATCCGCCGTCAATTGCATGGCCGCATCACTCTGGGACCCGCCGCCTGCCACTCGAAGCCGCTTGATAGCCTGGCCGCTGCGTTTCTCGATGCGTTCCTTGCCTTCCTTCAAGGCGTAGGCCAGCCCTTCCAGTATGGCCCGATAGACGTGAGCTCGTGTGTGCACGTCGCCAAAGCCGATAATGGACCCCTTGGCTTCCGGGCCAGGTTGGCGCACGCCGGGGCTCCAGTAGGGCTGTAGCATCAAACCCATGGAGCCTGGCGGCACCGCATTCACCAGTTCGTCAAACAGGGCTTCGGGTTCAATGCCTTTCTGTTCTGCCAGCTTTTGCTCACGCAGCCCGAATTCCCGCTTGAACCAGCTCACCATCCAGAAACCCCGATAGATCATGACTTCGGTGGAGTAGTGGCCGGGCAGGGCAGACGGATACGGCGGCATGAACCGGGTGGGTTCCACATAGCGGGCATTGGTGGTGTTGATGGTGGCCGTGGTTCCATAGCTCATGCAGCCGGTCTCCGGAGACAGACCGCCGGAGCCGAGAATTTCGCAGGCTTTGTCTGATGCCGCGGCGATGACGGGCAGTCCACCCGGCAGGCCAAGGTGCGCCGCCGCCTCAGGCAGCAGGGTTCCGATCTGTTCACCAGGCGGTATCAGTTCAGGCAGCATACCCGGGGTCACCGGCATCACCTGCCATTTGAAATCCCGGGGCCCCGCCCAACGCTGGCGTTTATAATCAAAGGGCAGGTAGCCCACCTGACTGCCGGTGGAATCGCGGTATTCACCGGTCAATCGGTAATTCAGATAGCCTGATAACAGCAGGTACTTGTGGGTTTTCGCCCAGATGTCCGTCTGATTCTGCGCGATCCAGTTCGCCTGGGTTTTTTCCCGGAAGCGGCCAATGGTCTCCTCCAGGCGGGCAAGCTTGAACAGCCAGCCCCAGGGGCCTTTCACCGCCCCGTCTACCCGTGCATGGCGCTGATCCAGCCAAATGATGGCGGGCCGCAGGGGCTTGCCCTCACGATCGAGGTTGACCACCGTGCCGCGTTGCGTGGTAACGGTCACGCCCACCACCTGCTGCGGGCGGGCGCTGGTGGTTTGCCAGAGTTGCTGGCAAGCAATGCCAAGGTTGTCCCAGAAGTACTCCGGGTGCTGTTCTGCCCAGCCGGGTTGCTCGGAAAAGTAAGGCTCGATTTCCTGCTTGCCCTTGCCCAACAAGTTACCCCGGGTGTCAAACAGCAGGGCGCGGATGCTCTGGGTGCCGTTGTCGATCGCCAGTATCAGTGGGGTCTCAGGCATCCCGGGCATCCTCGCCCATCGGCAGTTGATAGCCCTTACGGTAGGTTGCCAGATATCGCTCTTGCTCCTGATGCCAGCGGGCATCATCCCAGCCAAGCAGGCTCTGGCATCGGTTACGGATTTCAGGAAGCAAACTGGCCGCCCCGTCAGGCAGGATCAGCCCCAGGCGGGTACGCCGCAGCATCAGATCATCCAGATGCTGAACCTGTTCATGGCGACAGGCCCATTCCAGTTCGGCCCAGAGCACACCGGTGTCCGGGATTTCGGTGGCGTCACCGTTGTTCAGGATAGACTGGCGGTGCGGGCCGTAATAGCCGCCCAGTCGATGCCAGGCCAGCGCCGTAATATCATCGGGTTTACGGTCGTTTGGCGTGGCCGTGAATACCCGTTGCTCGTCGCTACGAAGCCGGTCTTCATGCTGATCACCCAGGGCCATGGCCAACGCCTGTCGTGCCATCTGGCGGAAGGTGGTGAGCTTCCCGCCGGCGATGCTGATCAGGCCCTTGTCGTGCCGAATGGCGTGTTCCCGATTCTCCCGGGACGGAGCTTTACCTCCGCCGTCGGTGACCACAGGTCGAACGCCCGCCCAGGTGGACAGCACGTCGGCCCGATCAATGGTCGCACCGGGGAATAAACGGGTGGCAATTTGCAGCAGATAATTTACTTCCCCACCGGTGATGGCCGGCTCCTCGTTCAGATCTTTGGCGTGTTCGAGATCGGTTGTTCCCAGAACCGTGGCACCTGCCCAGGGGAAGGCAAATACAGGCCTTCGGTCATCCGGGTGGATCAGGGATACAGCGCAGGTCACCGGCAGCTTGTGCCACGGAATGACCAGGTGACTGCCTCTCAGCGGTCGGATGGTGAGCGGGTGATCCGTCGCTGATTGTTTCTGCAACCGATCGGCCCAGGCGCCGGTAGCGTTAATAACGCATCGGGTATTGACCGTGATGGCGCTCTGCTCTGCATTCTCTTCGGCAGTCAGTCTTAATCCGCAGACAGTTCCGTTATCATCCCGGTCGACGGCGGTCGCGGCGACGTAGTTCAGGCACATGGCGCCGTCGTGGGAGGCTTCGGCAATCAGCCTTTGGACCAGGCGGGCATCGTCTGTCACCGCATCGGTAAAACGACTGGTGGCGCGCAGGTTGGTAGTATCGAGCCCCGGGGCCCAGTTCAGGGTTTCCGCTGGCGTATATTTCTGATGGCTGCGGGTGCCGGCCAGGCGGTCGTACATGGCCAGCAGCATCTGGAACAGCCCGGGGCCCGGGAAGCTGCCTTTGTAGTGGGGCATCAGGAAAGGCAGTGGATCGACCAGTCCAGGCGCTTCCTGCAACATGCGTTCGCGTTCCCGGACGGCATCGCGGGTTAACCCGATGTGTCCGCTGGCCAGATAGCGAAGTCCGCCATGGACCATCTTGGAAGAGCGGCTGGAGGTGCCCCAGGCGAAATCTTTCTGCTCCACCAGCAACGTCTTCAAGCCGCTGCCCGCGGCTTCGCGGGCAACGCCGGCGCCGGTAATGCCGCCGCCGACCACTACCACATCGAAGGTCTGCGTTTCGCCCTTCAGGTTTTCCAGTATCTGTTGTCGATCCATGATCACTTCAATCCAGCAGAGTTTTGGGATTCAGGCGCTGGTCCGGATCAAAGCTCTGGGTCAGCGAACGAATTGCACGCATACCCAGCTCTCCCTTTTCGACAGGGAGGAAGGGGGCATGGTCCTTGCCTACGCCATGCTGATGGCTGATGGTGCCCCGGTTCCGCACGATCAGGTCTGAGGTGGTGTTTTTCAGATGTTGCCAGCGGCTCAGGGTCTCGTTATAGCTATCCGCAACCCGGAAAACATAGGTTGTGTAGATGGAACAACCCTGGCCGTAAAAGTGAGACAGGTGGGTAAATACGTGGGTTCGCTCGTTCCTGTCTGTCAGACCTTCCCTGAGGTTGGTTTCAATCCGGTTCATCAGGGTATCAACGTTGTCCCAGTCGGTGGCGGTTTCCAGGGTGTCCACGGCGTAGCCCATTTGCCACAGGGCTTCGCGCAGGTAGGGCATGGTGAAGCGTTTCTCCGCCCACTTGGCGCCAAGTTTTGTGCCGGTATAGACCCCTTTGTAGTCACTGCAGAGTTTGCGGGCCTCCGCAAGTGCTCCCCGGCACTGGGCTTTGCTGCCGGTTACGCCAAAGGTCATCATGCATTTGCCGTCTTCCGCACCGCGAAACGCCAGAAAACGTTCCAGTAGCCCGATCAGTTTCGGATGCCCGGCCAGTGCCAGCTGGGTTTCGGTTTCAATGGCGTTGCTCAGTCGTAGCATGGAAAGCTGAACCCGGTTCTGAACCAGCTTGCGAGCGGCGGTTCGGGCCTTGTCCCAGTCCGGGAAGAACACCACATGAAAGCTTTCCTGTTCAGGCAGACGGCTGATCCGGGCTTTGACCTCGGTAATCAGGCCCAGCCGGCCCTCGGAACCGAGGATCATTTCCCTGACATCCGGGCCGGCGCTGGAGGCCGGAATGGTGGGGATTGTCAGGGTGCCTTGCAGGGTTTCAATCCGGCCGCCGGCAAACAGCTGTTCTATACGGCCGTACCGCAGTGACTGCTGGCCACTGGAGCGGGATGCCACCCAGCCGCCAATCGTGGAGAGCTCGAACGACTGAGGGAAGTGTCCCAGGGTATAGCCATGGGCTCTTAACTGGGATTCCACCAGCGGGCCGGGGGTGCCTGCTCCGAAGGTGGCGATCTGGCTCTCCCGATCCAGATCCATCAGGCGGTTAAGATTCGCAAGGCTGACGGTCAGAACCGGTTTGCCCTGGTCTACCGGGTTGATGTGCCCAGCTACGCTGGTGCCACCCCCGTAGGGGATCAGTTGGATATCCTTGTCGTTGGCGTAATGGAGCAGGGCGCGTACATCGGTACTGGTGTTCGGGAAGGCCACGCCGTCCGGGAACTCGCCAATATCACCGCTGCGCATGGCCAGCCAGTCTGGCAGGCTTTGGCCCCGGGCGTGTCGGACCCGGGTTTCCGGGCTTCGGTCGATCAGGTCATCAACCTGTGGGTCTGAGGGCAACCGGGATTCCGGAACCTGCTCACAGGCTGCATGCAGGGTGATATCCGCCAGCGGGGAGCCGCCTCCCACACGATCTGTGAGAAAGGCCTGACCTTGCTCCGGTAATTCCAGTGAGAACTGTTCGTCACCCCATCCATTCCAGCGTCGCATTCTGTGCTGCTCCATCGTTTATCGAATTGCGGGCATTCTAACGGCTGGCCGGCCGTTACCAGTGTCAGAGAGCGACAAGCTCGCTGTCATTTACCGACAATCGGTATTCACAGCGCGTTTTTTTTAAGGGCGGAGGGCTTCGGTCAGCCTGTCGTTAAGATCCCGCCAATGCTCCAGCTTCCGGGCATCGCCAATTCTGGCATTGTCGCCGGATGTGCGGTTCAGCCACAGGCCTTCACCGTTGAAGCTGTAAACCGGTTCCAGATCGTTTCTCTGGGATGCCGGTTTGATGTCATTGATCAGGTTGTCGAGAATCAACGGGTCGGAGCCCGGCGTTTCATACCAGGCCAGGACCATATGGGCCTGGTTCAGCTCCAGTGCTTTGACGTAGATAATCCGGAGTTGGTCATCCGGGACGCCCATGGCCCTCAAGGTGAGGTACTTGGCGATGGAGAAGTCTTCACAGTCACCGCCGTTGGTGGTGAGCAACTCAACGGGGGTAGCCCAGTAATCTTCCTGGCCCCAGTGGCGGATGTCGCTGACAAACGTCACCCGGTTGAAGAAGGAATTAACCAGCCGAAGCTGGCGATCTCTCGGAGCGTTGGCAGCCATTGCGTGCAGGCGTTGCCAGTTCTCAAGCCGCTGGTGCGCGGCTTCGCCGAACTCTTCCAGCACATAAGTCATCAGGCGACTGCTTAGTTCAAGAGCGCTGACAACAGACACGGTAAGGATGAGGGGAAGCAACAGGGACTGGCAACGTATGAGTCTGCTTGCCGCTTCCATGGCGGGCCTCAGTTGTTGTTCTGAAGCCGCTGGCGTAACTGTTCCAGCCGTTGACGGATTTCCTCTCGCCGCTGTTGCTGGTCGGCCGACGAGGCGCTGGTTTGGGGGCGTGCTCTTTGCACCTGAACCTCTTGCTGTGGGGGAGCTTCGTAGGCAGGCTCG
>TARA_B100001057_G_scaffold131378_1_pt1 | contig 23494 bp, 20 predicted proteins | sample TARA_B100001057 | Tara Oceans TARA_B100001057 (sample SAMEA2621839) | marine metagenome | biome: marine biome (ENVO:00000447); feature: surface water layer (ENVO:00002042); material: "saline water (ENVO:00002010), including plankton (ENVO:xxxxxxxx)" | depth 5 m
ATGCCGGTCCCCGCGGAGGCCCTCTACGGAGCTTCCACCCAGCGGGCGGTCCTGAACTTTCCGATCTCCAACGAACCCGTTGAATCTGGTGTCGTGCATGCTTTTGGCCTGATCAAATGGGCTGCTGCGCGTATCAACGGCGAGCTGGGCCATATCCCTGCGGATAAAACTCCCCTCATCGAGCAGGCCGCACGGGAGGTCTATGAGGGAAAGCTCGATGATCAATTCCCCGTTGATGTCTACCAAACGGGTTCTGGAACCTCGACCAATATGAATGCCAACGAGGTGATCGCCAACCGCTGCGCACAAATAGCCGGGGTAGAGATCGATGCGGACAGGGAGACGAAACCCGTACACCCCAACGATCATGTGAACCAGGGCCAGTCATCGAATGATACCTTCCCCACCGCGATGCACATCGCCGCAGGGGTGGCTCTCAAGGAGGATCTTCTCCCGGCCCTGACCGCACTCCGCAACAGCCTTCAGGCGAAGGCCTCGGAATTTCATGAAGTGCTCAAAATCGGACGCACGCACCTCATGGACGCAACTCCGGTTCGTCTTGGGCAGGAATTTGGCGGTTACGCCATGCAACTTACCAGAGCCACAGATCGGGCACACAAGGCACTCAAGGCCCTTCACGAACTAGCACTGGGAGGAACCGCGGTCGGGACAGGACTGAATTGCCATCCCGACTTCCCTCCGAAAGCCATTGCCTTCATAGCAGAAAAGACAGGCATCGAGTTCCGCGAGGCCGAAAATCATTTTGAGGCCCAGTCAGGAAAAGATGCCCTCGTTGAGTGCCATGGACACCTCAACACTATCGCAGCCAGTCTTTACAAAATTGCTAACGATATACGACTCCTCAGCTCGGGTCCTCGATGCTCAATTGGTGAAATCTCACTCCCGGCAACTCAGCCCGGATCGTCCATCATGCCGGGCAAGGTCAACCCAGTCATGAGCGAAGCCGTCACCATGGTCGCTGCCCGCGTCTTCGGCAATCATTCTACTGTCACCTGGTGTGGCGCCAATGGGCATTTCCAGCTTAACGTGATGATGCCCGTGATGGCGAAATGCGTTATGGAAAGCATTCGTCTCCTCACAAACGTCTGCGGTATTTTCAGGGAAAAGTGCGTTGAGGGGATCGAAGCTCAGGTTGACCGATGTAACGAGCTCATTGAGTATTCACTTTCCATGGTGACCTCATTAGCGCCCGTGATTGGCTACGACAAGGCCAGCAATATTGCCAAAGAGTCCGTGGAATCCGGAAGAACGGTTCGAGAATTGTGCTCCGAACGCCTTGAAGAACTTGGCCTCACCGAAGACCAGCTGAATTCCGCTCTCGATGCCGGAAAAATGGCAGGTGACTAAGGCTCCCACTTCCCTTTGCAGCACATGAACCGCTCGAAGGGCCCGCCCCTTCCTCGAAATTGTCCCGATCAGAATTTTATTCACATCCCGAGCGCAGGAGGCTGCAAGGCAGTAGCAGGAGAGGCAGCAACAGCAGAAGCCATGGGCTGAGTACAGCCCCACGAATCTGAGCACGTCCCTCATCGACGCACGCGAGTTCCACCGAGAGGTAATGGGGGCCCCGCTGGACCTTACGACTCGGCTTCTGCCAATCCTGTGAACGACAAAGGTCGCCTCCTAGAGTCACATTGACTTGGGGATAGTTCATCTCGCTCCGAGTGAGATCGAGTGACAGCCTTGGGTTTACCGGAGCCAACAACAGCTGTTCTTTCTGATCGTGACGACAATCGAGGGCCGACCCTGGGAGCAGAGGTTCCGAGTCTACTGGAAGGCTCGCGCTTACGGCGTTGAGGGACAGCAGGAGCAAGCATGCTGCAAAGGAAAAGTTAGTTTTCATGAGCCCGGAGCAGTTGAAGGAACAAGGCCATCAGAGCTCGGACATTATCAGTGCATATGAATATTTTTTTTGTTCGGATTCCCGGCCTTTTTGCCTCTCCGAAATAGCTTGGCTCTCCATCGCCCAACCGCTCTTCCAAGGGCGATAAAAAAGGCGTCCAGCCAGGTTTTCTCCTTCAGGAAACAACCTCCGACACTCGTTAGGAAAGCCCCATTTTGATTAGGTTCCCAAGATCAAAAGGCACTCTAATTGACTTGGGGAGGTGTATCTTTCTGCACCACAGGAAGCGGCATCTCGGCATTCTGAAAATCCATCAAGCTACTTTTTTGCCCACGAATCGCGCAGCCCGATGGTCCGGTTGAAGACGGCTTGCGACCCCGGAAGATGATCGTGAGAATCCGCACAAAAGTATCCCAAACGCTCAAACTGACAGACGAAACCCGGTGCCTCTGCGGCCAACCCGGGCTCTAGTTTTACATCCTCAATAACTTGAAGCGAATTGGGATTGAGAACCGACATGAATCCTCCCTCCGCGGTCTCAGGACTCTCATCGTCAAAGAGGCGATCGTATAGGCGCACCTGAGCATCTTCCGCCTCACAAGCATTGACCCAGTGGATCGCGGCCTTGCAGACAATTCCCTCAGGGGGAGACTGTCCAATTGTGTTTGGAATAAACTCCACGTGAACTTCGGAGACTTCTCCAGTAGTCGAATCGATCTCATGATCTACATACTGCACGATATACCCACCCCTGAGGCGAACTGCCCGGCCAGGGGCGAGACGAAAATATTTCTTTGGAGCTTCCACTACAAAGTCGTCCCGCTCTATCCAAAGCTCACGCCCCAAGGTCAGCTTCCGAGAGCCTGCGGCAGCGTCTTCCGGATTATTCTTTGCTTCGACTTCCTCTCCTTCACCAGCTCCCATGTTGACCAGCACCAGCTTGAGAGGATCAAGAACTGCCATCCGCCGGGGCGCATCCCGGTTCAGTAATTTTCTCACCTCATTTTCGAGCCTCGCCACATCCGTAATTCCCTTAAACTTTGTGATTCCAACATCTATGCAGAAATTACGTATTGCCTCGGCGGGAAAGCCGCGACGCCGAACACCTGACAGCGTGGGCATCCTGGGATCATCCCACCCATCCACTTTTTCCTCCTCCACGAGCTGAAGGAGCTTTCGTTTACTCACAACCGTGTAATTGAGAGTCAACCGTGAAAACTCAATCTGCCGAGGCACTGCTGGCACCGGACAATGTTCAATAACCCAGTCATAGACAGGCCGATGAACCTCAAATTCCAGCGTACAGAGCGAGTGGGTAACGTGCTCATGAGCATCCTCAAGAGGATGGGCGAAATCATACATTGGATAAATACACCACTTGTCTCCCGTATTATGGTGACCCTCATGCAGGACCCGATAAATAATTGGGTCTCGCATGTGCATGTTGGGCGAAGCCATGTCAATTTTGGCCCGTAAGACAGCCTCTCCGTTGCCAAAATCACCAGACCGCATTTTTTTGAAAAGGGTCACATTTTCCTCAACTGGCCTGTCACGATAAGGAGACTCTCTCCCCACCTCCGCCACGGTTCCATGAGCGGAACGGATCTCATCGGGAGATTGCTCATCCACGAAGGCCTTTCCCTGCTCAATCAGATGCATGGCACAATCATAGAAAAACTCAAAATAGTCGCTGGCGAAATAGATGTGCTTCCCCCAGTCGCAACCAAGCCACTTCACATCCTCCTGAATGCTATCAACATACTCCTGCTCTTCCTTGGACGGATTGGTATCATCAAACCGAAGGTGAAATTCCGAGCCCGTGGCAGAGTTCTCCTGGGCGATACCCCACCCAAGACAGATCGCCTTGGCGTGTCCAAGGTGCAGGTAGCCATTGGGCTCTGGAGGGAACCGAGTTACGATTTTATCATGCTTTCCGCTTGCCAGGTCCTGCGAGATGATCTCACGAATAAAGTCACGCTTAACTGATGGATTGTCCTCGCTCATGATGCCGTCTCTATCGAGGCAAGTTTGTCAAAAAGCACGCGGTTGAGACGAATCCCTCCCTCAAAATTCTCAACCGCGAAGTTCTCATTGGGAGAATGGATCTGACAATCGGGAAGAGCGAGACCCAGCAATAGCGTATCAACTCCAAGAACCTCCTTGAAGTCTTGGATGATCGGGATGCTTCCTCCCTCCCGGATCAGGACTGGATCAGATCCAAAAGTCTCACTGAGTGCCTGCTGGGCAGCTTTGCCGTGGGCCGAGTGAGGATCTGTGTAGTAGGCCTGCCCATGATGCCCCCGGGTCAACTCTAGGGACACTCCCTCGGGACAATGCTTTCTCAGGTGAGCCTCAACCTTATCCATCACGTCCATAGGATCTTGGTGGGGAACGAGCCGGAAAGAAAGTTTCGCAAAGGCCTCCGCAGGCAAAACAGTCTTTGATCCTTCACCCTGATATCCGCCCCAGATTCCATTCACCTCAGCCGTGGGACGGGCCCAAAGCCGCTCGGCGGAGGTGTAGCCACTCTCTCCGTACGTGGAAGGTGACCCCGTAACCTTGAGCAAATCTTCCTCTCCCATACCAGGGACCGCACTCCACATCTCACGTTCCCATTCCTCGAGAGCAGCAACATCGTCGTAGAAACCCTCTATTGCCACACGTCCATCGTGATCATGCAGGCTCGCCACCAGCTGCCCAATTACCGTGGCAGGGTTTGCCACTGCCCCACCGTAAACACCCGAGTGAAGATCGCGAGCTGGCCCCCGCACCGCAACCTCACAACACGTGATTCCACGTAAACCGTAGCCCATGGTTGGCACACCCGGAGCTACCATCCCCGTGTCAGAAACCACGATGACGTCACAAGCTAGCTCTGAGCGATGCTCCTCAAGAAATGGGCGCAGATTTGGAGAGCCTATCTCTTCCTCTCCCTCCAGCAACATGATGAGGTTCACCGGCAATTCCCCACACTCTTCGATCGTTTCCGTGATGCCACAGAGATGAGCGAAGAACTGCCCCTTGTTATCCGTCGCTCCCCGAGCCCAGATCTTTCCATCACGAATCACCGGATCAAATGGATCGCTGTCCCATAGCTCAAGTGGATCAACCGGTTGAACATCATAGTGCCCATACACCAGCACCGTCGGCCTGTCAGAGTCATGCGTGTTGCGCCCAATCACAACCGGATGTCCATCCGTATCATGGATCGCACTCTGCAATCCGGCTGAAGTCATGCGAGACGCCAGCCATTCAGCACAAGCCCTTACATCCGCATCGTGGCGGGAGTCCGTCGAAACACTGGGAAAGCGTAACAACTCAAAAAATTCGTCAATCCAGCGGCTCACAATATTATAATGGGTAGTTTAGTTTGTCTTTGTCAGGAATCCGGTGACCTCCACCGACATTCTAGCGAAGCTTTCCGCGCACATCCTTATACTCCTTGATAATCCGCAGAAAATCATAGAGGCCCAAAAGGAAGAGGAAGATAGCGAGAAAGGCACATCCCGCCCAATAAAACAGAAATCTAAGCGGTGCCTCTTCCAGCCAGGAAGCAAGAGGCCAGTTTCCAAGCGCGAACACCGCAAGGAGCGCCACAATCGTATAGAAAATAATTCTCCTCCGGGTCTCACGAAGCTGCAGAAAAGCCCTTGCCGCAATTACGGCAAAAGAAAACCAGCTCATCTTCCTGCGCATTGAAATCAGCATCTCCCGGGAACCCGCCAAGGTCAAATCCAGAGAAGGAACCCAGTCGTAATCTCCCCTCCCAGCCACGGGGTCATTTTATGCGCTTCTGCTCGAAAGCATAACCCATGGAAAGAAGGCGAGCTTCCGAGAATTGAGGTCCCATGAAGGATAATCCAACCGGCAAACCATCTGCCCCTCCCATCGGCACGGTAAGATGAGGATATCCGGATACCGCTGGAAGCGTCGTACATGCTCCCTGAAATTCGTCTCCCCCCTCAAGATTGACTGGAAACGCCCTCCCCGTAGTCGGAGCAATCAAGGCCACGCATTGATGTTCTGTGAGGAGCCGGTCAATCCCCTCCCTCCCTGCCAGCCGCCTTGCCTCTGCCACAAGTCCTGGCAGTTCCGGATCTTCCCCACCTTTGGTTCCCTCCGATCGCTCAAAGATATCCTGCCCGAAATGGGGCATAACCACTGAAGCGTGGGATTTGTTGTATGCGATGATATCCGCAAGTGTCCTCGTGGTGACAGAAGGAGGCCTTCCTGAAAGATACACATTCAGGTCTCGCTTGAATTCCCGGAGAAGGATCTCCCACTCAAGCTGGCTGATTCTTCTCAGGTCTGGAAGATGATCGATCTCAACCAGCACAGCCCCCGCCCGCTCCAGAGTTCTCCGGGCAGCGGCAAAGGCGGCTGAAACCGAGTCGTCATACAATCCGCAGAGGGGAGTAAGAACCCCGAGCCTAAGCCCTTCAAGAGCTTCCAGATCCAGAGAATCCTCATAATTCGTCGAGCCCTCTCCAGCCATTGCACTTAAAGCCACAGCAGCAAGTCTCACCGTGCGAGTCATCGGACCAGGGGTATCCTGACTCTCCGAAATCGGAACAATTCCATCACACGAAAGCAGCCCAACCGTTGGTTTCAGCCCGACGACACCGCACATTGCCGCCGGACAGGTAATTGATCCATCTGTCTCGGTTCCGATGGCAATCTCTACGAGTCCGGACCCCACAGCCGCGCCACTCCCCGAACTTGACCCACATGCGCTGCAGGAAGCATCAAACGGGTTGGTTGTCAGGCCACCTACACTGCTCCATCCGCTCGTTGACGCTGTCGACCGGAAGTTCGCCCATTCCGAAAGATTCGCTTTGCCCGCAATGAGAGCTCCCGCACGCCTCAAATTTGCAACCACCGGAGAATCTGTTCCTGCATGATTATTCAGCAGCGCTCGCGAGCCCGCCGTAGTGGGCATTCCTTTGACATCAATATTGTCCTTCACCAAGACCGGGACGCCGTGAAGAGAGCCACGTTCTGGCATCAATTCAATCACATCCAACTGCCCCTGCAGATCCGGAGAGATCGCAAGAATTGCGTTGCAGCGATCGTTCTGCTCCAACCTCTCAAGCACAAAGCTCTCGAGTAATGGCTCAGTCTCTTCCACTACCTTCCTTTTAAAAAGGCCGGCCACCAAAATAGCAAGGAGAGCGACAAGCCACGCCACCACTATGTATTTCAGGAGCCACCTCAAGAGGGCAGCAACCGTAACTGGGCGGGAGGCATCACCTCTCATGAGGAGACTCACAGAATCACACCGAAAGCACCACGGAGGTCACTCCCCGCGCTTTACTGGGCAGGCGAATCCTTGCTCTCAGGAGCAGACTCGGGAGCAGACTCAGGAGCAGCACTTTCTACTGGCTTTTCCTCAGTCGTCTCAGGAGCGACCTTTTTTGCGGCTTTCTTTGCAGCCTTCTTAGCTGCTTTCTTGGCGGTTTTTTTCACCGCTTTCTTTGCCGTCTTCTTAGCAGCCTTTTTTGCTGCTTTCTTCGCCGCTTTTTTGGCAGACCCACTCTTACTCCCTGAAGACTTCTTCAGGGCGATATTCGATTTGGTTTGCTCCCGCCTCCGTTTGAAATACTGCTTTCGGCGTCGACGTTTCTGAACCTTGTTATACTGCTTACCCATAAGGTGGGTACGGCCTACGCGTCTGCCCGCCAGCTTTCAAGATAAATCTCCCCCCAATTTGCTGCTTCATGCCCGGTCTCGTCATAAAACCCCGCTCCCGTATCTTTCATGGCCACGACTGGGTCTACGCCTCCGAAATCAAGAAATCCTTCGGTAATCCTCAACCTGGGGAGGTAATTTCCCTCAAGGATTTCAAAGACAAACCCCTTGGGAGTGCGATCTATAACCCAAAATCTCAGATTGTAGCGCGCCGTTTTTCGCGACGAAAACAGGAACTCGACAAGGATTTCTTCCTTCGGCGCCTGAAACTCGCATTTTCTCTCCGGGACAGGCTCCCCGTCGACCCTTCCCTTTGCCGCCTCGCCTGGAGCGAGTCCGACGGCCTCCCCGGGCTCATCATAGACCGGTATGACCGCAACCTTGTCATCCAGACTCTTACTCTCGCGATGGATCAGCGGATCGGGCTTATTGTCGAGGTCGCACAGGAGCTTCTTTCGCCGGAATCCATCGTAGTGCGCAATGACTCCCCGATGCGAAAGGCTGAAGGGCTGGAGCCGTCTAATTTTATCGCTGCAGGTAATGATCCGGATCCTGTTACCCTCGAGCACGGGGATCTGAAATTCAAATCCACCCTGCTCACCGGGCAGAAAACCGGACTCTACCTCGATCAAATCGATACCTACAAGAAGGTCTCGGAACTGGCAGAGGGCAAACGGGTCTTGGACTGCTTCAGTAACCAAGGCGGATTCGGGCTCGCCTGCGCCCACGCCGGAGCTGCTAACGTCACCTGTGTCGATATCTCAGGCGAGGCTGTGTCCGCCGCTACCCATAATGCCGAACTCAATAATCTGGAGATTCGCGCGATTGAGGCTAACGCCTTTGACTACCTGAAGAATTGTGATGAAACCTTTGATCTCATCATTCTTGACCCTCCCTCCTTCACCCGCAGCAAGAAGGCTCTCAATGATGCGATGCGCGGATACAAGGAGATCCATCTCCGGGCTCTCAAGCTTCTCGACCATGACGGTTACCTCGCTACCTTCTCCTGCTCACACCATGTCACCCGGGAATTGTTTCTCAACAACGTGCGTGATGCTGCGGTAGATGCACGCCGGACATTGCGCCTGGTCGAATCCTACAGCCAGCGTTCAGACCATCCCATCCTCCCCACCATACCAGAAACCGAGTATCTCAAGGGGTTCTGCTTTCAGCTTCTTCCAGGAAGATGAAACCAAGGCTCCTCATCATCGGTTTTGTGATTCTTACGATCCTTGGAACTTCCTTCCTTCTTTGGAGATCAAGCCCCGAGCAAACTGTCAAAAGGCAAGCCCACCGCCTTCTCAACTGCCTGGAGAAAGGCGCCCTGAGCAGGACAACACACAGCGAGAAAGCGGACCTTCTGGTCGATCTCCTCGCCCGCTCCTTCAAGGTTCAAGCTCCCTACCCGGTAGATTCCGGCAGCTTCAATCATGCTCAGGCAGCACAATCGCTAAGAGACTTTCATAACAGCGTGATGTCCTGTGCAATCAGCAGAGACAACCCCTTCGTCAACTTTGAGTCGGACAATAGCGGTCGCTATGAAGTGGTGCTCTCGGTCGAAATCAACCTGGGTCCCCGGCGTCAGCATCAACTGAAATACAAATGTCTTATTGAATTTATCAGGGACGAAGAGGAATGGCTTGCCCGGGCGATCATCCTGAATCCAATATGACCTACCTCCTATACGTCAGAAAGTTGCTCTGAGACGCCTCATTTAGGGCTTTTCGACTGTTGATCTCCCTTTCCTACCAAAATTCCTTGGCAAACCGGAGGAATTCATCCAAGTTCCGCCGCCCCACGCCAATCAGGACATGGTAGCTCTCAGACTTACACGCAAAGGCACCAAAGATAAGCCCTATTACAAGATTGTGGCTGTTGATAGCCGCAAGCGCCGGGACGCTCGCTACATCGAGCAAATCGGAACCTACGATCCGCTCCTGCCGGGCGCGAACTATACTCTCGATCTCGAGAAGGCAGACGGATGGATCAGCAAGGGAGCCCAGCCCTCAGAAACCGTAGCGAGCATAATCAAGAAGGCTCGGAAGGTCAGCGACGCCGCCAGTGAGGTGTAACCCCTCTCGCTGACTTCCCTCCCGCAGCCGGCTCTCGCGCCGCTCCACCTTCGGGAGTCTGCTCATGCCTTGAGAGGCACCATGGACTACCAGAACAAGGTCAGTCCGGGGCTGCTGAATCGCCGCTGGACCTGTGTGCCCTGATGCCACTCTACGTGTCCATCCATGAATCCAAGGTGGACACCCTTGAATTTCTCATCTTCTTCAAAATTACCAAGGCGCTTGGTGTTCCACACAACGGCCAGGTCAACCCAGAGAATAGGATAAGCTACCTTTTGCCCAGTTCGGGAGGGAGTAAAGCGGTAGGTCTCATCGTCCTCGTTATAGACATCATCGCGAATGCGCGCCCACTCCGCAGGCTCCGGTGGAACAAACTCACCATTCCCGGTCCAGACCGGATCATCAATCACGCACGCGTAAGAGAAAAAAGAGGACGATCCTTCATCTACTCCACCATAATTCCACAGGTCCATGTCGTTTTGACTCCGATCCTTTCCATCCGTCGTCCACCGCTTGTTCGCTGCGTTATAGGCCAGGTCACGGGTGATCCCATTCTCTTCTCTCCACTCCCAGCTAAACCAAAAGGGAAGACCCCCGGTGTCGGTTGTAAAGTGAGCCCTCGGGAAGATCCCATTGTTATCACCAGCTCCTGCAAGGGAAATTGCACTTAGCTGCTTGATGTCCGATATGGATCCCGCCTTGTGGGCAGCGGTCGTAATCTTACCAACTCCAACGAAAGTGAGCGCCCCCAGCGTCAGTATGATGGCGACGACGACCAAGACTTCGATCAGGGTAAATCCTCTTCTTGCTCGCAAGGGGTGTTTCACGTTCATGGGGTGGCGGTATGAGGCACCGTGGACCCCGAGTTGTCAAACTCAAGAACATCACAGTCAATATCTGCAACATCAGGCGGCTACATGGCCGCTCGGAGCAACATCGAAAATAACGCTATTCTATCTCATTATCGGCCCATTTTAGCCACAAAACTCTTCCTGATTGAGATTATGAACGATCTCTGCAAGCCAAGAGCAAACGTGGATTGGTTTACAAATGCCTCCCGGCACGCTAGAGGGATCGAGCATGAAATTACGTGGCACCATCTCCTCCATCGTACTCGCCCTCGCTCTTGTGAGCTGTAATCAGGAAAAAACCGCAGAGTCTCCCCAAGACCCCTCCGCATCCTCGGTACAGAGTAACCCGCCTCAGGAAACTCCTGCCACCGAACCTGCCGCCGAACCTGCCGGGACTGATAAAGAGGCTTCTTCCAACCCGGCCACCCCTCCGACTGAAAACCCTGAACCGAGCGCTCCCGGCGATCAGCCCGCAGGACCGCGCGTCACGTTCGAAACCTCCAACGGCTCCTTCGTCCTTGAGCTTGACCCAGTCAATGCCCCTATCAGCACCAAAAACTTTCTCAGTTATGTCAATGACGGATTCTACGATGGCACCATCTTTCACCGCGTCATTGATGGATTCATGATTCAGGGGGGAGGCTTCGAACTCATCGACGGCAAGGGATCACAGAAGGAAACAAAAGCGCCGATCAAGAACGAAGCCAAAAACGGTCTGAAAAACCTCCGCGGCTCTATCTCAATGGCCCGGACCAATAATCCGGACAGCGCAACGTCCCAGTTTTTTATTAACGTCGTGGACAATCCCGGTCTCGATCCAAAAAGCGCAGATAACCCTCAGGGTTTCAGTCCCGACGGCTACGCCGTATTTGGCAAAATCGTCGATGGAATGGAAACCATTGACAAGATCAGGCAAAGCGAAACCGGCGTGAAACGCATGATGGCCAGAGCTCCAAGTGGCGAGCTCATGGAGAATCGCATGTCCGATGTCCCTCTCCAGAATGCGGTCATCAAGAAAGCCTCTGTTTCTCAATCCCAGTAAGACGACTGGCAGCACAGATTCCATGTCATGGAGTGGCTTCTTCCTATCGTAGCCTACCTCGTTGGGTCTATTCCCTTCGGAGTCCTCATCGCGAGGTCCAAGGGGATTGACATCCGCCAGCATGGATCCGGAAACGTAGGAGCCACCAACGTCTTTCGAATCGTTGGCAAGGGGTTCGGAATCTCCTGTCTCCTGTTGGACTTCCTGAAGGGGTTCCTCCCTGTCCTCGTTGCCACCAATCTCCTCCGGATTGCAGGAGCAGCGCCGGCCTTTTCCATTCCCTTTCTTTCAAATCCCACCGAACCATTTCCAGCGGATCAGCAAGTCTACGTCCACACTCTCCAGGTTGTCACCGCGCTTGCGGCAATCATGGGGCACAACTACTCGGTCTTTCTCAGGGGAGGAGGAGGAAAAGGCATTGCCACCTCAGCAGGGGTTCTCGTGGCCCTTCTTCCTACCGTATTTCTTGGCGCGCTCGTCGTTTTCGGTGCCGCCTTCTATTTCACCCGCTATGTCAGTCTGGGTAGTATCATGGGAGTGATCAGCATTCCTGTGTTTGCTCATCTCAACGATCGTCTCCGCCATCTTGACGGCGACCAATCCCTGCCTACCTACTGGGAGTCCGGAACATGGAACAAACCCTTGATGGCATTCACTGTGGTAGCTGCTTTGCTCGCAATTTGGCGTCATCGCTCCAACATCCAACGAATTCTCGCGGGTACTGAAGACCGCTTGGAAAGTCGAAAGGCGACTAAAAACGTTGCGCCCGCGGACCCGGATGAGGACCCTCATGAACACTCATAATTTTACACCTGCTCCACGGACTGCCGTAGTCGGCTGCGGATCATGGGGCACCGCCCTCGCCACCCTGCTCCATCCAGCCTCTTCGCAGATTACCCTTATCGGCCGTAACGAGGATGTTATCGAAGACATTAACACGAGGCATCGTAATGAGCGCTACCTGCCTGGGGAACTACTCGATCCAGGCATCAAAGCGAGTAGCGATCTAGGTGTCACAAGAGACGCCGATCTCATCCTTCTTGTTCTACCCAGCGCGGCCATCCGCTCCACCACCGAACAACTGGCATCTCTTCAAATAGGCTCAGAAGTGATCCTGACCTCCTGCTCAAAGGGAATTGAACGCGGAACGGGAAAACGCATGTCCGAGGTTATCTCCGAAATCCTTCCCGATCAGCCGCTTGCTGCTCTTTCCGGGCCGAACCATGCCGAGGAAGTTTGCAAGGGCCTTGCCACCATGACTGTCATTGGATCGGCAAACTCCAATGTGAGCGACTATCTTCAGGAGCTCCTTACCTCGCCAAACTTTCGCTGCTACACCTCGGATGACCTCACCGGACTCGAATGGGGGGGTGCCATGAAAAACATCTTTGCTATTGCTTCCGGAATCGCCACCGGCCTTGGCCTCGGTGACAATGCCACGGCTGGTCTCGTCACCCGTGGGCTCGCTGAAATGATCCGACTCGGCACAGCGCTAGGGGGGAAACCTGATACTTTCACCGGGCTCTCAGGCGTCGGGGACTTGATCGCTACCTGTTACTCGCACCATTCTCGGAACTTCCGCGCAGGAATTTCAATTGGGGAGGGCAACACGGTGGAAGGGACCCTCAAGGAAGCTGGTATGGTCGTGGAAGGGATTCCGAACTGCCAATCAATCTATGAAGTCGCCCAAAAAAGTGGAGTGCGCACGCCCCTGATCAACTCAATCTACCGCGTTCTTTACGAGAACCAGCCTGCCGCGGAAGCCTTGCGGGAGTTACTTACACGGGCTCCTCGTCCCGAACTGGAACCCTGATCCTGCCTCCCAGTGGCTCTCCCTGATGCCCCCGAGAAAACTCCCTCTCCTCTCCCATTCAGCTTCCTCCAAAAAAGCGACGCAGAAGGCCCTCGCTTTAAAGTTTTTACCCGTTTATACCTGATGCTCCAATGAGCGAGGAGCATTCGAGCGATAACCAATGGCGCAAACTCGCCAGCAAGGTGTCCAACAAGATCAATCTTGCTTGGTGGCTCGATAAACTTTCCACCCCTCTTCTCATTGCTGCTCTAGCCGGCTCTTGTCTCATTCTGATCGCGAGACGAGAACTCACCGACTTCTCTTGGTTTTATCCCTCGATCATAGGGGCCATTATTCTACTCGCTATTGGCCTTTTCAGCTGGTGGCGCGCGCGAGGAAATTTTGAATCCCCGGATCACGCCTTGGTTCGGATGGAGGCCAGCATGAAGATGTGCAACAAGCTGAGCGCAGCCAAGCAGGGCCTGACTCCCTGGCCAACCATTCCGAAAGCCCTGAACGATGGGACCCGGTGGCGTTGGCCTCGCCTCCTCTCTCCTCCACTGGCAGCACTCATCCTGCTTGGAGCCAGCATTCTTCTTCCCGTCTCGACCAGAAGTAACGCCGGGGACCTTCCCATGGATGAACCACAGGTGTGGAAAGACCTCGAAGCGGACATAGAATCCCTGACTCAGGAGGAGACCGTGGAAAAGGATTACCTCGAGGAGCTTGAAGAAAGAATCGAGCAGCTGAGGGGCCAGAATCAGGAGGAATGGTACAGCCACTCCAGCATCGAAGCCACCGATGCTCTTCGCGAAATGCATCAGGGTGAGCTCGACAAAATAGAGCGCAACCTCCGCAGGGCTGAGCAGGCACTAGAAAGCCTGCAGGAAAGTTCCGGGGAAATGAGTGATCCAGCCAGAGAGCGTCTGCTGGACGCCTTCAGTGAGGCCGTAGAGCAGCTCGAGCAGGGAAAAATGAAACCCAACAGTGAACTCCTCGAAAAAATCAAGGGCCTTGACCCGGAAAACCTGGCTCAATTGGACCCGCAACAACTGGAACAGCTTCGTGAGAGCATGAAGCAGTCCGCCAAAAATTGCGCACAATGCCAAGGTGGACCCGGCAAAGGTCCATCGCAAGAGGGCGGAGCCAGTCAGGATTGGCTGGATGATCTCCTCAACGAGGGCTCGGGCAATGGACAACCGCAGGAAAATGAGGGAGGCAAGGGAGGAGTCAATCGCGGACCTGGTTCAGCTCCTGGCGTACTCGGCCAAATCTCCCCGGACGTGAATTCTGGGGATCTCGAGGGACTGAAATCGGAAGATCTATCCAAATCCCTCCCCGGAGACCTTTTGGAACTGAAGGACAGCAAGCATGATGTCGACAAGTCCAAAGTCGGCCTTCGTGCTGGCGGAAATGTTGATAATGAGTCTGAGGGTGGTTCCCGGGTCTGGAAGGAGTCCCTCCTTCCTTCCGAAAAAAGAGCCCTGAAGAACTTCTTTAAATAGTCTAGCAGCGCAACACACTTTCCCCTGAACGCCATGGAGCATGCCTCGGAAACCGAAGTCACCGATGCCGGCAAGCACGTCCGGTCCCTCTCCAATGCCCTGCAGCAGGTGCTTTTCGGACAGGAAGAACTGATCCAGCTCGTCCTTACTGGCATCCTCGCCCGTGGTCACATTCTTCTGGAGGGGCTTCCTGGGCTTGGAAAGACGGAGCTAGTAAAGGGACTTTCGCGCATCCTCCAGCTGGAGACCCGTCGAGTTCAGTTTACGCCGGATCTACTCCCGGGGGACATCACAGGAAATCCCGTCCTGCAGGAGAAAGATGGCAAACGACAGTTCGTCTTTCAGCCCGGACCCCTCTTCACCAATATAGTCCTCGCTGACGAGATCAACCGCGCCTCTCCCAAGACACAATCTGCTCTCCTCGAGGCAATGCAGGAACGACGAGTCACAGTTCTCGGAGAAAGCCATCAGCTGCCCTCTCCCTTTTTTGTTCTCGCCACCCAGAACCCAATTGAACTCGAGGGGACCTACCCGTTGCCCGAGGCCCAACTCGACCGTTTTCTCTTCAAGCTCGAAATCACCCGTAACGATGTCGGCACTCTCGAGCGTATCGTCAATGATCGTGACCTTGGATCCGAACCAGATGTGAATCCCATCATGGAGGCGAGCACCTTCATCGATGTCCTTGCTCTCGTCCGGCGAATCTACCTGCCCAATGTGGTAGCCAATTACATCGCTCGTCTGGTAGACGCCACCCATCCTGGACAATCCGAGTCTGCAGGAAAGATCAAGTTTGGAGCCAGTCCAAGAGCCGCCCTTTCACTCGCAGCTGCGGCCAAGGCTCGCGCTCTGATTAATGAGCGCACTCACGCCAGCTTTGAAGACGTGAAGTTCATCGCTCCGTCAGTTCTCAGGCATCGCATTATCCTTGATTACAATGCGCGGGTTGAAGGGCTCACAAGCAATGAGATCATCTCTCTCCTCCTCGAGGAAATACCCTTTCAGGCAGGAAAAAATCCAAGGACCCTTCAGCAATCAGCCTCCAGCTGAATTCGACGGCATATGAGGCTCCCTACGGCCATACTCCTGACGCTATTCCCGTTCAGCGGCCTCCTTGAAACCGTCAGCGCGCAGTCCGGGGGAATCTCCATCAAGAAGACCTATACCAAACCGGGAGAGCCTCTGATTTCTCTCGAACTGAATTCCCTCATCGAGAGATTACCCGCCTCCGGCTACTACCCGGTCCGAGTCAAGATTGTCAACGACGGCCCGATCGATCGCACATGGCAATTCTTCTTCACTTCCTCAGGGCCGACTTTTGACCAAGGCAACAGACTCAAGTCAGACTTCACCGTCACTTGCAATGCGACTTCGGTGGCGGGAGTTGATCTCCTCGTCCCGGTCATGAGTATCCTCAATAATCGAAACTCGGGATCTTTCCTCCGGTCCGTGTCTTCCCCGATGGAGCCACTACGGACCCAACTGGATGTCAGCGTGAGGCCCTCGCCCCCCCTTGAAACATCCCGGGCCGATCTTAGAACCGACATAGCCCGGGGGGCATCCTCTTTGTGGCCCTCTGTGATCTATAGCGAGGAGATCCAAAATCTGAACGGCAATGCTCTAGACAAGGCAACCGCGGATCATCTATCCGGCTCCTCCTCGGGAGCGCCTAAACCTAGCGAGGAATTCGGAGGGCTTTTTCTCGCCAAGTCCATGCCGGACGATTGGCGTGCCTACATCGGCTACGATGCATGTATCCTGACAGAACAGGAGTGGAATGAGCTACCAGCAGGCGCTCGCAACGCCCTACGCAAATGGAATCGACTCGGAGGCTCTCTGATTATCTATACCACCAACCCGGCAACTGACCTCAATGCCCTGGGGTTTGGAAGAGACACGGCGGGATCGCCTGTTACTGACCCAGGCTGGGGCACGACCATTCTCAGGCCATTTCCTAGTGATGGTCTTCTCGAGGCGTCAGAGGTCGTACAACTTGTTGCCGATGCCGTGAAGAAAACAGGCGGACCAAGAATCTCAGACCCCAGAGACAACTTCCGTTCGAGCTGGAAACTCCAGGATGCCCTTCCAATAAAAGCGTCTCAGCTCATTCTCGTCATCATCGTCCTTGTTGCCTTCGGGGTTCTCGTCGGGCCAATCAACCTTTTCGTCTTCGCCCGGGCAGGAAAACGGCACAAACTCTTTGTCACAACACCTCTGATCTCTCTCGGCGCCAGTATCATCCTGCTCGGACTGATCCTGCTTCAGGACGGCTTTGGTGGCTACGGAAAACGCCTTATTCTTCAAGAGATCGGCCCGGGCAACACAGCCTACATCTCGCAGGAGCAAATTGCCCGCACCGGAGTTCTCCTGAAAACCAGCTTCACAACCAGCGAACCCGGTTACCTGACTCCACTGACGATAGGAGAATCGCGCTGGGCACGGGTTACCGAGAGCAATGACGGAGGAAATGGGGTCTATAATGTCAAGCTGACCGAAACCGGACTGGCCGCAACAGGTGATTGGTTCAAAAGCAGTAGTGAGCATGGTCATCTCTTAGAGACAGCTCGGCCGTCCCGGGAACGAATCTCCCTTGTCGGCAACTCTGATAACCCCACCATCAACTCCACTTTCAGTTTCGTGCTCGAAAAGGTATTTTTTCGGGATCTGACTGGCCAGCTCTGGACCACATCTGACATACAACAGGGGCGGAACACATCAATGACCCCGGCTGAAGAGACTGAATTCACCTCTTGGTTCAACGGGCTCCAGCAGCGCTTCGGGCCGCGAAACCGGGCGCGCCTTGATCTTGCCCGGAACCGGCGAGGGCATTTCTTCGGTTTTGCTCCCGAGACAGAAGGAATCAGTAGCCTCGCGAGCATCGATTGGGAGACAACCTCAACCTTTGTTACCGGGCAGCTCTTCCCTGGAAACCGCTCCAATCCATGACCCTCTAGCTCTGCTTGCGTTCATGTCTGCTGCAATATCAGTTCGAAATCTCTTCCGTTATTTTGGCGCCCTCAAGGCCGTCGATGGGATTTCCTTCGACATTCCACACGGCTCGGTATGTGGCTTTGTGGGAGCAAATGGCGCCGGCAAGACCACTACCATGCGGGTGCTTGCCACCCTTGATTACCCCACCATGGGATCTGCGGAAATCTGCGGAATCAATGTCATCGACCACCCTGACAAGGTTCGTTCTCTCATCGGCTGGATGCCCGATAACTTTGGGAATTACGATCATATGACCGTCCTTGAGTACCTCGACTTCTACGCGAGGGCACTGGGTTACACTGGAGAAGAGCGAAAAGGCCGGATTGAAGAGGTCATGGCATTTGCAGACCTCATGCCCCTGGCGGATCGTATTTCCAATAAACTCTCCAAGGGGATGACTCAGCGGCTCTGCCTCGGACGCGCTCTTCTGCATGATCCTCAGGTCCTCATTATGGATGAGCCCGCCGCAGGCCTTGACCCCCGGGCCCGGGTAGAACTCAAACACCTCATCCGAATCCTGGCTGAAGAAGGGAAGACCATTTTTATCTCTTCTCACATTCTCTCAGAGCTAGGAGAAATGTGCGACTCACTCCTCTTCGTCAATGCGGGACGCATCGTACATCATGGGGATGCGGATTCCCTTCGCTACGGTTCTGATGCGACAGGCGGAGTCTTCTACGACGTACAGGTCCACGGCAACCCAGATTCGGTCGCGGACTGGGTTATCCTGAATCATGGAGTGGAAGTGATCGAAACACGAAAACAGGGCGCGAGATTGCGGCTCCCTGATACTGATCCAGCAAGAGCAGCTGAAGTCCTCAAAGGAATGGTCAGAGATGGGGTCCCGGTCATTGAATTCCATCGAGAGGAGAGAAACCTTGAAGACGCCTTCATTGATATTCTAGGACAGCTGGAACAGGGAGGCGCAGGGCTGACGGCTCCACCCGACTTATCCACACCTGATGCCCTCTCCGCCAAGGACCCCAACATCTCTGAAGCCACGCCTCCCGGGCCCTAACTCATTCCATCGACAGCATGGCAGAGCAGAGCTCATCGCAGATTCCTCCCGACCTACCCGCTCTTCCATTCGAACGGGTGAACGAATTCCCGGATCGTTTGAGCCCCATGCTTGTCAAGGAGCTCAGGCAGGGGATGCGGACGAGCTCCTTCGTCATACTTTTCGTTCTGTTACAGGCAATTCTCACCATCGTTCTTCTGATTGCCTCCTTGCTCGGACTTAGTGACATAACCTCGGACACCTCATCCACCGGAAGATTCGTCACGGGTTTTATTCTGTTAGTTTACAGTCTGGGCGTGCTCGTCTTCCAGCCCTTGCGAGGGATATCGGCGATCGCGACTGAGGTGCGGGAAAATACCATCGACCTCATGACTCTCACCAGTCTCACAGCGTGGCGTATCGTTTTCGGGAAGTGGCTCTCGATCGTAAGCCAATCCGCTCTGATCGCTGGAGCAGTGCTCCCCTACCTCATAATTTCATATTTCTTCGGCGGCATGCAGATGCTCCCCGAGCTCACCCTATGGTTCGCTCTTTTCGTCGTTTCCGGGGCCCTGACTGCCATTACGGTGGGAATCTCAGCCGTTGGCAACGCTATGGTCCGAGGCCTTTTGGTAGTGGGAGGGTCTGCTCTGGTCATGGGCTACCTCCTCTTTACCTTCATACCCCACATTCCCCACGTCATAGAAATGCTCACCTTTACCCATGGTGACCAGACCCTCTCGGTAACCGCCTTTCTCGTCGCCGCCTGCTATATCTGCTACTTTTTTCTCGAACTTGGCACCACCGCAATCGCGCCCTCCAGTGAAAACAGGGCCACCCGTAAAAGGCTTATCGGCTTGGCAGTTCTCGCTCTCTGCTACCTTCTTCTCCGTCCCACCGGAGAGAGTATCGCTTTGTTCACAGCACTGGGAATCGCTGGCTGCATTGCACTCGACCTCTTCAGTGAACGAGTCAATTTCCCTCCGATTGTGTGCTGGAAATTTCTTCGTCTTGGAGTTCTTGGCCGGATTGCGGGACGCTTTCTCTACCCAGGATGGGGCACAGGCTCCCTGTTCTTCCTCGCTCTGACGGTGGTTCTCTGCATGCTCATTTACCTGAGTAATTCAAATCCTAGGGACTACACCATAGCTCTGCTCGGCATTGGAACTCTTGCTTTCCCTGCAGTGATCATCCAAGTCTTCGCCCGGAACTCCACAAACCGCTTTAGCAGCTATTTCTTTATCCTACTGACTACCTTAATTCTAAGCCGAATACTCGGGTTCCTCTATGAGAGCCTCTCTGGGGAACTACTTCTCTGGATCTTCAGCTTCATCCCCGCGGCGTTGCTTCCTCTCGCCTCCCAATCGGCATCCACAGCAGAACCACTTCCCCTTCTCTTTGCCGCAATCGGAATCACCAGTATTTACCTCCTTGTCATTCTAGCAAGGTCCCTGCCACAATTGGTTCACCTTTCTACTCTGGAATCAGAGGCCCAGCGGGGCCTCGATGACTCGTTCCTCGGGTCTACTGATTCGGAGCGCTGAACACCCCGCTCTTTTATTTTTAGCCTTGGATCTCGAAACTCTAAGAAACGCATCAACCGCAGCAGCAGTTTGCGCCGAGAAACTCAGATTACCCCTGCGCTCCCGGGTATGGAGGGGCCAAGCTGGGGAATTTCAGGGTGCTGGTGTAGGCTCTTCTCTTGATTTCCAGGATCACCGCAATTACGCACCTGGCGACGACCCTCGCCACATCAACTGGCAGGCTTTCGCCCGGACGGGCAATTACACCATGAAACTATACCGGGAGGAGGTGCGTCCTGTTGTCGATCTCGTATTCGACGTCTCCGGGTCCATGTTTTTCGAACCATCCAAGGCACGTCGATCCACAGAATTATTTTATTTTATGGTAGAAAGTGCCATCAGGTCGGGAGCTTCTCTCCAGATTCACCTGGTGGCCGGCAAGAATACCCGGGCCCTGCCCCAGGATGCTGTCTACAACCATCACTGGCAGGAGGCAGTAGAATCGCTGCGGGACGAACATTCCGAGCTGACTCCTGATCTCGCTGGGATCCCTTTTCGAGCCAATGCCTTCCGAGTGTTCCTGTCTGACCTTCTTTTTTCGGCTGACCCGGTACAACTGATTCGCCTGCTCGGCCAACGCCAAGGAAGCCCCGTGATTTTTGCTCCCTTTTCCCGCTCCGAATCTAATCCTGACTGGCAGGGCAATTACGAGTTCATTGACGCTGAGCAACAGACGCGCCATCCCCACAGAATCGAACCCGCAGTCCTGGCGCGCTACAAGCAGGCCTACACGAATCACTTTGCCGCTTGGAAAGCCTCCACCCGTCGCTACCACGCTACACTCGCAAGAGTCGATGCCGACGGATCCCTCGAAGCTGGACTTTACAATGAGGCCATTCCAACCGGTGCCCTTGAGGTGTCCAACTGAGTAAGCTCAGGCGCTCAAGGCATAAACTCCGGCATTTAGTTCTCCTTGAGCGTTGCAACGTGGAGACAGAAGGGTGAAATTCCCCAGATGAGGACTACCCTTTATGCTTTCGCTGCAATCGCTATGACCCTCCCTCTGTTCGGGGAAAATCCTGCCAAAGCTGAGGCGGAGAGCCCTCAATTCCTGAACCGTCGAGGAACCGAGCATTTTTTTGCGGGGCGGATCGCCGAATCGCTGAAAGACTGGGACCGGGTAGTCAAAATGGTTCCTCAGCAGGCTCCCCATCATTGGCAACGGGGAATCGCGCTCTATTACGCGGGCAGGTTCAGGGAGGGCGTAGCCCAGTTCGAAATTCACCAGACCGTCAACGGGACCGATGTGGAAAATGCGGTCTGGCACTTCATCTGTGCTGTCCAAGCAGAGGGCGGATCCATCAAAAAGGCTCAGAGGGCGATGTATCCTTATGCTGGAGATCGCAGAATCCCCCTGAAGGAAATACACGCTCTCTTTAAGGGCAATGGCTCCCCGAAGGAGGTTCTCGCCGCAGCTACCAAAAATCCCGCAGACAAGATCAGCCAGCGCAATCATCTATGTTACGCTCACCTTTATCTTGGCCTCTATCACGAAGCGCTTGGAGACTCAGAAAAAACTGCTCACCACATGAGAAAGGCCGCGATAGATTACAAAATGGATCATTACATGGGCAAGGTTGCCCAGATTCATTACGGACGCCTGCAGAAAAACTCCAAGGAAAAGAGGAGCGATTGAATCCTCTTTTCTTAAGGGATAATCTATCTTCTGCGACAATGCGAATGGATCGGACCCATCAAATATTCGTTCCCCGGGTGAGAGCGCTGAACCTCTCATGAATATCGTTCTGACAAATCCCGCCGGCTTCTTTGCTCTCCTCGGGGTTCCGGCAGTGATCCTGATTCACTTTTTGCAACGACAGGCAAAGGTCCTGCCGGTAAGCACCCTGTTTCTTCTTGCCCACACACAGCGTGAGTCTGTTAGCGGACGCCGTTTTGACCGGCTTACTAATTCCGTCCCCTTGTGGCTGCAAATCTTGATGGTCCTTCTTCTCACATGGCTCCTCGTACTTCCACGCTATATAAAACCTAACTCTACCCAGCAGGTCGCTCTCGTCCTCGATAGCTCCGCATCAATGAGTGTCTTTAAGGATGGCCTGGCGGATCATCTTCGCGCGAAGCTCCCAGATCTCCAAGGCAATGCCTCCCGACTCCAGATCTACATCTTCGAAAGCTTAGAAGATCAGCCCGTCATTTATGCTGGAGAGGACATCGAGGAAGCTCTGGCGTCCTTGGAGAGTTGGAGTCCCTCGAGCGGATTGATTGACCCGGACAACTCCCTGCGCCTTGCCCGAAGCCGGGTGAACCGGGAAGGCATTCTGATTTACGTCACCGACAGCTCTCCCGGGGATCTTCCCTTTGACGCCAACTCTCTTTCCATAGGAGAACCGAGGAACAATATTGGCTTTACTGGGCTAGCATTTGACACGACCGGGAATGTGGTCCGCTGGAAGGCTCTTCTTCGCAATTACTCGAAAAGCCGTCAGACTCGGTCATGGCGCGTGATATTCCCTGATGGAACCAGAAGCCAACCCCAAGAGATCACCCTGAAGGAGAATTCCATAACGACAATCAGTTCAACTTTCCCCTCTGATGCCACCAGACTGCAGGTCAGGATTACCCCTGATGACTTTCCTCTGGATGACGTGCTCCATATCGTCAAACCTCGCCCCAAGACCCTCCTGTTCTTTCAAGAATTGACAGGCAAGTATAAGCCTATTGGCGAGAAGTTCAGAAGGTTTCGAAATATCGAAGCCACGAGTGACCTCTCACAGGCAGATCTCTCCCTTGTAACCTACGACCCACTGCAACCATCTCTTCCATCCGGGAACGGCGTGATCATGGTGACGGAGGCGGCGAGAGGCGGCAATTACCTGCGTGGTCAAATTGTGGCGGAAAAGCACCCACTCATGGACGGAGTCAACTGGCAGCCCCTTCAAGCGCGCGACTCCATCCAGATTCAACTCAACGAAAACGATAGGATTCTCCTCTGGCAGGGAGATCGGCCCATGATTGCACTTCGCACCTCCGTTACTCCCCCAACTGGGGAGAGGGACGAGCCAAAGCGCATTCAGCAGCTGATATTCAACTTCGATCTGACCCTCTCGAATGCAGAGCAGCTTGAGTGCACTGCCCTTCTCCTTCACAGGTT
>TARA_B100001057_G_scaffold151355_2_pt1 | contig 23464 bp, 22 predicted proteins | sample TARA_B100001057 | Tara Oceans TARA_B100001057 (sample SAMEA2621839) | marine metagenome | biome: marine biome (ENVO:00000447); feature: surface water layer (ENVO:00002042); material: "saline water (ENVO:00002010), including plankton (ENVO:xxxxxxxx)" | depth 5 m
CTAGCTTACCCTCAATTATAAGTTTCACCTAAGCACCACACCGAAAAGCTTATAGTTAACGGGCAGTGATGGAGCGATAACATATGGACCTGATGCCAAAACAACAGACAATTCAATTTGCCGACGTCGACCTATGCGTCTTCGAATGGGGTCAGCCCGGTGGCCAGCAGGTCTTGCTCGCCCATGCGACAGGGTTTCATGCGCGTTGCTGGGATCAAATCGTCGCAAAGTTGCCCGCTGATTGGCACATATTCGCGCTCGATATGCGCGGTCACGGCCGCTCAAGCAATAGCCAGCCATTTACTTGGGAGCAGTTTGGGCACGACCTGTTGCGCGTTTGCGAACATCTCAAGCTGAAAGATGCCATTGGGGTCGGCCACTCCATGGGAGGCCACTGTATTACCCATGTAGCAGGTCACAATGCCGCCTTTTTTCGACATCTAGTGCTTGTCGACCCCGTGATATTCGACCCACAGGCGTATGGCGAAAAGCGCGAGCTGGCGTCCTTGTCGGTAGAAGATCACCCGGTTGCCAGACGGCGCAATCACTTCGCCTCGGTGGACGAAATGTTGGACCGCTTTTCTGAACGCATGCCCTACAAAGTGTGGCAGCGTGAAGTGTTTGAAGACTACTGCCAATACGGGCTGTTACCCGTTGCTGACGGCGAGGGTTACGAGCTTGCGTGCCCGGGTTACGTTGAAGCGTCGATTTACCTCGGCAACTTCGACGCGAATCTTTATCAGCTCATTCGCAATATTGAGGTGCCGGCCATAGTGCTGCGCGCCAATCCTCGAGATCCGGACAGTAAGGAGATGGATTTTTCAGCCTCGCCCACGTGGCCGAAGCTGGCGGATCAGTTTCCCCGGGGTCAAGACGTGCATCTGCCAGAGTTGACGCACTTTATCGCGATGCAGGATCCTCAGTTGGTGGCGGATTTCATCATCGAAGGGGCCGCTGCGTAATAAAGGGAAGAGGGGAGAGTTATGAAGATCAGTGTGGCTATGGCGTTCAACGAGTCTACCGAACCCGCATTTATTAAGGATGCAGTGCAGTTGGTGGAAGCAAAGGGGGTGTACGGTCTCTGGGTGCCAGAGCATGTGCTCTTTTTCCCCGAGTACGCATCGACCTACCCCTATTCTGACGATGGCCGCCTGCCCGGCGACCCTGAGGGCCTGCTCGATCCCTTCACAGCACTGACATTCGCAGCCGCTCACACCGAGCGACTGCGGCTCGGCACAGGCATCTGCCTAGTACCGCAGCGTCAGCCGGTTTATACCGCCAAAATGGTCGCAGATTTGGATTATCTTTCTGGTGGCAGAGTAGATTTCGGTGTCGGCGTTGGCTGGCTGAAGGAAGAATTTGCCAACCTTGGCATGGACTTCGCTACGCGTGGACCTCGCACCGAAGAGTACTTGTTGGCCATGAAAGCCCTGTGGTCCGATGGTATTGCCGAATTCAGCGGCCAAAGCGTTGAGCTCAAGCCCTGCCATTTCAACCCCAAGCCCGTGCAGCGCCCCCATCCTCCCATCATTTTTGGCGGCGAGTCCGAAGCTGCCATGCGACGGGTCGCGCGCCTTGGTGATGGTTGGTATGGCTATGACCTCACGCCGGCAGACTTGGCGGAGAAGCTGAATAGTTTGGACGCCGCGCTGTCGGGTAACGGCCGACGCCGGTCAGAGCTGCAGATCATCGTGGGGCCGAATCGTCATCCGGTGACACCGGGTACCTTGGCGGAATATGCCGCAAAAGGTGCTGACCAAATTGTTGTACCAGTGTTTGCGCGCACGCTAGAAAAACTTGAACAGCGTTTAGACGCTCTAATGGCGACTCAAGCAGCAGCATAGGTGCTACTGCTCGTGTGAAATGGCTAGTCGGTGAGAGCGGCTTGATATTCAGCAATTCTCGCTAAGTGGCCATCAACATTGGTTTCCCCTGCGTTGTGCGTGGCAATAGCTAAGTGGGTGCAGCCCATGCTTTGCCACGCTTGGGCATGTTTTACCCAACGCTGTGGCGAGCCACCGGCGTATTGAGCTTGGGCCTGAATGCCGAAGTCATCCATGCTTTTACCGAGCTCCTCTCGCCCTTGTTTGATCCGATCGATGCAGGCTTGTGCCTTTTCGTTGGCACCCATGAGCGGTATCCAGCCGTCGCCGAGTTTGGCGCAGCGATCCAGTAGTGCAGGCGCAGAGCCGCCGAACCAAACGGGAATGTTCTTGCTGGGGCGGGGTTTGATGCTGGCTTTATCGATACGGTGAAATTCGCCGTGATAGTCCAGTGAGTCTTCGCTCCACAGTCGACGCATCAGGTCGACTTGCTCGCTTTGGCGTTTGCCTCGATTGCGAAATTCTTCGTTTAGGCCAACGTATTCCACCTCGTTCCATCCCACGCCAATACCAAGCTTAAAACGGTTGTTGGAGAGCAGGGCGACCTGAGCTGCTTGCTTAGCAGCGAGCACCGTCTGTCGCTGGGGTAAAATCATGATGGTGGTGATCATCTCCAAACGTTCCGTGACCGCTGCGATGAAGGCGAAGGTGGTCAGCGGCTCGTGAAAGGCTACGTCTTTGTCATAGGGGCCGCGGAATCCGCCTTCTCGGTCTGGATCGGCGCCGAGCACGTGGTCATAGATCAGCAAATGGGAGATACCCAGCGCCTCCACCCCTTGGGCGAACGCCTTGATGTCGACCGGATTCGTGCCAATTTCGTTATGAGGAAACACTGCCCCCAACTGCATACCCTTTAGATCCATGTTCCCCTCCCGTTGTTACGCTTTCACTGTCGAAGACCTCTACCGTATTCGTCAATGCATCAGCAAAGCGGTTACTATACCGCCGTCTTTTTACCAGAGCCTCACTTGATGTCGGAATCGTCAGAAAACAGCGCGTTTTCCTTTGTTGATATGGAACACCAGATTCTCAATTTGTGGGCAGAAACGGACGCCTTCAAACAGTCGCTGGAAAAAACTAAGGGCAAGAAACCCTTCATTTTTTATGACGGACCGCCGTTTGCGACGGGTCTGCCGCACCATGGCCATCTGGTTGCGAGCACGATTAAGGATATCGTGCCCCGTTATTGGACCATGAAAGGGCGCTATGTCATGCGGCGCTTTGGCTGGGACTGTCATGGTTTGCCCATCGAGCACGAGATCGACAAACAACTTGGTATGTCGGCGCAGGATGCTGTAGCTAAGCTCGGTGTCGCTGGCTACAACGACGAGTGCCGGTCGATTGTGCAGCGCTATGTGAAGGAGTGGCGGAATACGGTGACGCGCCTCGGCCGCTGGATTGACTTTGATGATGACTACAAAACCATGGACACCTGGTACATGGAGTCGGTTTGGTGGGTTTTTAAGCAGCTGTGGGAAAAAGGCTTGATTTATCAGGGAGTGAAGGTCGTGCCGCTATCTACGGCGTTAGGCACACCGCTGGCGAATTTCGAAGCCACTTCTAACTATCAAGACGTGCAGGATCCTGCGGTCACGGTACTGCTTAAGCTCAAAGATGAAAATGCACATCTCGCTATTTGGACCACCACGCCGTGGACGTTGCCGTCTAATCTCGCGGTTTGTGTGGGATCAGATATCGACTACCAACTGGTGCAAGACGGTGATCGTCGCATCTACTTGGCGAAGGAGCGGGTGGCTCACTATCTGGGAGATAACCCTGTCGTTATTAGAGAGATAAAGGGCGGTGAGCTGGTAGGCCGTGCCTACGAGCCGATCTTTCCTTACTTTGCCGATCAGGTAGAGCTTGGTGCGTTTGTCGTGGTGAGCGATGGCTATGTCACCACAGATAGCGGTACGGGTTTGGTTCACCAGGCCCCGGCCTTTGGCGAAGACGATAATCGGGTGCTCAAAGCGCACGGCATTGAGGCCTTGGTATGCCCGGTTTCCCTGACGGGTGAGTTTACCGACGAGGTGCCAGATTTTGCAGGCCAGAACGTCAAAGAGGCGGATAAGGGCATCATTGCGGCGCTGAAAGGCAATGGCAGTTTGTACAAGCAGGAAGTGATTCAACACAGCTATCCCTACTGTTATCGCTCTAACACGCCGTTGATTTATCGGGCGATTCCGTCTTGGTATGTCCGCGTGACTTCGATCAAGGATAAGTTGCTGGCGGCTAACGCGCAGATCAATTGGGTACCCGAACACATTAAGGATGGCCGTTTCGGCAACTGGCTTGACGGTGCCATTGACTGGGCGGTATCGCGTAACCGCGTCTGGGGTACGCCGCTGCCGGTTTGGATCAACGACGTGACCGGGCATGCGCTGTGTGTGGGCTCGGTGGAAGAACTGGAACGTTTGAGCGGTGTACGAGTAACGGACTTGCACCGAGAGCATGTGGATGCAGTGACGTTTAGCGTTGACGGTGAGGAGGGAACGTATCAGCGCATCGAAGAGGTGCTCGACTGCTGGTTTGAGTCGGGCTCCATGCCTTATGCCCAGCTGCATTATCCCTTTGAGAATGAAGATGTCTTTGCGGCTGGTTTTCCGGCGGAATTTATCGCCGAAGGTTTGGATCAAACCCGCGGCTGGTTTTACACTTTGACGGTACTTGGGGCCGCGCTGTTCGATAAACCTGCTTTTCGCAACGTCATCGTCAACGGCATGGTAATGGCCGAAGACGGCAAAAAGATGGCGAAAAGCCTGCGCAACTACACGCCGCCCGATGAACTAATGGAGGCCTACGGCGCAGATGCCCTGCGCCTGTATGCGATCAATTCTGGCTTAGTGAAGGGTGAAGAGCAGCGCTTTGCAGATTCTGGCGTGAAAGACATGGTCAGGCGCGCACTACTGCCCTGGTACAATGCCTTTTCTTTTTTGAAAACCTACGCTGCGATCGATAATTGGTCTCCGGACAAGGGTCAGCTAGCCGGCGATAACGTACTCGATCGATGGCTGCTGTCGCGGCTACAAACTCTTAAGAGCAATGTGGCGCGTGAGATGGAGGCTTACCGGCTGTACAACGTGGTGCCACAGTTGTTTGGATTTATCGAAGATCTAACCAATTGGTATATTCGTCTCAATCGTGGGCGATTCTGGGGCGAGGACATTACTCCGGACAAAGTCGCAGCCTACAGCACGCTTTATGACGTGCTGTTGGAGCTATCAAAGCTGATGGCGCCGTTTGCTCCGTTTTTGTCTGAGCATCTTTACCAGCAACTCGAAAACTCGGCGGATCGACCCGCCTCGCCCAGTTCCGTGCACTTGTGCGATTACCCGCTGTCTGAAGAAGGTTTGATTCAGCCCAATCTTGAAACTGCGGTGGATCGTATGCAGCAGGTGATTTTGCTGGGCAGACAAAAACGCGAAGAGGTCAAAATCGGTCTGCGCACGCCGCTGTCCAGACTAACGATCATCCATCGTGACGAAGCGCTGCTGCAAGATATGCGCTCACTCGAAAGCTACCTTCGCGAGGAACTCAACGTACTAACAATAGATTACAGCGTTGATGAGTCGGCCTATATTGATCTGCAGGCGAAACCCAACTTCCCGCTGCTGGGCAAGCGCTTAGGTAAGCGGATGAAGGCCTTTAGCCAACAGATTGGTCAACTCACTGATGAGCAGATTGCGCAGCTGCAAAGCGCCGGTTCATTGACCCTACAGGCCGATGGCGAATCGGAAGTGTTTACGGCGCAAGAAATCGAGATCAAGCAGCAGGCAAAAGAAGGCACCAATACCCTGTCGAACAGTGAGATCAGCGTGGATCTGGACTGTGAGCTGACCCCTGCATTGGTGCGTAGTGGCTATGGCCGTGAAGTGGTCAATCGCATTCAGCGAGAGCGCAAGGAACGCGGTTTCGCCGTCAGCGATCGCATCAGCGTCGCCTTTCACGCCGATGGTGAATTGGCCCAGGCTATCGACGAGCATCGCGAATACATTATGGGCGAGACGCTAAGCCTGCAGCTTGATGCTGCCACGCATGCGCAGTCGGTTACTTCAGAGGTCGATGGCCAGGCCTTCAGCTTCGAGATTGAGAAAGCAAGCTGAGCGTGACGATACGAGAGGCCAACGGGGTTTATCCATGAAGTACGAGTTCGTGCCTGCGATAGAAGGTTCTCGTGTTGATCATGTGGGCAGCTACCGGCGGCGGCTGCCGGTGAGCCTTGAACGCATGTACGAAAACACGCTCGATTGGCAGCACCTGCCGCATCTGCATAGTTCAAGCTTTACGTCTCTTACCATCGAAACAGCTGGGGCTTGGGGCTGGCGAGCCACTGTGATGTCTGGCGAGGGACAGCAAGCCGCGACAAGCTTGATCGAACTGCATCTTGATCGAGATGCGCGACGCTGGATCACGCGAAACCTCGCGGGACCCCACGTTGGCGCAGAGATCTGGACCCATGTATTTGTGGTCAGCGAGCGAGTCTTGGATATTGTCGTCGACTTCTTCGTGCCCGATGTGCCGGCCGAGGCCAAAGTAAAAGTTGGTCAGGCCTACGCAATGTCCTACGAGCGCCTGTATGACGAGGACGTAGAGATGATGACCGAGCGGCAGCGGCAGTTGGATCAGCGTCTAGATGGCGTCGATGAAACACAGGTGTTGGACCTATGTTCCAGCATCACAGCGACGCTACCCCAGACGGTGACGCTATCTGGTAGGCGCTTTGTCCTTAACCGTTTAGACGCTGTGGATTCTGATGAGGAAGGCCAATGGGTCGTCTATCCGGCGCGATGTCCCCACCAACTTGGCTCTTTAGCGGGTGCGCCGTTGATCGATGGGGTCGTGCGCTGCCCATGGCACGGCTATAAATTTGATGTGCGCACCGGCGCCTGCATCAGCGGTAGTCGCTGTCAGTTTGGGCGCACGCCCAAGGTCACAGAGCAGGCGGGCAAGGTAACGCTGAGCTGGGTCTGAGTTGACAAGCTAAATCGTCCGCTCAATTGCCGGTAAATTTGCCCGTTTCTTTGTTGGCCTTGGCGGTAATGGCCGCCCCGCGGTCCTCACTGGTCGCAGCGAATAAGTTTTGATCCACATCCATATGCATGATCGCGTTGCCTAAGGCATAGGCCAGCTGGTTGGTTGACTGCTTAATCATTTGTGCAGCAATCGGCGGCTTGCTGGCGTACAGGGCGGCGACCTCCATCGTCTTAGCCATGAGGTTTTCCTCGTCGGTGAGGTGATCGAGGACACCCCAATCGTAAAGCGTCTGCGCATCTGCACGCTCAGCGCCAGCGACCAAGCGTTTGGCTCTGGCTGGGCCCACCAGCGAAACGATCAAGGGCAGGCTTTTCCACATGAGGTTGATGCCAAGATCTACCTCTGGGTACTCCATGAAGGCAGAGCGACTGCCGACGCGAAAATCACAGGCGGTTGCGACGCAAGCACCGCCGCCCATCGCTGCGCCGCGCCATGCCGCAATGGTTATTTGATCAACGCCCAGTATCGCCTCAATCGCCCGTTCACCCATACGCGCTCTGCGCCTGCGCTGCACTAAGGGCATTTCTGCAGTAGCGGGGGCGTCCTGTAAATCGGCACCGGAAGAAAAGTGTTTGCCTGCACCGGTGAGAATGACAACCCGTGTATCAGGATCCTCGCGCAGGCTCAGGGCAGCGTGCTCAAGTTCGGCTAAATGTGCGTGACTCAGCGCGTTGGCGCGTTCGGGTCGCTGCATAGTCAGGGTGGTAATGTACCCTTCTTGGGACAGCGTCACATATTGGTAGTTAGCGATGGCGTCATTTTTCATGAAGTCATCTTACGATGAGGAACCGGAAATGTAAGCGTGTGATTGGCGACCCAGCAACGGACCGAAATTAGGGAAAAGCTAACGGCTGTGTCTTGGTTTTTGCTGACCAAGCGGGCAAAAAAAAGGCGGAGACTTTTGCAAGTCTCCGCCTTTGAAGGATGGGAACTTCCGAGGAAGGGGGAGAGGAGTTTCGGAAGTTCCCTTTCTTCAGCGGAGCGTTGCCACTTAGCCGCTGAACGAAGCCATTGTTACTCAAAGTAACAATAAGTGCAACCCCTTTGTGCAATAAGGTAGCTGTATTTTTTGTTCTTTGATTATGCGAAGAATTTCTATCAAAAACGCACTAATTTGGTGAAAAGTGGATTTCTCCGCTCATTCATCGAGGGAGAATATGACCTAAAACCGCTCTTTAGCACCGAAACTGTGCACTTTTTCTTTTTGCCCCTGTGTACAATGTACCGCCGTGGGTAACCCCCTTTCGTCGTCGCCCGCTTTTTTTTGGCCCGCACAAGGGAATTTTGATGTCAAAACTGTCAAAGCAGTCTTTATCGCCCACCTCGCACCGCTTTTTTTCTCAGCGGCTGCGTTTGCACTTTGTCGAGTGGGGAGATCGTGATGCGCCGACCGTCGTGTTGGTACACGGGGTACGTGACCATAGCCGCACCTGGGATGACTTGATCGCGCGAATGTCCGCCTCCGGCGACTATCACTTTCTCGCGCCTGATCTGCGGGGTCATGGCGATTCTGATTGGGTGCAAGGGTCGGGTTATCGCTACTTCGACTACCTCTATGACCTTCAGCAACTGATCGAACAGAACAATTTCGGTCCTGTGTGGCTAGTAGGACACAGCCTTGGCGGTGCCATTGCCGCGTTTTTTGCCGGTGTTTTCCCAGAGCTAGTCAGTAAATTGGTTTTGCTCGAGGGCATTGGATTGTGGTCACGTGAATACGCAGATGCGGGTATTGCGGCGCAAATCCGCGAGTGGAGTCGACAGACACGCGAACTTGCTGGGCGCGAGCCGCGACGCTACGCAGATCTAGAAACAGCCTATGTGCGCATGCGGCAAGCTAATCCCCAACTGAGTGCTGAGCAGGCCTTTCATCTCACCCAGCATGGGGCGGTGCAGTTGGAGGAAGGGCAGTTCACGTGGAAGTACGATCAGTACACCTACAACTTTCTCGGTGTTGGGTTGGCAACCGATGAAATTATCGAGTTGTGGCGCAGCATTAAGGCCCCTACCTTGCTCATCAATGCGTCGAACGGTTTACAAAATCGGACTGGGCAGGACGATACGCTGCAGTATTTTAGGCAGGTTGAACTCCACGATATCGCTGAAGCGGGTCACTGGATACACCATGATCAACTCGAGCAGGTGGCGACATTGATGGAAAATTTTTTGCGCCGGGAATAAGCCTGGCAGGACTTGTGAAAGGAGCGCTAGCCTTTGGCGCGTAAAAAGGCGATCACATCCGTATTGCAGCCGCGGAACTGAATTCGAGCCGCTTTGCGCTGCAGCTGAAAGTCGTACATCGGGTCGTAGTACTCGCGCAGCAAATAACTGATCCAACCTCGGTGATCGGCTTTTCCGGCAAACGCCTGCTGCAGCCGCAGGGTTAGATCCGCTAGCCGCGCGCCGCCAAGCCGACGCTTGATGCGCAGCAATGCCTCTTCGTATCGCGCCAGTAGGTCGGTCGGCGTCAGGCCTGCGCGCCGATGATCATCAAGCGCTTCGGCGACATATTCTTTGTGAATATGCTCGACACGTTCTTCAAAACTTGCCTCTACCAAGGCGATGGGAGCCTGCTGCATCCGCTCATGCCATGCCTGAGGGAGTCCAATACGACCGATGGTGCGGCTTTCGTCTTCAACAATCAGGCGCTCACCGGGAAGGTTGAGGTATGCCGATGCCAAGGCGCATTCGAAGGTGACGGGTGTGGGTTGAGGTGTCAGTCGACGACCAAAGGTTGAGCCTCGGTGGTTGGCGAGGCCCTCCAGATCAATACTGTTGGTTAAGGTTTGAATCAGCGGTGTTTTTGCCGATCCGGTGCGCCCGCTTACCAGCCACCACTGTTTGTCCGGGTGTGCCAGCACGTGCAGCGAGCCTGCGCGTATTGCTTTAAAGCCACCGGCCACTCGTTCGCGCTGCAGGCCTTGGTCGGCCAGCCATTGTTGTGCTAGTGCAGAGCGCTGTCCGCCACGCCAGCACATAATTTGGGCATCAGTATTTGCGACACAGTATTCCTGCCACTGCGCAATGCGGGCTTCTTTAACAACGCCGCTGACCAACGTATGACCGAGTGTTACTGCAGCATCGTGTCCGTCTTGCTTGTAGGCAGTGCCTACTTGTTCGCGCTCCTCATCGTTCAAGATCGGGGCATTGAGGCTGTTGGGCAGCCTGCCCTGGCGAAATTCGACAGGCGCACGCACGTCCAACAGCGGTGGCTGTGTTTTCAGCAGCCCCAGAACGGCAGCGCTAGGGGATGTTGTCGGTGATGTTGGCACCGTCTTCAAAAGATTCCAGATGAGTTTGCAGTATGTCGATGACGTCGCTGCGCTCTTGGGTGCGCGCGAAATACAACGCCCGTTTTTGCAGTTCGATGGCCTTGGGGAAGTTGCCGTTGGCCGCATAAGTAGCAGCCCAGGTATCTAAGTACTCTGGGTGCGTCTGCACCTGCTTATTGCTGCGCATCATTTCGTCCATGATGGCCTGGGCGTAGTTGGGTTTATGCAAACCTTTTTGATCGGATACCGCGAGCGTCCATGCCACCTCGTTGACGACGGCGGCATTCCCATGGTGACTGGCTTGCACTTGGTCCACCGCTTTCTTATACCAGCGAACGGCCCTACGGGCGGAACGCCGGACCTCCACGCCCTTGGCATAGAGGTTACCGATGACCACCATGGCTTCTGGATTATTCGCATCGGCGAGTTCGCGCAACAGCGGCATAAGTCGTGTTTGGGATTCTCGCTGATTGGAGCCCGCAATGTAGCGGGCGTAGCTGATGACGGCCTTGGGGTTACGCAAATCTGCCGCTCTGGCGAAATAGCGGTTAGCTAAGTCGTCGCTCTTGGGCAGTCTTGATCCGCGCTGATACTGACTGGCTAGATAAATATAGGACTCGGCATGACCAAGCCCGCCAGCTTGTTGCAGCAGCGCCAGCGCCTGTTCTTGCTTGTTCTTCGGGCTCAATCGCGGGTCGTCGTTGCCTGAAGATGGTTGGGTATGGGTGTCCTCTAACAGCCAGCGCCCAAGGGTATACATAGATTCCGTCGAACCTAGATCGATCGCCTTAACATGGTTCTCAATGGCTTTTCTGACCATCTCCTGGGCGGTCGGCTGTGGTGCACTATCGTCACTAGGCTTTTTTTCGATCACTCCAGATTGATACCAGTAGATGCGGGCCAGCAGCGTATGGGCGAGCAGGTTGGGTTCTCGGCTCGCCATTTCTAACCATCCGACGGCGGATTCGTAGCGACGCTGGCCGGCCAAATAAGTACCGATGGCAGCGCGTGCAGCGGAATCGTTGCTGTCCGCCAATATACGTAGGATTTCCCACGGGTCTTCTGAATCATTTGTAGCGTCAGCCCCAACGGCGGACGCGAGGGCGGAAAGATCAAAATAGCGGCTCTTTACCGGGCTTGTCGCGTTCTCGCGGTAAAGTAGCTGTAGCTGTAGTGGCTTTGAGCCATTGCTTTGGTAAATGCCGCCGACCATGGTTTGGCCGTCTTGCGTGAGCGTTAGCACCGCGTCTGCGCGGCTCATGACACGGTAGGGTTGCATCTGACTGCCATCGCCGCTGGCAAGAATCGTTTGTCTGTGCATTTCGAATGCGAGGGCGTGCGTCTCAATGGCTGCCGCGGCATCGAGGTGCTGGTAAAAGGTGATGAGTGCGTGATGGCCGGTCAAACTGCTCGGGTTTCGCTCGATTAGAGCTGAACCTAACGCGCCCATGGCCAGTGGCTCATCAGCACTCAGCGCCAGTACGCGGGTTTCCAGCGAAGTCATTTGGCCCAACTGCTCGGCAAAATCCGGCAGCGCTAGATACGCGTCGACATCTTCAGCCGCGCTGGTGTTAAGAGCGCCTGGGGCTTGGGTATTGCTGGCTAAACTGCCGCTGGTCGCTGCACATGCGCTGAGTAATAGGGCGCTGCACAGGGGAAGCAAGACCGGGGCGACGTGGATAGACATCAGACATTTATAGCATCCCGAACGCGCCGATGAAATAACACCGCAGCGGACATTGCCGAACTCAGCAAAACAGCCCTTGGTGGTCGTGAATCGTTTTTTTGGTGCGTCAGCAATGGCTAGTTTGCATAAACTGCGACGCGGCTGACGGCGCGCGACAGAATGGTTGTGGCATTCGGCTCAGTGGTTACACTGAGACGGTCAGCTCACGGAGGTCAGTTAATGTCATACCTAGCGAAAATGCAGCTTCCAAACCCCGCCGATGCACTGCCGGGACGACCAGAAACCATGCCGGTGCCGCAGAGTCACTTCGTGCTTGGCCAGACGCTGATCGGACCGTTCCCAAACGGCTGCAAGTCAGTGCAGTTCGGCATGGGATGCTTTTGGGGCGCCGAGCGAAAATTCTGGCAAATGGGCGGTGTCTATACCACCGCAGTGGGTTACTCAGGCGGCTTTACCGAAAACCCAACCTACGAAGAAGTTTGCTCTGGGGGCACGGGTCACACAGAAACCGTGCTCGTGGTGTACGACGATTCTGCCGTGAGCCTTGCAGAACTGTTGAAAATGTTCTGGGAAAGTCACGATCCAACCCAAGGCATGCGTCAAGGCAACGACATGGGCACGCAGTATCGCTCGGCGATCTACACCTACGACGATGAACAACTCGAAGTGGCCCAGGCCAGTCAGGCGTTGTTTCAGGATGCTCTGATGGCTTCGGGCTACGGGCAGATTACGACGGAAACTGTGGCGTCTGGGCCGTTCTATTATGCTGAGCACTTCCATCAGCAGTACCTTGCCAAGGTGCCCAACGGCTATTGTGGACTTGGCGGTACTGGGGTTGGCTGTGACATTGCACCGCTGGCGAGGCTGAATATGACGAGCGCTGGGTAGCCTGACTTAAGTCAAACGAGTGCGCGTTTTATCGCAGCGCGCGCAGCGCTGCACACTCACCAACTGACCCTGCTTAACATCGAACTGTTTCTTTGGCTCGTCCTGCCACTGATGAAACCCCGACCGGCATAGCGTGCTGCCGCTGCCGCGCTCTTTGCGTCGCTGCTTGCGAAATTTATTCAGATCCGTCGGCTTTTCCATCTTGATCTCATCGGCTGTCGCGGCGTGCTCGCACATCGGCGACTTAGGAGTCTAACTGCTCAGCGTGTCATTGAAACTCGGTTGGCGGTAGGGAATGTCGCAGGTAACATGCCGCCGCATTTACGATCGAGCATCTTTAATGACTTCACATGGTATCGGGATCGACTTTGGCACCAGTAACTCCGCCGCTGCTGTCTTTGATGGCGAGCACGTGCGGTTGGTGCAACTGGAAACCGCCGATGCCATTATCCCTTCGGCCACCTATATCGACCGTGCGCTTGCGTCGAAAACTGGCCAAACCGCCGTTGACCAGTACATTGTTGACAACACGGGTCGCACCGTCGAGATGGTGCCGGAGGTTATTGGCGAGACCAGTCAATTTGTAGAAGGCGCAGGGGATGGCGGCGGCCCTGGCGAGGTCGAAACCGCGACGGAAAAAATCTATGGCGCGGCGGTGACTGACAGCAGCCTTCAAGGGCGATTGTTTCGGGGCACCAAACGGCTGCTCGGTGATGAGGATGTGCGCCGGCTGATGGTGTTTGACCATCCGTTTCGGCTCGTCGCACTCATTACCCCTTTGTTGCTGCGAATACGGCAGAGCATCGAGGCCGATGTAGGCTCAGTGAGTGGCGCAAACCTTGGCTATCCAGTGAACTTTGAAGGTCGCGATGCCTTCTCTAATCAGTTGGCTCTGAGCCGCTTGGGGGAGGCTTTTGGTTACGCCGGTGTAAAAGAGCAGCATTTTTATCCCGAACCCATTGCTGCCGCGGTGAGTTTTTTGCACAGCAATGCTGACGCTCAAGGCGAGACACTGCTGTGCTTGGATTTCGGCGGCGGTACGCTGGATTTTTGCGTGCTGCGTCGGCAAGGCCAAAGTTTCTCCGTGGTCGCCACACATGGCATTGGGCTAGGTGGCGATCATCTCGATCAGATTCTGTTTCGCGAGCTGTTGTTCCCAGAACTCGGCAAGGGAGAGGTTTGGCGACGGCGGGGCTTTGATCGCGAGATCGAAACACGTTTTCCTTTCGAAGAGTTTGAAGACTTGCTGGTGAATTGGGCTGTCACCTACACACTGAATCAGAATCGCTACACCACGCCGGTGCTGGAGCGTATCGCAACAGGCGGTCCTGGAACGCAAAAATTCGAACGTTTGCGCGATGTGATCCAGCATAACCTCAGTTACCTGATCTTTGCGCGCATCAAAACCCTGAAGGCGGCTCTATCAACCCAGTCGACGGCCACGCTCGACGTGCCGGAGATCGACTTGCAGATTGATCTAACGCGGCATGACTTCGAGCAGATGATCGCGCAACCACTGCAGCGAGTGGCCGAGGCCTTGGACGAGACCGTGCGCAAAGCCGGGTTGCGTCACGACGATATCGATATTGTCTTGGGCACCGGCGGCTCGAGTCTGATACCCGCTGTGAAGGGCCTGCTGGAAGAGCGCTTTGCTGGTCGGGTCGTCGAACATGATCCCTTTACCAGTGTCGCCGCTGGCTTGGCCATTGCTAACTATCGTGGCTTGCGGTTCAAACAGCCCTAGTCAATTTCTATAGGTGGCTGCCATTTGCTGTCCACGGCGGTGAAGAATGACTTCAAGATGCGATAAGTGAGACCCCAAACGAAATGCCCGCCGCTGAGTCGATAGCCATTGAAAATGGTGGGTTTGCCAGCCATTTTTAGCGTCTCGGTGTCGTGCAGCGTGTTGCTCGCAAGGGCCGGTAGCGGCGCCCAGACAACTTCAGCGACCTCACGATTGGGAGTGAAGTTAGGCGTGTCTTGAGTGACGAACACATGGGGGGCGATCAGCATATTGAGCACGCGCCCTCGTGGCTGGGCCTGCTGGTGATTCAGTGCGCCTAGATAGTCGGCGTTGGCCAAACTCAGGCCAATCTCTTCATAGGTTTCGCGCATGGCTGCGGCTTGCAAACTAGTGTCGATTTCCTCTCGATGGCCGCCAGGGAATGCCATCTGACCTGACCATGGGTCACCAGGACGATCAGCGCGTTGTATAAACAGCATCTCAGTCTGCTCCACATCCGCGGTGCGGGGCTCGCGCAAAATGATCGCCACAGCGGCCTGACGAGTCTTTTCACCCGGATTAACGAGGGTAGGAGTATGCGCTTTCATGGCGGCGCGAACCGTCGAGGTGTTGAACATGCACTAATGTCAGCGAGCGGATAATAATTGAGAGATCAAATCGGACACCGGATACTTGGCCTTGCAAAGAACACCATCATATCGAACTAAGCTGGCTTGGTGGGGTTGATATAGAACGCTGGACAAAACGACGAACCCACGGGAATCCTATGACTGACAAGATACGCTCGGATGAACCATTAACTGCCGGCTTAGCGGACGAACGCGCAGGACAATTGGCCAGCGGCAGCAACCAGTGTTTCGTTTGTGGGCCTGCTAATCCGATCGGGCTCGGCGTCACGTTCGCGCTGGATGGCAATGTCTGCCGCGGCGAGTTTACCCCACGGCCCGAGCATATGGGTTACGACCAAGTTACCCATGGCGGCATCGTCTTCAGTTTGCTCGACGATGTGATGGCGAACTGGGTCTGGCTCAGGGGCGAACGTTGCTTTACCGCGAGAGCCGAAATCCGATACCGCGCAGAGCTGCCAGTGGGTACCCCCATTCGTCTCGAGGGTCGCTGTATTAAGCGCAAAGGCCGATTGGCACAGATGGAAGGCCTGCTGATTCGCAAAGCGGATGATTTTGTCGTGGCTCAAGCTTCCGGCGCCTTTATGATCGCCGTCTAGTCGGGCTTAATCCGCATATCAACAAGAAAGAAACGAGAAAGAGGAGGGGAATATGGAGTACGTAACGATTGTTGTGATGCTGATACTGATTCAGTACGCGTGGTTCAGTATTGAAGTAGGTCGTGCGCGGGGTCGCTTTGAGGTTCAAGTGCCGGCGACATCGGGCAGCGATGGATTCGAGCGCTACTTTCGAGCCCATCAAAACACCACAGAACAATTGGTGATTTTTCTGCCAGCGATATTTGCCTGCGGTTATTACGTCAACGCGATCTTCGCGGCAGTAATGGGATTGTTCTTTTTGGTCGGCCGCTGGTTGTACTTTCGTGGTTACACAGACCCTGCAAAAAGTCGCAGCTTTGGATTTGGCATGGGCATGATCGCCAACGTGCTGATGATTTTGTCGACCCTCTACATGGCGGGTGTTTCCGCCTTCGGCTAGGCAGGATATCGCCTGTTCAGCCAATCGAGCATCGCAGCATTGGTTTCAGCGGGCTTCTCCTGCTGAATCCAGTGCCCGCAGGGAAAGTCGACAATCTCTAAGTCACTGACGTGGTCAGCCAACGAGGGGGACTTCGGCACCATGTCGTAGTCGCCAAATATGGCCAGTGTGGGCTGGTGAATGTGCTGCTTATAGCCCCCCATAATTTCCCAGTTGCGGGAAAAGTTGCGGTACCAGTTTATGCCGCCAGTAAAGCCCGAGGTCGCAAAGGCATCCAAAAATACCTGCATTTCCTGTTTACTCATGATGGGGTCGCCGGGTACGCCAGCGGCCAGTGCTGGGTCTTGCGCCATGTTAATCATGTTCATCCCGGGGCCCAGCTCGGGTTTGGGGTGCAGCCATTGATTGGTGCGGTACATGTTGTTGAGAAATTGCTCGGTGTGATTTTCGAATACCGCATCGGCCACACCAGGCTGACGATTGAAATGCACAATGTAGAAGTCTGGGCCGAGCATTTTTTCCCAGAAGCCGACCCATTCACTGGTGCCGCGTTCCATAAAGGGCACGCTGAGGTTGATCACGTGGGAAACGCGCTGGCGATACATCATCGCCAGATTCCAAACGATGATTGCGCCCCAGTCATGACCAACAAAACAGGCATCTTCGTAGCCAAAGTGATCGAGTAAGCCCACAAGGTCGCCAGCCAAGTGTTCGATGTCGTAATCGGTGAGCGCTTCTGGTTTGGTTGAGTGACCGTAGCCGCGCTGGTTGGGCGCGATGACGTGATAGCCGGCGTTGACCAAGGGCTCAATCTGATGGCGCCAAGAATAGGCATGCTCAGGCCAGCCATGGCATAGCACCATGGGTTTGCCCGCTCCTGCGGAAAACACTTCAAGTTCAACGCCGTTTACGGCGATCATTTCGGGCTGGGGGAAATCCATCACAGGTTGGCCTATCTAGCGCAGAATTGGGATAGATTAGCGTGTTGCGTAGGGCAACACACTAGCGGCCCAGTTTGCAGAATTAGGGGAGAAGACTGTGCGAGAAATCGATGACGACAAGTTAGGCCTGCTGTTGAAACAAACCGGCGGCATGGTGGCGGCGAGCTTCAACTGTGCCATTACGGTGTTGGGAGATCGTCTGGGTCTGTATCAAGCCTTGGGTGAGCTCGGGCCGAGTACCAGTAGCGAACTCGCATTACGTCTAAAGCTTCATGAGCGTTGGGTGCGAGAGTGGCTGCACCAACAAACCTGCATCGGCCAGCTTGAATATCTCGCCGATGGAGCGAGGTTTGCGATCTCGCCGGAGGCCTATGCGGTGCTGGCCGATGAGGATCATCCGGCCTATCTCATGGGCGGATTCGATTCCGCGCTCGCGGTTTTTCCGGCGGTAAGCAAGCTGGAAGAATCGTTTCGTACCGGTATCGGTATGAGCTATGACGATCACGGGCCCAATTGCGCATGCGGTATCGAACGTATGGGCGCTTTCACGAAGAAGCATCGGCTGGTAGGAGAGATGATCCCGCAGTTGCCTGGCATGCATGACCGGTTGGTCGCAGGCGCCATGGTCGCCGATGTAGGCTGTGGTGGTGGTCTAGCGACCATTGCTCTGGCCCAAGCCTATCCGGCAACTACCTTTGTCGGTTATGACACCTCTGATATGGCGCTGCAGCGTGCCAAGGCAAATCTGGCGGAAGCAGGAGTAGCAAACGTTCGGTTTTGTAACCCGTTTGCAGAACCATTGCCGAAGGAACCGACCTTCGACCTGATCACCACCTTTGACGTGATTCACGATACGCCCTATCCCCAAGATTTGATTGTGCAGATTTATGCCGCGCTTAAGGCAGATGGCCAGTGGCTTTGTGAAGACATAAAGGGCTTCGAGTCCTTTGAGGAAAATCTCGAGCAACATCCGGCGGCTGCCTTACTGTATGGCTTTTCGGTAACGGTCTGTATGAACAGCGGTCTATCGACGGCGGATGGTGCAGGGCTGGGTACGCTGGGTTTTACCCATCAAGTGGCCGAGGCGATGACGCAGCAAGCGGGGTTTCGCGAATTCCAATTGCTCGACATTGAAAATCCGATGAATAATTACTACCTGATGGGGAAGTGATCGGTATTTCATCAAGCCGCTCAAAATCAAAAAACGCTCCGAGTAAAATGCCCGTAACAAGGAAACCACATGACTGATTCCAAACACCGCAGCCCACAAGGTATGGGGTTCGACACGCTGTCGCTGCACGCCGGCCAAGTTCCAGATCCCACCACTGGTGCTCGGGCTACACCCATATACCAAAGCGCGGCCTTCGTCTTTCCCGATTCCGACGCGGCGGCAGGCCTGTTCAATATCGAGCGGGCAGGACACGTTTACTCGCGTCTTTCTAACCCCACCAATGCTGTGCTCGAGGAGCGCATGGCGGCGCTGGATCATGGCGTGGGTTCCGTGGTGACTGCGAGTGGTCAGGCAGCCTTGCATCTGGCCATCACCACCATTCTCAGTGCCGGTGATCACATCGTGTCGTCGCGATCGGTCTATGGCGGCACACACAACTTGCTCGAGTACACCTTGTCGCGTTTTGGGATCTCAACCACCTTTGTTGATCCTCGCGACATGCGGGCCTTCGCCAATGCGATTCAGCCAAATACCAAGCTGATCTTCGGTGAGGTGTTGGGTAACCCCGGGCTGGAAGTGCTGGATATTCCGACGCTGTCAGAACTGGCTCATGCGCATCATTTGCCGTTGCTGATCGATGCGACCTTTGTCACACCTTACCTGTGCCAACCCATTGAGCTTGGGGCGGATTTAGTCGTGCACTCGGCGACCAAATTTCTCAGCGGCCACGGGGTCGTCGTCGGAGGCGTCGTGGTCGATGGCGGCACCTTTGATTGGCAGAGCAGCGATAAGTTCCCAACGCTCAGCGAGCCCTATGTTGGATTCCACGATTTGGTCTTTGCCGATGAGTTCGGTCCTGCTGCCTTTATCACTCGCGCGCGCAAGGAAGGCATTCGTGATTTTGGTGCCTGCATGGCGCCCATGACGGCCTTTCAAATTTTGCAGGGTCTGGAGACTCTACCCCTGCGTATGCAAAAGCATGTGGCCAATGCCATGGAAGTTGCCAAATATTTGGAGCAGCACGAGTTGGTCGCCTCGGTTTCTTACCCAGGCCTGCCGAGCCACCCGGATTACGAACTTGCTCAGACCATGTTGCCTAAGGGCTGTGGTGCGGTTTTCAGCTTCGAGTTGCAAGACGGCCGCGAAGCAGGCCGCGTCTTTATCGAAAGTCTGAACGTCTTTTCCCATCTGGCGAATGTAGGGGATGCAAAGTCATTGGTAATTCACCCCGCGAGCACGACCCACCATCGCGTGGATGAGGCCAGCCTAAAAGCGTCGGGTATCGGTCCGGGTCTGGTGCGTTTGAGCGTTGGTCTTGAAGACGCTAAGGACCTTATCAACGATTTGAAAGGCGGGCTAAGAGCGGTGGAAAAACTTAACAAGCAACGCGCAAGCCAAGCGGCTAAAACGCTGGAGGCAGTCTCTTGAAGATTGAAATAGACGGTAAAAGTGTCGCCTATAGCAGCGGCAGTGGGCACCCAGAAATGAATGCGCCGGCCATTTACTTTCTCCACGGCGCCGGCATGGACCATACGGTTTGGGTCATGCAAGCCCGCTACTTTGCCCGCCATGGTTATCGCGTGATGGCGCTGGATTTGCCCGGTCATGGCAAGTCTGATGGGCCGGCATTGGATAACGTGGATGCTATGGCGGACTGGTTAAGCGGAATTATCGAGGCTACTCGATGCGATGCTCCCAGTGTGACCTTGGTCGGCCACAGTATGGGCACGTTGATTTGCTTGAGCCTTGCGGCGCGCTACCCAGATCTCGCGGATAAATTGGTACTACTTGGCACCTCTGCGCCCATGCCCGTAGCCGATGTGCTGCTAAACGCGGCGCAGGATAACGACCACGCCGCCATCGACATGGCTAACACCTGGAGCCATGGCCAGCGTAGTTTGCTTGGTGCGAGCGATAACCCTGGCACATCGAATTTGCATATGGGCGAGCGGCTATTGGAACGCATGGGTGATGACGTCTACTTCAAGGACTTCTCGGCCTGCAATGGCTTTAGCTCCGAACACTACGATGCCATTCATCTGCCGACGCTGATAATTACCGGCGATCAAGACAAGATGACGCCGCCGAGAGCCGGCGCGGCGGTTGCAGATGTGCTTAAGAACAGTCAGCTCACGCACCTGCAAGGCTGCGGCCACCTAATGATGGGTGAGCAACCAAACCAGGTGCTCGATGCTATGTCGGGCTTTGTGACAGGTTAGACGCCGCTAAACCAGAGTCGAGGTGACGGCTCGGGCCAAAGCCTCGGTTTGGCCGGAAAAAAAATGGTTGCCACCTGTCAATTCAGTGGTGGTCACACGAGCATCCTCGGTAAAGCGCGCCGGATTCACGAAGTCGTCGCCCCGGCACCATACCGCATGAATTGCCGTGTCTCGGGCGTTCTCTCGTGCCGAAAAATCCATCGCAGCGGTGGGTGGAGCGATGAGCAGGGCTTTAGGGCAGCTAAGCAGCGACAGGGCATGCCAAAGTACATTGGAGCCGAAAGAGTAGCCGACACAAAGCGGCGTGGGTGCTGCGAACTGTGCCCGGGCCCAGTGTTCTACCGCGACGAGATCGCCCACCTCTGGTGGCGCATAGGCCTGCTGAGATTTTTCATCCGCTGTCCCCCGTCCGCTGATGCCTTGGCTGCTACCGACCCCGCGAAAGTTGAAACGCACCACAGTGATATCGTGTTCAAGCAAGGCTGATGCAGCGATCTGCAGTACGCCGTCGTGCATGCTGCCGCCATAGAGTGGGTGCGGATGGCACAGCACGGCGACGTTTTTCGTCTCGCCGCTGGGCTCGCTGATCATCGCTTCAATATTGCCCGCAGGGCCGGTGATGCTGGTGATTTTTGTCATGACGACTCAGGCGGCTGTTGCAAAGCACTAGTGTGCGTTAATTTCCTATTTCCGTCGCCTAGGTACTGACGCAGAGAAGGATGCCCGATGATCGATTTGTATACATGGCCCACGCCAAATGGCCGCAAGGTTTCCATCGCGCTAGAAGAGATGGGCCTTGAATATCAATGTCATGCGGTGAATTTGCAGGAACAAGCGCAGTTCAAGCCCGAGTTTCTGGCGATTTCGCCTAACAATAAAATCCCCGCCCTAGTCGATCACGACACCGGCCAGTCATTGATGGAGTCTGGCGCCATACTCATCTACTTAGCAGATAAATGCGGCGAGTTTTGGGGTGATGAACGTTATACCACCTTGCAGTGGCTGATGTGGCAGATGGGTGGATTGGGCCCGATGCTCGGGCAGGTGCATTATTTCAAAAAGTACAACGCTGGTAAGTCGGTCTATGCCGAAGAGCGTTTCTTTAGCGAAGCGACGCGCCTTTACGGTGTTCTGGATCAACGACTCGCTGCGCGCGAATACCTGTCTGGCAGCTATTCTATTGCCGACATGGCGGTCTGGCCCTGGGTATCTCGATTCGAATGGCAGGGCATCGACCTTGGGGAATTTGCCAATGCCCGTCGATGGTACGAGGCCATTGCCGCGCGTGACGCTGTGGCGCGAGGCTACGATAAACCTATGTACGTTAACGATATTCCTCGGCCCTGATCCAACGAAGCGTCCGTCTTTCGTCAGGAGAGCAATTGCTTCTGCAGGGTTGCCATCAGTAGCCGCTGTTCTTCCTTGTCATATGGCACCGCGTCGCCAACGCCCCACACAGGTCCTGGCCAAGCGTGATCGTCATGCCGACGAGCAATAATATGGATGTGCAGCTGGGGCACCTGATTGCCAAGGGCGGCGATATTCATTTTCGGAGCGTTCATCAAAGCCTGCAGTTTTTCGCTGATCTGCCTAATCCCTTGGGTCACTTCGACGTAGGATGCCTCAGCCAGCTCGTGCAATTCCTGCATATCATCATGCTCTGGTACCAAGATCAGCCAAGGATACCGGGCATCGTTCATGAGCAGCAGTTGGCAGCCCGCGATGCGGCCAATCAACGCCGTGTCCTTGGCCAACTGTGGGTGAAGTGCGAATGAATCCATGAGTTTCCTTGCTTAGACGGGCACCGAACCGGCAATCGTGGTGCGGTGCATGACGCGACGGTAACCCGAATAGCCACCCTGCGCGCTGTGCATGACCGTGCGGTTGTCCCAGAGTGTGAGCATGTTCTCTGCCCAGCGATGTTGGTAAATAAAGTCGGGACGCAGCATGTGTGCAAAGAGCTGCCGTAGCAGTTGACTGCTCGGATCTGCATCCATGTCCTTAATGCCCAAGGTATATACGGGGTTGAGAAACAGGGATTGCCGCCCAGATTCAGGGTGCGTGCGGATGATCGGGTGCTCTTGGGTCTGCCAAGCGTCCTCATTTGGCGTGATCTTCATGCTGGTGCGTTTGCCACCGGCTCGATAGCCCTCATGGCTGTATGGCCGCCTTGCACTGTGAATGGCTCGCTTGCCCTCTATCACCCTGCGTAGTGCCTCGGGCAGGGTGTCGAGAGCCCTGACTCCATCGGCAAAGTGCGTCCCGCCACCAATCGGAGGCACCACCTTGGCATGCAATAAGGTAGCGTTCGGCGGTGCTGCTTGAAAGGACCAGTCGGAATGCCAACTGCTGCCAAACGGTACTGCAGGCTCATCAGGTTCATGGCGGACCTCCAATACATTGGGGTGTCCTGACACCGGAGTGATGTAGGGGTTGTGGCCAAACGGCCCTAATGATTCAGTGAAGCGTTCAAGCTGGGTATGGGTCATAGGCTGATTTGGAAAATACAGGACCTGATAGTTAAGCCACTGCGCGCGCAATTCGTCAGATTGCTCTGCGGACATCGGTTGCGTTAAGTCAATGCCGGTAATACAGGCTGCGAAATCGTTTACATGGGCTGAGATACAAAGATCTGACATAGGTAATTAGGGCGAAGAAAAACCGAAGCTAGGACCAAAACAACACCATGGCAAGTAGTCCTGCAGCGACACAACCTATACACAGCGTCAGCAATACCCGGCGGGTAGCAGCGGGGGGTGCCTGTAAGGGCCAATTAAAGAGCAAGGTTGTGATAGCGATCACAAGCATCACGAGTGCAGTAGAAATTAACAGCTTTAACACGGCAGGTGGTCCACTCTTTGGTGAAATGACGGATCGATCTTGGTCGTGAATTGGTCAAAAAGTCCAGCGATTTGCCCTGTTCAAAGCTCTCGCATCTGTCTGGAAGTTAACGCACAATCCGTC
>TARA_B100001057_G_scaffold411_1_pt1 | contig 23435 bp, 20 predicted proteins | sample TARA_B100001057 | Tara Oceans TARA_B100001057 (sample SAMEA2621839) | marine metagenome | biome: marine biome (ENVO:00000447); feature: surface water layer (ENVO:00002042); material: "saline water (ENVO:00002010), including plankton (ENVO:xxxxxxxx)" | depth 5 m
ATGTCTTTCATCCAGCCGGCTGTTCCCTCAATAGGATTATGATGCATTCCAACCAACACATGATCCACTGAGCGGCTAAGCTCCGATCCCTCAAGCTGGGCACTGAGAAATGCCAACTCCTCGGCTGTTAGAACGCCATGTACCTGCCCAACCACGCTCGTATTGAGCATGATAATCAACCAGTTACTCAGCCTCATCTCCTTGTGTGCCGCTGACGTTCCTTTAGCCAGAGCCTGCATGACGAGCGCGTTATCATGGTTACCAGGCACCCATAAAAAAGGCACTTTCATCGCATCAATGCTGGACGTGAAGAATTCATAGGCTGCTGCTGAAGCATCTTGCGCTATATCTCCGGTAGCCAATATCAGGTCAAGCGAGCCCTCATGCAGCCGAACTAACTCAAGCACTTCTTTAAAGCTGTGCGTGGTGTTCATTTTGAGCAACGTGCCAGACTCCCGACTGTATAGATGAGTGTCTGTAATCTGAACGATGCGAATTGGACGTTTGCGACCTTTAGCCACCTGGTAATTCACAGACCCGCAGAAGAAAACGAGAGATTGGGCGCTTTCTCACTAATGCCCGCTCTCAGGCAGTGTGTCAACCACTCGCCCAAAAACTGGTTTACCTGCATCTTTTCATCAACGTGATACATATCAGGATTCGGTCTGGCATAGCGGGGCTTGAGCTTACGGTGACCCTGAAATGAAATCACTTCCGCGGTGCTAGCGTCATGGTAGACGCGCACCAACATAGACGGGTTTGTCATCTGCTGCGTTAACTCAGGTTTCTGCACAATTTCCAGAGTACTGGTGTATTTGAACGCCTCAAGAATCTTAATCTCCACTGTCACAGGTTCATTCACTTCGTCAAAATCTTCAAGGCAAAAACGGGTAATCCGACCCTCTAGCGCTTTCTCAGGCTCTTCTGCAAGGGCTGCCCTAATTTGATGACCTCCCGGAGGGGAAATATCTGCAAACGAGCGGTCAAGGTACGCACTCAGCTCCGGGACTAATTTCAGTAAGCGAATATAATTAGCGTCACACTCGGCCATCTGCCGAATTAGGTCAACACTGTAAACGGATTTTGGCATTGATTCTTTGTATAACGTTTTACGATTTATCTGGCCGCGCAAAAATCTTGGGCAGTACTTGCCAGTTCTCAGGGCTTAGCACGACGACCCGAAGGGCGCTAGTGCTGCAACTTGGCTATGACGAATTCAAGAAATTAACTTAATCGCCTACTGACAGTAAGATAAATCTAACACTGCGCTTTGCCGTTTGCAGCCGAGTGCGTCATATTTTAACCAATAAGTAGGGTTTGTCATTGGGAATATCCCCATCGCTATGACACGCAAGTCGCTAAGACCATAATTTATAGAGAGTTTTCTGATTGAGTTCTAGCCACTGCAGCGCAATCACTGACATCGCATTGTTGATCGTACCCGATCTTACCCCTTTCAGCGCTCTTTCACGCGGGATAACGATAACTTTAATGTCCTCATGCTCATACTCGAGACCATGAATACCGCTCGCAGCATGAGCGTCTACTTTCGCGCAGAACAGAGTAACCTTTTCGGTTGAGACGCCCGGACTATTGAAGTATTCACAGATTTTGGTCAGCCCGCTTGCGGCTAGCCCGGTTTCCTCTTGAGTTTCCCTCAAGGCAACGGTCTCAAGGGTCTCATCTGTGTCTACGATCCCCGCCACCAATTCCAGCGGCCATGGAGATTCGAGCTGCCAGAGCATCCCTACTCTAAACTGACGCACCATAACCACCTGATCAGTCTTCGGATCAATCAACAGGACTCCAACAGCCTGTTCCTTGATCAAGAGCTCACGCTCTAGACGCTCACTCCAACCACCCTCGAATAATTGATGTTTCAGATGTAGCCGATCGACCTTCAAGAAGCCTTTGTAAATCGAAGAGTGATTTAGGATATCCACATCGCTTTGGTGAAACGATCGCTCGCCTTCGGCCTGCCCAACCGACGCTTCCTGGCCTGCGCTGAGTTCTTGAATGAGGATCTCGACGGCGTCGCGAATCTCGCAACAAACGGACTGAAATTGCGCGCTGATCACAGCATCCGTTCCCGTCACCTGCCCTGGATCAGCAAAAGTCAATTGGCGCTTTGCGGTCCCCGCTGGCAGCAAAGGACAGTTGGCATCCGCGTACAAGCTCAACGAGACAATTAAATCAGCTTGTGACAGCATGTGGTCTGTAAGCACGTCAGAAGTGTGCGCGCTGATATCGATCCCGTTCTGTTCCATCACAGCAACAGCCCGCGAATCAAGTCCATGCGCTTCCAGTCCGGCTGAAGAAAAGATGAAAGAGCCCGAATCGTGCTGCGCCGCGAAAGCACGCGCCCAACCTTCTGCCATTTGCGACCGACAAGAGTTATCCGTACAAAGAAAAAGAATGTGCATGAAGCACTAACTGCGACTGGTAACTTCAAGCAGGTGATAGCCGAATTGTGTTTTTACCGGGCCCTGCAGTGAATTCACTTCCGCGCTGAAAACCACTTCATCGAACTCTTTTACCATCATGCCGGGTCCAAACTGGCCGAGATCTCCGCCCTGACCTTTTGAGGGACAGCTGGAGAACTGCTTGGCTATGTCCGCGAAGTCCTCGCCGTTTTCGATCTTTTCTTTGAGCTCAAGGCATTGGGCCTCTGTGTCCACTAGAATGTGGCGCGCCGTTGCAGTAGTCATACTCTCTCCTTGAATCGTGAATTCATAGGCATCTGCCATTTGTTTGTCTTGTTTGGTCTACTTTCTAATTATGCCGGATTGAACGAAGGAGATCACACAGTGCTATATGCTAATTTGTTATTTAGCTTTCTCTCAGATCCGAAAGTCGGAAAACCCGCAAACTCAGCTGAATAACACCGTAACAGTTGTCATCACCGTCAGGGTATAGCCATGTCCTTCTCAGAGACTTCACGTCGTAAACATGTTCACACCAGCGCCATCGATTATCGCGGCTGTGAACGCGAAGACGGTCATTGATATATCGAAGCGGTCATGACCCACACTAAGACCTATTAGTTCAAAAACAAGTGGTGGGGCAAACTGCCAATCGGAGAGCCAATGCATGAAATGCTGTTGCGCGTCACCATTGAAAAAAGTTTCGTGATTCAGGGTATTTTTACCGCCACGGAGCTAAGTCCATTTGAGATGTGTCCTGCGATTGCGCCCAATTACAAAAGCTAATAGGCACCAGAATGGTCCGGGCTGGCGCAAAGCGATTCGCATGAAAGTAGGCGGCACGTAAGGCTGCACGCACTTGACTGAGCTGCTGTTTCCCATGGCAACACTGGCTATGCAAAGCATCTGGCCCATCAGAAGCAAACGAAAGCTGGAGTCCGATACTTTAGAAAAGCTAGCGCAAGATAAGCGCCCAATTGTTCTGGATACATGCCATGCCAGGGCATCAAATTTTCCTGTCGTGAGAGAAAACACTCCCATCTACTTCAACGGCACTCAAACGACAAACCAAAAGAGCTGAGCGACTTATTTGTAAAACAGCGGGATCACAACCGTAATAATGGCTCCTTCTTGATCCTGCCGGTTCTCAGCACGAATCTGGCCGCCATGGAAATCTGTAATTAGCCTGGCAATATGCAGCCCCATGCCAAGATGAGGCTGGCGCTGTTTTTCTTGCGTTCGCACGGAAATCATCGAGTCGAATAATCTGTCCTTCATTTCTTCCGGCAGTGAAGGCCCGGCATTGCTTACCCTAATAACCGCATGATCCCGAAGCGCTCGGTAGTGAACCAGAATCGGTTGGTCTGGATAAGTAAACTCGACCGCATTTGCTATTAGTTTATCCAAAAGCTGAGCGATATATTCAGGAACCCCGGACACATGAATAGCGTTTTCAGGCGCATCAAGCTCAAAACGTGCCTCAGGATACGCCAGCTTATAACCCTCAACGCAACCACCTATAACCTTCACCAAATCAATCTTTTCTTTTTCTGACGTCTGCAGCATCTGCTCAAGTCGTGTGGCCTCGCTCATGTTCGTTAGGATCAGGTTCAGGCGGCTAATACCTTCTTCTGCTCGCTGGATGTAAACGGCAGACTCCTCACTCTTTTCAGTCAGGCCAAGATTTTCGATGGAAGAGCGCACTACAGTGACCGGCGTACGAAGCTCATGGGACAGTCTAGATGACATGTTCTCGAGATAATTGGTGTACTGCGATAAACGTTCAACAATGCTTGAAAAACTGCGGGATAAGTCACCAATTTCATCAGAGTTCCGCGAAGGCATAATCGTGTTCTGCACTCGACCGGCGTCGTCAATAATCGCCTCTGCTTGATTTCTTAGCCCGAGAATACGAGTCGAAATTCGTGAGGCAAAGAAAAAAAGCCCGAGCACGACGATTAGCACCACTGCAATAAGCGTGTTGAATAGCTGCTCCAATGCTTCATTACGAAAAGTTCGCAAACCATTCATATTCTGGTCGACCACCACCGCGCCCATGACTTCTTTATTCGCCATGATCGGATGAGCCGCTTCCAGCAACCTGGTCTGAGAGTCAGATAAAGTACGGAACTGGGTCAGCGGAGTCCCCCTCAAGGCAGAAGTAATGTGAGCGCCTTCCCGTGTAACCTCTGAATACAATTCATCAATAAAATCAAAACTTGGCTTGGTCAGGACCTGGTAATAAAGCGGGTCAAGAATATTATCTTGAAGAAACAACCAGTATTTATTGTCCCTCTCACCCTCAGCAATCGGCGCCAGTTGAATGCCCGTGGCGGACTGAATGTCTCCTGCAGTGAGTAACACCCGGCCAGTTCGATCGACAATCTGGATACGAGAGTTGTTGTAGCCCATACCTGCCACAATGCGATCAATCTCCGGTGTCGGTAAGCGCAGAGACCCGAGTCGCTCCGCATCATCAGCCCGGTAGGTCGCAACAACGGTACTAACGTTGCGGGACTCCGGGTCGTCAACGTCGAATACGGCAAAGCCTAAGCGGTCACCAAGCATCTCCATCGGTATCCGAAGCTCAACCACATAGCCGTCACTAGCGTCATACCACTGCCCAGTGATCCGCTCCTCGTAGACGGGATTTGAATAATCTTCCTCGACCCGAAAGGGATAAATCGGCTCCGCCTGATAGGGCGCAATGACATATCTTGTCACGTCATTGCCCTCCTTAGAGAGCATGGATATTTGCAGAAAATCAGACCGATAGACTGTCAAAGCATCCTGGTTGCGATAAATCACTTCGTCGTCGGTCACCTTGAAATACGCGTATAGATTGCCGTTGTATTCGCCCAACATGCTCTTAAACCGCAGCGAATCATCGCCAACATATAGACGAGCAGGGTTCAACGCTGTTGCCAGAAAGTCACGGTTGTCATGGAGAACCTCATACTGCTGATAGGCTCCCCAATCATTTAGAGAGGAATCAACCAGAGACAGAGGAGAATAGATTGGATATACGTACAAGTCTTCACTACGAGTTACCGGACTGTAGCTGCCCTCGTTGAATAACTCAGGCCGTTCGTTAAGAGCGGTAGCCAGCGCCTGGGCTGTACCGAGGACTGTTTGCTCTTGACCGCGACGGAGGTAATCCTCCATTGCCAGGATGTATTGGTAACCTAGCCAGGGGATGACAAGCAAAAAGCTTGAAAGGAAAACCAGTTTGGAGCGAATACCGAAAGGATTTTTCAGGGCAAAGGACATAGACTATCTACCGGTGATGAGCACTTATTTGGTGCCCTTAGGCGCACTGCTCTGACGGGGCCGTTTCTACGTTCCACCGATAGCCCATTCCGTATACTGTTTCAATACAGTCGAATGCTCTGTCGAGCTGGACAAATTTTTTCCGAATCCGTTTGACGTGAGAAGTAATCGTGCTGCCATCCACAAAAATTTTTGATTCCTGCATCAGAACCTGCCGGCTTTTCACGTGTCCCGGGAATTTAGCCAACGCATGAACCATCCAGAATTCTGTCACAGTTAATGGCACCGGATGCTCTTCCCATTGCACGGTTAGCCGGCCGATATCGAGAGACAACTTACCCCGTTCCAGCAAATTTTCAGGCGATGTCGGCTGATCAATTACATCAAGCCGCCGGAACAGCGCGGCGATCCGCGCGGTCAAATGCGGCAGGCTGATGTCTTTGGTGAGATAATCGTCCGCGCCCATGCGCAACCCAGAGACGGTATCGAAATCGTTATCACGCGCAGTCAAAAAGATAATTGGTAACGTATCGGACAACGAGCGGAGAGCTTGGCAAAGCACAAAGCCTCCATCGATCTCATTTTCCAAGCCAATGTCAATGATGGCCAGATTGGGCAAACGAATATCGAAAGCGGCCATCGCATCCTTCCGGTTGGCATATGTCTGGACTTCGTACCCCTGCTTGCGCAGCACATCAGCGTAATTTTCGCGGATAGCCGCTTCGTCTTCAACGATAGCAATTCTTCGGCTCATATTGATCTTATAACCTTTTGGCTGGTTAGTTGACTAAATCCGATATTCGCAAATTTTTACGCCAATTTCCGTCGCAAAGGCGGCGACTATACTGCATTCGACCCCAGAAACAGAGAATTGATTCTGCCTTAGATTACTTTGCCATCATTCTGCCATATTTAATCACTACATAGCCTCAAAACCTCCCCCGGTTGGTAAGAAAACTTGTGTTTAATATCCTTACAGAACTAGCCAGCGTGGCGTTTAGTAAATTCTTACCATAAAGCTTGCTGCACGCGCTGAAACTTTCGATTTTGTTTCCGGTTCGTAGTTCTAACCACAAAAATTGAGGATTTCTAACATGAAGCATCGCCCAGGTCCCCTCGTGACCACACTCGCAATGACAGTGCTTGGCGGCACGCTATCCAGCGCTGCCAACGCAGCTTCCGACCTCTATCAGCAACCAAATAAGGAGGAGACTGTTGGTCTCATGAGTGGGGCTCTTATTGGGGCTGCAGCCGGTGGCCCACCCGGCGCCGTTGTTGGCGCCGCGCTCGGCATATTTATCGGCGACAGCTGGATTACCAAGCGAGAATATCGGGAAATTGAAGCGGCATGGATTTCAGTCAAGCTCGACGCGACGCAGGCCAAAGCCGAGCTCGCTGCGCTGCAGCTAAAAAATCAATCCGCGAAAGATGAACTCGCGAGGCTCCGCGATGCACCAACACAAGTTCTGCCCACTTTTTTAAACAGCCCATCTGAAGCGAACCCATTTAGCAAATCTGAAATTTCTCTTCATTTCCGCACCGGGTCGAGTACGGTAGAGCCTCATTATCGGCCACAGCTTACCGCGATGGCGTCTATCGCCGACCAACTGACAACGGGAGCCATTGAGATTTACGGATATGCCGATCGGAACGGGGATGCTGACGCTAATCTGAGACTGTCAGAAATAAGAGCCGCCAGCGTCAAGTCATTCATTGAAGATCTAGGTCTTGAAAGTGCCGGTATTACGACCGTTGGCTATGGCGAATCTAGACCTCTACATGATACCCAGAGCTTGGAAACCGATTTCTTTGATCGAAGGGTAATTGTTCGCCTGATTGATAATAGCCAACAATTTCTCACCGAATCAAAAGAAGAATAAATCGATCAGTTTAGGGCTGTGGATGGAGAAAATATAATGAAAGACTTGCGACTCGTCATTGGCGATAAAAACTATTCTTCCTGGTCTCTTTGCCCGTGGCTGCTACTTAAAATGTTTGATGTCGGGTTTGAAGAAATTCAGATTGCGCTGTACCAAGATAACACAGCCGAGAAGCTTGGCCCTTATTCACCTTCATTAAAAGTGCCAGTTCTACTTCATAAAGACATTACTGTTTGGGACTCTATGGCGATCTGCGAATATATCTCGGAACGATTTCTTGGAGGCTCTGGTTGGCCGGCGAATCCAAAGCATAAAGCCAGCGCGCGCTCTATCAGCGCAGAGATACACTCTGAGTTTCACCAACTGAAGGAAGAATGGCCAATGAACTGTAAAGCCAGTTACCGAATGGCCCCCTCCGACAAACTGGTTAACGAAATTGCGCGCATCGACGCCATCTGGAGTCATATACGTCGCCGCTACGGAGAAAATGGCAACTACCTTTTCGGCCGATTTTCTATTTCCGACTGCATGTTCGCCTCAGTGGCAATCAGCTTCGAGGCTTACAGCGCCGAACTGAGCGCAGACGCGCACACCTATATGCAAACCTTGCTAGACAACCCCTTCGTCCAAAAATGGAAATCTCTTGGTCGGCGAGAGAGAGAGCAACTGGCCGTGGCCTATGCAAGCTCAGCATAAACACGTTCGGGTAAACCTATATCCACTGAATAATTTAGGAGTGTCTGGGGCACTTTTTATTCGTGAGTCAAGCGAGCAGCTGTTGGCCCACCGCGCGACTTATACGCCGAAAAATCTAGACAAGCGCTTGCACCGATTGAAATTCCAGCTCGCTAGGTAAAAATCCGAGCAGTTTAACCAAAGCCTGATTTAGTTCAGCGAGGCGGGTGGCTCTGAAAGCCCGACGAAAAGAAATTCGATTACAACCTTTTTGGTAATACCGGTCGCAAGCTGTCGGCCATCTCGATCAGCGCGCTTTCTGTCGTATCCCAATTCATACAGGCGTCAGTTACGGAAACACCGTACTTTAGCTCGCTTAGATCGGCAGGTATTGACTGATTGCCATGGTGAATATTGCTTTCAAGCATAGCGCCAATAATCGAGCGGTTTCCCTCCAGAATCTGGCGCGTCATATCCTTCAGTACCAAGGGCTGTCGGTCGGGGTTTTTGCCGGAGTTGGCATGGCTACAGTCGATCATTATGTTCTGACTCACACCCCCCCGCTCCAGGGCCTCTTCGCACTGTGCAACGTGAGCACTTTCAAAATTTGGTCCTTGACTACCACCGCGCAAAACCATGTGTGCGTAAGGGTTGCCACTGGTAGTCACAACGGATACCTGGCCGTCGCTGTTGATACCCAGAAAGCGGTGAGGGCTTGACACGGACTGCATAGCATTAATCGCCACCATGAGACCACCATCTGTTCCATTCTTGAAGCCGACCGGGGAAGACAAGCCAGAAGACATCTCCCGGTGGGTTTGAGATTCAGTGGTGCGCGCACCAATTGCCGACCAAGCAATCAGATCTTGCAAGTACTGCGGTGAAATTGGATCGAGTGCCTCCGTCGAGGTAGGCAGCCCAATATTAGCAATATCCAAAAGCAATCTGCGTCCAATTCTCAACCCCTCTTCAATTTTGAACGAATCATCAAGGTATGGGTCGTTGATCAGACCTTTCCATCCGATAGATGTTCTTGGCTTTTCAAAATAGACACGCATCACGAGATATATAGTGTCAGCGAGCTTCGGTACCAGCACTTTTAATTTCTGCGCGTAATCGATCGCGGCCTTAGGATCATGAATGGAACAGGGGCCGACCACGACAAACAGGCGGTGGTCTTTTCGATCGAGGATATCAAAGATGGTCTGCCGAGCCTCTTGCACGGTGTCCAAGGCATCGCCCACCAGCGGCAGCTCAGCTTTGAGCATTTGCGGTGTAATTAATGGATTATTGGACTGTACGTTTAAATTATCTGTCATTGCGGTCATGACTGGTATCGAAAAGCCTAAGTTTATTTCTGATGTGCTGACCAAACCCAGCGCGTTCCAACGCGCTCCTGTTCTGAAAACTGTTTCAGGTGACGCTTTTCGCGTGATTGTTGGGCAGGCTAGATGCAAAGACTTTCAATGATAACAGAATGTGAATTACGAAGTCATTTCATAGATAATGTCGATAAAAAAGTAAACTGCCAGATAGGAGATGAATACAAGATGCAGATAACCCAAGAATTTGATGGCGGCAACATCATCGTGCTAACAGGGAGCAGCGCTGAGGAGATATGTCTGGAAATCAGATCGGACCAGAGTTCTAACTTTTTCCAATGGTTCTACTTTCGTCTAAGCGGGGCGAAAGATAAAGTATGTCAAATTAGAATTCTGAATGCAGCCCGCGCTGCCTACCCTGATGGCTTTCGTAATTATCGCATTTGCTACTCTTATGATCGCGAATGCTGGATGCGGCACGACACAAACCTGATCGATGGAGTGCTGTCCGTTGATTTTGTCTCCGAGCACGACTCTGTTTACTTCGCATACTTCGCCCCCTATTCCATGGACCGACATCATGGACTCATCGCCGAGGCTCAGACTGTTGATCACTGTTCACATCAACTCCTTGGACAAACGCTAGACGGACAGGACCTCGATCTACTGCGCTTCAGCGCGAAGTCTGACGCCAGCGAACAAGACGACAGAAAGCAGTGCTGGTTTATAGCACGGCAACATCCGGGTGAAACCATGGCAGAGTGGTGGATGGAGGGCGCCATCAGAAAGCTGCTGGACGTTCAAGACAGCCTAACCCGGGAAATTCTTAAGACGTGCGATCTCTACCTGATTCCTAACATGAATCCCGACGGCAGCCGGCGTGGGCATCTTCGAACGAACGCTGTCGGACGCAACCTCAACAGGGAATGGGTGAATCCCACCATTGAATCGGCACCGGAAGTATTTCTTGCTAAACAGGCGATGATGCGGACTGGCGTAGACTTTTTCTTAGACATTCATGGCGATGAGTCACTGCCTTACTGTTTTATCGCTGGCACTGAAGGCCTGTCCAGCTGGACTCCAACTCATCAGTCACAACTTGATTATTACCGAGGACAGCTTGCCACATTGAATCCGGATTTCCAGACTGAATTTGGTTATCCGGTGAAGAATCCAGGTGAAGCAAATATGAGCATGAGCACTACTCAGACAGCCATGCTTTACGACTGTCTGGCGATGACGCTGGAAATGCCGTTCAAAGATACAGCCGCAACTCCCGATCCGATTTTTGGTTGGTCGCCGTTACGATCAACCAGACTAGCGGAATCTTGCTTGCAAGCTATGATTGATTATCTGCACTGGAACGCCAAAATCTATGCATAATCATCCCGCCCAAAATAGCGAAATTTTGAGAAACAACTTACGAACTCGATCCTAATACTCCTCGCCATTACGGCTATACCTTCTCAAGTAGCCTGATTTATATCTGCTGCATCAGCACCTTGAGATCGGCCCTGCCGCCTCTGACGTATTATTCCCCGGCGTGGGGTCAGTGCCGTTAGCCGCTGGAATCAAGAAGCCTGATTTTCCTACGATATGTTCAAGCTTGGGGCGAATCGGAGCGAACTGTCCAGTCGCAAAATCGATGCTTTCGTCATGCCTCAGCTCTCCGGAACGGAAATTTGCGGCAGCCGGAAACGATCTTGGCTCCTTACAGACTGAAGACGGGTTGCAACTGAGGTAATTCACAGTAAAAACACCACCGTCCACCGCATTGATGACACCAATGTTGTCACTTTTAGTTACAGTATGAAGAATCTTGCATCGTCGACAAGTGCAATATCAAATAAACCGCTTTCATCAGGCCCAAATTACCATGGGCTGTCGCTTTTAAACGTATAAGGTCAATTATATGAAACGATTCACCAAGAACCTTGGACTGATTTTTTTCGGCAGTATGCTCTGCTCATTTGCCTACCCGCAGGATCTCTACACGATCCTCGAGTTAGCTCTAGAAAATGATCCCACACTGAAGCAGGCCGAGGCTCAATATCGGGCAAACCGCGAGAATCTCATCCAAAGTCGTTCCGCGCTGTTACCTAGCTTCGGTGCCGGCGGCAGCACGTCTCGTGTGACTTCCGGTCCAGCTAATGATGTCTTCCGAACCCTTCCCGACCCACTAACCGGCTCACTCTCGAGCGTACTGGCGCAGCCGCGCCATAGTTACGGGAATGGCTTGAATAATCACGGGTGGGGGGTGAACCTTAGCCAAAGTGTTCTGAACCTCGCCAGCTGGTATAACTTCCAAAGCGCTAAAGCCAGCGACCGCGCGGCGGCGGTCAGTCTTGCCGCGCAGGAGCAAGACTTGATCATGCGTGTAGCCATGGCCTATTTCGATGTGCTGCGAGCTCAGGAGCTGCTCACAACTAACCTACAGGAGGAAGAGGCCGCGTTGAGATCGCTTGAACAAACCAGGCAACGGGAAGAGGTTGGCCTGGTCGCGGTCACTGATGTATTCGACAGCCAGGCCGCTTATGACCTCGCTCGAAACACTACGATCTTGCAGCGAGACCTGCTGAGAGCCCGATTTGAAGCGCTTGAGGCAATTACTGGACAGCCGCACGGCGACATTGACGAATTACGTGCTGACTTTCCAATTCTGGAGGTCGACGGCAGACTAATCGAATGGGAAGACCAGGCCGAAGAAAACAGCCTGGCCATCGCTGCAGCCAGATACAATCTTGAAGCCTCGCGCAAAAATTTGCGCGCCCGAAAAGCAGATCGACTGCCTACGGTGGACTTCCTGGGGCAATATGGCCATAACGTAACCGCTCCGATTGTCAGCCAGGGCATTCAGATTGGCGGCGGGGCGTTCGACAGAACATCACTGGCACTTAGCATCAATATTCCCATATTTAGTGGTGGCGCGGTGAGCTCACGGCGACGGCAGGCCGAAGAAAGTCTTGTTGCTGCGCAAGAGTCGCTTGAACTGACGAGGCGTCAGCTGACCCAGAATATTCGCAATGCCTACCGACGTGTTAACACCGATGTTTTGGTGATCGCACAGCGACAACAGTCTATCGATTCAGCGCAGTTGGCCTTGGACGCGACCGAACTAGGTGCTGAGGTTGGCACCCGAAACATTGTTGAGGTTTTGCGAGCCCGAGAAAACCTGTACCGCGCTCTCAGACAATATGCCGAAGCCCGATTCAATTATGTGCTGGACACGCTGGTTCTCAAACAAGTTGCCGGCATTCTTACGCCAGAGGACATAATTAGTTTGAATGAATGGTTACAGTCTGGAAGCTAGCGAGTACCGCAGCAGACCCGTGGCCCAGATCGGCAGAAGCAGAGGGGCTGCAAATCGACCCTTTTTAGATCTGGCATCATAAATTGCTAAACGGAGTGGTTCACTTGGGCTTTCCCTAAAGCTTTCGCCACACCGAAACCTGCGCGACGATAAACTCATATTTCCTTCGGTGCTCACGGATCATGAAGGGAAGATCTTCTTCGTGTATTAATTCAAAGCCGGGGAGGCACTGCCCGAGGGCTGCAAGAGTCGCTGCACTGTCAGAACCATCCAGAAAATGCGCCGGATCTGTGTACTGAGCCATCCAGGTATTGGGGGAACTAATAACCAAAATACCGCCGGATTTCATGTAGCGATCTGAGTCAGTAAATTGCTGTAAGCACTGAAGAGGCGCCGACAGACGGCACAGCAGATTACTCAGCAAAATCGCATCGAAATTCTCATTCTGTGCCATAGGCACGCTAGCAAGGCTGGCCCCGTCACCCTGCACAAATCCGATTCGCTCTCGATCGATTTCGGCATCGATAGTCACACTGAGTGTCGTGTAATGAGCGCCGGTGTCCCATCGGCGGTATTCCAAAGTCTGCTGTTGCCGCAAATGTTCAGCGGCGCAAATAAAGGCATCGCTGTAATCAACTCCAACTACTGAGTCAAAAGTCCTTGCCAGCTCAAAGGTGGAGCGGCCCACCGCGCAGCCAAGATCCAGCGCCTTAATCTTCTTTTGCGCAAACTGGTTCATGAGCTCTACGGTGCGATCAATGAGGTTCACCGCTGACGGAAATTCAATACGCGTCGCTAGCACCTCATCTTGCTGATCCGCCTGGGAGCCATAGTGGAACAGCAGATACTGATTCACAAGCTCATCGGTATCATACTTGTCCCCTTTCTTTTCCTCAGCGCCGGTGTTGCTAACAACTCTGAAACCGGCGTGCTGAAAGAAATGGGGCCGGAAATGAAACCGTGACCAGATGCTGGCCTCATCACCCGTGCTGATGAACGAGCCACCCAGAATCATCTGGTGCTCTCCGTCAAAGCAAGGTGTGCTGAAATCAGTGTAGAAGGGGTGAATTTTAAATTCCGTCAGGGGGTGAAAAGGGTCTTCGCACCACTGCCAAACATTTCCAAAAGTATCGTGAAACCCCCGTTCATTGGAATCGAGCGCGTCAACAGCACCCTCACTGCCAAAACACAGGTTATGATTGACAGCAGGACTTCGGCTTTGAACCATCACCCCGTCGAGTTCAATCCGCTCTGTCGCGCCGGTCTCCCATTCGATAGCAACACTCAGTGCCGAGTCTCGAATCGCTAGATGCTCGCTTTCCTGTAACAGTCGATAGGGCACCTTGACCTCGTCCTGCTCTGTGAGCCAGGAACAGTATGCCTTTGCCTCGTAGTAATTGACGATAGCCGGCCAGCTCCATTGCATGGGTATCTCGCTGAAGGTAGTGCGCAATTTATAGCGATGAGACCCGGCAGGGCCATCCTGCACCCAGAAAGTTGGCCACTTCGCATTTCTGAATTGACGCCATCCCCAACCGGATTCAGACCAATAGCGACATTGCTCATAGCCCCCAGCTGTGACGAACCGGAAGTACTCACCGTTGCTTATGAGATACTTACTGGCCATGAAAGGATTCACTTCACGCTGATCTTGTCCATACTCGTTGTCCCAGCCGAAGGTTGGCCAACCGTTCGGCTTACCGAGACTTACGCGGGTAGGTTCAACCTCGAGCAATTCGTTGCGTGGGTAATCAGAGCCCTCAATAGGGTCATAGTTCTGCGCTGTCGGAGCGGTTAACCAGTCCGGCCAGATGTCTGGCTCCTTGACGTATTCCAGTGGCAGCTCACGAATGAGCACTGAGGAGGTCTCCAGATGAATCCGCTCATGTTCAAAGCCCATAGCCAATGACCATGCTGGCGAGGCCATAGTGATCGGCTCGTCCAGCGAGGGGTGATTTCGGATGACATGTCGCACCAGTTCATAAACCGCACTCCGATATTGTCTCACCTGACACAGTTCCGGCCAGATATCCTGCTCGCCATCATGCAAATCGTCCCAGTTCATTTCATCAACGCCAGTTTCAAACAGCAGCTCGAACTCCTGTTTCACCGGCTTGTCAATCAAGCCGCTCACTAGCATTTTGTTAACGTAAAAGCACACTGGATGGGCGTAATAAAAAATCAGTGGATGGCGTGTTTTATGATAAGGCCTGACATAGTAGGCTTCATCACTGGCCAAACTAGAAAACAGCTGTTCGGTCAACGCCCAGGTATTCTCAAAGTACTCCAGCACGGCCTCGCGACCAGACGTGAGATTAAGTAGGGGCAGGGAGCCGGTACCAGAAGGACCCAAAGTGGGTCGGGTTGAGGTTTGCCGCGGTTCCCGCAGATCTTGATGGATAGACATGATTCACCTTCGGAAGACTGTTTGAGTAATCGTTGTTGCCCAGCGTGTGCGAATGCTGCCAATCAAACTGCGACTGAAAGCGCATCTATTCACTCTGTTAACACATACTCTGCGCGGGCCATATTCGGTTAGAATAGAACCTTTACGAGGCCATACTGCAGGCTCGAAGACACGCACCATAGGGGATTCGCTGTGCAAAGTAAATTACCGAACGCTGGCACCACAATCTTTACGGTCATGTCAAAAATGGCTCAAGACCATCATGCCATAAATCTTTCTCAAGGGTTTCCAGATTTTGATTGCCCAGAGCGATTGAAAGATCTGGCGTCTCACTATCTTAACGATCGAAGAAATCAGTACCCTCCCATGGCCGGCATACCTGCTTTGCGTCAAGCAATCAGCGATAAAGTGAATACGCTTTATGGCTTTGCCGCAGATCATGAGACTGAGGTCACCGTGACCTCAGGTGCAACCGAAGCGCTGTTTGATGCCGTGCAGGCTACCGTTCAGGCCGGCGACGAAGTCATTATTTTTGATCCGGCGTATGATTCCTATGAACCTGCCATCCTGATGGCGGGCGGCAAGCCCGCGCGGATACCGCTGCAATTCCCGGACTATTCGATTGACTGGAACCGTGTTGCGGACACAATGACACCCCAAACCCGGCTCATTATCATCAACACCCCCAATAATCCTTGCGGTGCGACGCTTACGCAGAGCGATCTTGACTCGCTTGCGGAAATCATCAAGGACACAGAAGTTCAGGTGCTTTCAGACGAGGTTTATGAACACATGGTGTTTGACGACGAGCCGCACGTGAGCGTACTTGGTCATCCAATTCTCAAAGAAAGAAGCTTCGCCGTGTTTTCATTTGGTAAGACCTATCACGCCACTGGCTGGAAGCTTGCCTACTGTATCGCCAGACCCGCCCTCACTGAGGAGTTCAGAAAAATTCACCAATTTGTCACGTTCACGACGACGAGCTTTCTTCAGCATGCCATTGCCGATTTCATGCAGGAGTGCCCTGAACACGCATCCGAGCTGTCCGGCTTCTATCAGGCGAAACGCGATTACTTTTGCGCTCTACTGCGAGATTCGCGCTTCAGCTTCACCCCCTCGAAAGGTACCTATTTCCAACTGATGGATTACAGTGAGATCAGCAACAAGGATGACATGACTTTTGTGAGAGCTTTGACCAAGGAGAAAGGCGTGGCCGCGATTCCACTCGCGCCTTTTTACGGCGAGGTGCCCGATACACGAATTGTCCGGTTCTGCTTTTGCAAGGATGACAGCACCCTCGAGCGCGCCGCTGAAATTCTTTGTGCGCTTTAAAGATATGTCAGAGCATGATTACAAACTGCTAGCCGATACCATTAGGTTATGGGGCCATGAGCTTGGCTTCGCACAGCTCGCCATCACGGACACCGACCTTGGCAACTATCACGACAGCTACCGACAGTGGCTTCGGGAAGATTGCCATGGCGACATGACCTACATGGCAAACAACCTAGATAAAAGACTTTACCCGCAGCGTTTGGTTGAAGGAACCTGTCGCATAATTTCGGTTCGCATGGATTATGCGAAAGTTACAGAAAACTCACTCGCTCCGCTTTCTGAGCCAAATACCGCCTATATTGCGCGTTATGCGAGGGGCCGGGACTACCATAAACTCATGCGGAAGCGACTTCAAACACTCGCCGATAAAATTCAGTCTGAGGTTGGCAAGTTTGGCTATCGCGCGTTTGTCGACAGTGCACCGGTTCTGGAGCGAGCGTTAGCGGAAAAGTCAGGCCTGGGCTGGATTGGCAAAAACACTATGCTGATCAACAAGCACGCGGGCTCCTGGTTTTTCCTTGGCGAGCTTTTCACTGATCTGCCCCTGCCTGTCGATAAGGCTGAAACTGGCCATTGCGGGAGCTGTCGCGCCTGTCTCGACGTGTGCCCCACCAAGGCTTTTATCGCACCCAACAAGCTAGATGCGAAACGTTGCATCTCCTATCTCACCATTGAACTGCGCAGCAGTATCCCCGTCAAGTTTCGACGGGCTATCGGTAACAGGATATTCGGCTGCGATGATTGTCAACTTGTCTGCCCATGGAACAAATTTGCCCAATTAAGCAATGAAACTGACTATTCGCCCCGACACGCTCTAGATCGATCGACTCTGCTGGATCTTTTTGAGTGGAGCGAACAGGAATTCCTGGAACGAACTGAAGGCTCACCAATCCGGCGAATTGGCTACGAATGCTGGTTACGTAATCTGGCGGTCGGCCTGGGGAACGCAGAGTATTCATCAGAACTGGTTGCTGCTCTTCAAGCCAGAAGAGGGTCAGCGAGTCCGTTGGTCAGAGAGCATATTGACTGGGCGCTAATGGAACATGCGGACTCTAAAGCGCAAACTACACCGCCAAAAAATGTTCCCGGTAGTATATCAGCTCGTTCACCGAGTCCTTGATGTCTTCCATAGCCTGATGTGTTGCTCTTTTTTCCAGTCCCGCCTGAATGTCAGGCTTCCAACGCTTGACCAGCTCGTTGAGTGAACTGACGTCCAGGTTGCGATAGTGAAAGAACGCCTCCAGCTCGGGCATGTAGTTTGCCAAAAACCGCCGATCCTGACAGATGCTGTTGCCACACATCGGAGACGCATTTTTTTCTGAGTAACGTGATAAAAAGTCAAGAGTCTGCTGCGCCGCAACCGCTTCGTCCAGCGTACTGCTCTTGACGCGATCAATCAGGCCAGACTTGCCATGATGATGCTGGTTCCAATCGTCCATAGCCGCCAAGCTTTTATCACTTTGCTTAACCGCCAGAACGGGACCTTCAGCCAGAATATTAAGCTCGGCATCAGTTACCAGCGTTGCGATTTCAATGATGCGGTCGATGTTTGGCTCCAGCCCAGTCATCTCGAGGTCAAGCCAGATTAGATTCTTAGATTTATCCATGCATGTTTTCTCCGACATCACTCTAAGCGAACAGTTTAGCAAGCTCATCGAATAGCCGCGATGAAAGCCTGCAAGCGAAAGATCGAAAGACATTCCAAGTACAGCGACACAGTACTGTCCATTCGGCGACTCGTGCTGAGCCTTTTCCCGCTTGGCTAGACGCGTTTATTTCGTACCGACTGGCTGACGGCCTTTTTATCAAGCTTCCCGTTGTTTTTTTTGCTGGCCCGCCTCTGCGCCAGATTAGCTGCATTTTGCTCCTGCTCACGCATCAGCTTTTCATAATTCTGTAGGCGCCGCGCTTCCAGCGTACCTGCAGCAATTGCCGCCTGCACTGCACATTCAGGTTCAGAGCCATGGCGGCAGTCGTTGAATCGGCATTGTTCCGAAAGGACATGAATATCGGAAAAAGTCACTGCGATGCCAGCTTCCATATCAGCCAGTTGAAGTTCGCGCATGCCCGGAGTGTCCAGCAGCATGGCACCGCCTGCCATTGGTATCAGCGAACGTGCCGTGGTGGTGTGACGGCCTTTTTTATCGTCTTCACGTATATCTGCGGTAAGCTGTCGCTCTTCGCCCAGCAGGGTGTTTGTCAGCGTGGATTTGCCGGCTCCGGAAGAGCCCAGCATAACAACGGTGTGGGATTGCTTGCACCAAGGTGACAGAATCTGGCGAGTTTCAGGGTCGAGGCAGTTTACGCTTTTCACGACGAGGCTTGGCGATAATGGCCTAAGCTGCGCCGAAAATACATCAACGTCTTCACATAAATCCCTTTTGGTCAGAACTACAACAGGCTCCGCCCCAGCGTCATACACAAGCGCCAGATAGCGTTCGATCCGATTCAGGCTAAAATCATCATTGAGCGAACAGACGATAAAGGCAGTATCGACATTTGACGCAATCAGCTGCTCTTCCTTCTGATGGCCAGCAGCGATGCGCCTAAAGCAGGTACTACGGTCAAGCAGACGCTCAAAGCCACCCTCACTGTTTACGAGCACCCAGTCTCCGACAACCATCTGTGGCATTGAGGCAAGCAATGCCAATCTGCAGCAACCCTCTTCCCCAATCAGCGTCACCTCATGACGACTTTGCTCAACCAGCCGCATCGGTTGCCATCGGGTAAGCTCCTCAAGAGCCAGTTGCTGCCGGAAAGCCGCCTTCCAGCCAATGTCGTCTAGGGAGTAGGAGCGGCTCTGTTCATCAGTCATGATGATTCTCTGATGCTGCCGAAGCGGGCGCCCCATAATCGCCATAAAAACGCGGTGAGAACGACTTGGGGATGAAACAAGATTGCACTATGTGCACAAAACTAGTTGTGAGCAGTGCAGAGGCCAAATCCTTGACCGCCTGGCGCATAAAGAGTGTTGGCATATGACCTGATGTTACCTGTTTTGAAGGCCCTTTTCATGACGCGTCTGTTGTAAAGCATCATTTATTAAGCGCACCTGTTAGACCAATCATAACAATGCGAGATAATGCGGGTCAGCTGAGTGCGCACTTTCGCTTTCGTATATCAGTCGGGCTAGCAGAAAGAGTAGAATAAACCTAGCAGCGCATTGGGAAATCGGTTTTGACACGTCTTTTTATTTTTCTGCAATATCTTTTGCCACATCACGGGCTGTCTCGCCTTACCGGCAGACTGGCAGAAAGCCCTTGGGCCAGCAAGTGGCTGATCGACTGGTTCATTCGTCGCTACAAGGTCGACATGACAGAAGCTGAAATCCAAGACCCAGCCGCGTTCGACAGCTTCAATTCTTTCTTTACCCGAGCGTTAGCACCCGGCACTCGCCCTATTGACGAGTCTGATGGCGCGGTGGTTTGTCCCGCTGACGGCGCGATCAGCGAACTGGGCCTAATTGATGAGGACAGGATCCTGCAAGCCAAAGGCAAGGACTATACCATCAGTCAGTTGCTGACTGATGAAGAGTCCTATCGTTTTGTCGGTGGCAGCTTCGCCACCGTCTACCTTGCGCCACGCGACTATCATCGGATTCATATGCCACTTGCAGGTAGACTGCTACGAACGATTTATGTCCCGGGCAAACTGTTTTCCGTGAATCGCGCCACAGCCGAATCTGTTCACGAACTGTTCGCACGCAATGAGCGCTTGGTGTGCCTATTCCAGACCGATCAGGGCCTGATGGCCGTGGTGCTGGTCGGGGCGATGATTGTCGCCGGAATCCAGACGGTCTGGTCAGGAAAGGTCTGTCCGAGGCCGAAGCGTTCGCGCCAGCTAATTGATTATTCTGAGACGGATCCAGCAATTGAGCTGGTGAAAGGAGCTGAACTTGGCAGATTCTGCTTGGGATCGACAGCAATCGTGCTGTTTGAACCCGCCGCCGTGCGACTTAACCCATCGTTGCGGTCATATTCAACCGTGCGCATGGGTCAGCTCCTCGCGTTTTCAACTTAACGCCCCGAACCCAAGGAAGCCACGATGACACAAGATGAGCTCAAACAAGCGGTAGCAAGAGCTGCGTTCGATTATGTCGAGAGTAAGTTGGAAGACAACATGATTATTGGCGTGGGCACCGGGTCTACCGCCAACTTCTTTATCGAAGAACTCGGGAAAATCAGCGACCGGCTTGAAGGCACAGTTGCCAGCTCCGAGGAAACGGCTAGGCGCCTCAAGTTGCACAACATTCCAGTTTATGACCTCAATAGCGCCGGCCGAATTGGGATCTATGTGGACGGAGCTGACGAAAGCAATGCGCACCTGCAGCTGATCAAGGGTGGCGGTGCAGCATTAACTCGAGAAAAAATACTCGCGGCTGCCTCGAAGGAATTCGTATGTATTGCTGATGCCTCTAAAATGGTGGGCGTGCTAGGTGAGTTTCCCTTGCCCATTGAGATCGTCCCAATGGCGCGGAGTTACGTTGGCAGAGAAATAGTCAAACTTGGCGGCGACCCGGTCTACCGGGAAGGCTGCGTGACGGACAATGGTAATCAGATTCTGGATATCTACAACCTTGAAATCCTCGACCCGAGAAAACTAGAGCAGGACCTCAATCAAATCACCGGAGTGGTCACCAACGGGATCTTCGCGGTAAGAGGTGCAGATATCTTGATGCTTGGCACAGCCCGCGGCGTGGAGATACGGCGTGCCGCTTCATTTGCCTGAGGCGTGCGGTTGTTCAGGCGCGAATTCGCAACGAGATTCAAGAGGAGTGAACCTCTCCATGAACTCACGCCAGTCATCACAGCTGGTCAAGCGGCGAGATTTACAAATGAATCAAATCAAGCTGTTGGCGCCTGCTGATTCGATGTAGCTTTAGCTGCTCGTGGACTCTTGCGAAGTATCTAATCGAAGGAACGACTAGAGCGGATTGACGTTTTCCGCTTGGGGGCCCTTTTGACCTTGAGTAACTTCCATCGTTACCTTTTGGCCTTCATGAAGCGTTCGCCTTCCCGACCCGTTGATGGCGCTGAAGTGTACGAATACATCTTTGCCGCCTTCTTGCTCGATGAAGCCAAAACCCTTCTCGTCGTTAAACCACTTGACGGTACCCTCTACTAAATCAGACATACTCTTCTCATACTCATAAAACAAAAAAATTCGGCACGCGCTCAAAGCCATGCCTATAAACTACAGCTTTCGAATAATACGCTCTCTGCCGTGTAGATGGAAACCTTATTTTGCCGAGATTTGGTCAAAATTTAGTGACAAAATGTTGCCTAATCGGGTAGGTTAACCAAAAACTCCTCACATGTTAGCCCGCAATTAGGCCGTGCCAATCTTCTTGCAGGCCTCTAAATCGAAAACTTTACCGGGATTGAGTACACCTTTGGGGTCAAACGCCTTTTTGATCAGGCGCATGTAGTTGATTTCCTGAGGATCTCTGGAATAGTTCAGATAGGGCTTTTTTAACAAACCGACCCCATGCTCAGCGGAGATGCTGCCTCCGTATTGCTGAACGAGGCTGAACACTTGATTCGAGACTCCGCCGCACTGTTCAAAGAAAGCCTGTGCGTCGAGATATTCCGGCTTCAAAATATTAAGGTGAACATTGCCATCACCAATGTGGCCAAACCATATGATTTCAAAATCCGGATACTGCTCTCGCACCAAGTTATCAACAGCCCTCAGGAACTGCGGCACCGCAGACACACGCACGGCTATATCGTTTTTGTAAGGCGTAAATTGGGCAATGGTCTCGGAAATATCCTCGCGCAGCCGCCACAGGCTTTTGGCCTGCGTCAGACTCTGGCTGACTGTGCCATCAACAATCCAGCCTTGGTCTAGGCAATGTTGGAAAAGCTCCATGGCGCTTTCTAGATCTTTATCGCCACGCTGTTCGAATTCGATGAGCGCATAAAAGTTCGACATCGTCTCAAAGGGTCTGGCAAGTTTTTTTTCCGCGATGACGTGCCCGAGCGCCTGCTCCGAAAAGAACTCAAAGGCAGTCAGTGAAAGTTTTTTCTGAAACGCCTCGAGCACCGGCATAGTTTGAGTCATATCCTCGACGCCCAAAATCAGTACAGCCGGATCCAGCGGTGGCGCAGACAGGGCCATGGTCAGTTCCACAATTATTCCGAGAGTTCCTTCTGAGCCGATAAACAAGTGCCGAAAATCGTAACCAGTCGCGTTCTTAGTCAGGCCCCGATTCAGATCCAGTAAATCCCCACGGCCAGTTACCACTTTCATACCGGTCACCCAGCTGCGGGTCATGCCATAGCGAATCACTTTGATACCGCCTGCATTAGTCGCGACATTGCCGCCCAGCTGACTCGAGCCGGAGGAGGCGAAATCTACAGGATAGAATAACCCCTGGCTCCGGGCGAACTGCTGCAGCTGCTCAGTTACAACGCCCGCTTCACAGGTCACCTGACGATCCGCTGCATCGAAGTCAAGGATCTGGTTCATCCTGTCCAGAATCAGAACCGCCTCGCCATCTGTGGCAACCGCACCGCCGCTAAGCCCGGTGCGACCCCCGGAGGGAACCAATTTGAAGGGCGTCTCATTCGCCAGCTTCACCACGGCTTGAACTTCAGCAACTGTCTTTGGCATCACGATGACAGAAGGTGCCACCGGAAACTGCTTGGTCCAGTCTGTACCGTAGGTTAGCAGGTCGGCTTTATCGGTTTTAACCCAATCGTCGCCAACGATTTCTGACAGTGAGGAAACCAGTCTTAAAGTGTCAATAGTCATCAGCATTTATCTGTGATTAGTTACTCGAGTCCTCGCCAAAGGAGAAATAGATCAGCC
>TARA_B100001057_G_scaffold273444_1_pt1 | contig 23318 bp, 15 predicted proteins | sample TARA_B100001057 | Tara Oceans TARA_B100001057 (sample SAMEA2621839) | marine metagenome | biome: marine biome (ENVO:00000447); feature: surface water layer (ENVO:00002042); material: "saline water (ENVO:00002010), including plankton (ENVO:xxxxxxxx)" | depth 5 m
TAATTTTAATAATCCTATCAATGAAAGGTTAAATCTTTTTATACCTCCTAATGAATATTTTTTATTCATTAATAACAACTTTTAATTAATAAATTAAATAAATTAATTTTTAAATGTATTTAATTCTTTACAAAAGGAATTTTTAATTTATATATCTCATTTAGAAATTAAATATGAGCAAATTAGATAGGAGAAGCTTTATAAAAAAGACATCATTGTCTGGAGCAGCATTAGCTTCCTCATCGATATTTTCTGCAAAATCAGAAAGTAATAATTACGTAAAATCTCCTTTTTCTGGTCTTGATCTCCTTGCTACAAATGATTGGTGGAATAGAGGAAATAATGAAATAATTGATTTAAAAGTTGAAAGAAAAGATGTTATCGCATTCGGAATTTATACCTTATCTAATAATATATTAAAGCTAACTGCACAACTCTTCCCACTTTATCCCGAAGAATCTAGGGAAGTAAGACTTGAAATATATAGAGATAAAAAGTGGGTAGTAGTAAGTAAAAAAATTGTTAATGAAATTGGATGGGCTACAACTTTTAAAATAGAAGATTGGGATGATTCAAAAAATATTAAATACAGACTGACGCACGGAAATAATGGAAAATTCAATGGATTAATAAGAAAAAATCCAACAGATCAAAATACCATAAAACTGGCAGCATTTTCTTGTAATAGTAATAAGGACAAAGGAGAGAGAAAAAATTATATTAAAAATATAAATTATTTAAATCCTGATATTCTATTTTTTGCTGGTGACCAATCTTACGACCACAAAGAACATACCGCAGCATGGCTCAAATTTGGCATGCAATTTCGAGAAATATTTAGGGATAGACCCTGCATTACTATTCCTGATGATCATGATATTGGCCAAGGTAACCTGTGGGGTGAAAATGGGAAAGTTGCCTCATCAGCTGCAGGAAATGATGGTGGTTATTTCTATCATAAAGAATATATTAAGATGGTTGAGAGAGCTCAGACCAAACATCTCCCTGACCCTTATGACAAAACACCCATTGAACAAGGAATCAATGTTTACTATACAAATTTAATTTATGGAGATATTGATTTTGCCGTTATTGAAGACAGAAAATTTAAATCTGGTCCTAAGGGTAAGATTCCTCAACAAGGACCGAGACCTGATCATATCAGAAATAATAATTATGATCCAAAATCTATAGATCTAGATGGACTCAGTCTACTAGGAGATAGACAGCATAAATTTTTAAAAAAATGGGGAGAAAATAAAGAAAAATCAGTTATGAAAGCAGTGCTGTCACAGACTGGATTTTGCGGTGGTGCTCATCTACACGGAAATAAAGAAAATAGACTTCATGCTGACCTTGACTCAAATGGATGGCCTCAGAGTGGAAGAAATAAAGCTTTGAAATTAATTAAAGATGCAAATGCAGTCCACATCGCTGGAGATCAACATCTTTCCACTGTAATTCATCATGGTATCGAAAAGTTTGAAGATGGTCCTTGGGCATTTATTGTTCCAGCCCTTGTAAATAATTATTACAGTAGATGGTGGTGGCCTGAGGATGAAATGCAAGGTGAAAATTCAAATAACAAATTACCATGGAATGGTAGATATCTAGATGGTTTTAATAATAAAATTACTATGCATGCCTATGCAAATCCAGATGCAGATTCTAGTGGATCTGGTTATGGAATAATAAGTTTTAATAAAAAAGAAAACAACGTGACTTTTGAGTGTTGGCCAAGATATCAAGATGTCACAAAAGAAAATGCAAAACAGTTTGATGGATGGCCAATTACTGTTTCTCTTGGTTAGTCTTATACCACCTATCTGGATTTAATTTATTATATTCTTTTCCCATACCCAAATCCATAAAAACTGGATCAATCATATCTTTTTCCCACTCTTTAAACTTAAGTTTTAGTTTTTGATAAATCGGTATGGAAGAACTTATAATATTATTTTCTTCACTTATATCATTATCTAGATCAAAAATATATTCATCATCTTTCACTCTAATATATTTATATCTATTATCTCTTATCACATCAATATCTTTATCAGGGTTTTTCCAAAATAAGTAATCATGGGGTGATCCGATTATATCTCCATTTATATATGGTATCAAGTTTACACCATCAATATTATTTTTGATAAATTTTTCTGCAGATGCAGCCGATACTACTGTGGCAAAGACATCTAAAGCAATGATTGGTTTGTTATAGTTTATACCTGGTCTAATTTTTTTTGGCCATTGCATGGCAAAAGGCACTCTAATTCCTCCCTCAAAAAAATCACCTTTTATTCCTCTAAGCGGTCCATTATCAGAAAAATTATACCACTCTACACCTCCATTATCAGAAAAGAAAATAACTATTGTATTCTCAGAAATATTCTTTTCCTCAAGTTTATCTAATATCGATCCTACCCCATCATCCATCGAAGACACCATGGCAGCATAAGTTCTTCTCTTTTCCACATCAATATGATCATTTCTTTCCAAATCTCTCTCTGTTGCCTGCAAAGGTGTGTGTGGTGCATTATATGATAAATATAAAAAAAAGGGATCTTCAGAATTATCTTCAATAAACTTTACAGCATTATTTGATAACTCTTCCGTTAAATATTTTTTAGTATTTATTCTCTTTCCATTATCATAAATTTTAGTGATGTAACCGTCCATCTGTCTGCTGGCCTCTGTCAAGTCATTAAGGGTAAGATCATCAGGAAAATACCTATGTCCTCCAATTAAAAAGCCAAAAAACTCATCAAATCCTCTTTTCTCAGGAACTAAAGATTCATGAGCTCCTAAGTGCCACTTTCCAATCGCCTTAGTTTTATAATCTACATTATTTAAAACCTCTGGGAGTGTCTGCTCAGAAATAGGAAGACCCATCAAAGAGTCTTTGGGCGCTAGCAAAATATTACGAGTGTATCCAAACCTATTCTGATATCTACCTGTTATCAAACCTGCCCTACTTGGAGAACACACTGCATATGAAACATATCCTTGAGAAAAAACAACTCCATTTTTTGCTATTCTATCAATATTAGGAGTAAAAATCTCTTTACTTCCATGGAACCCTACGTCTGCATAGCCTTGATCATCACTTATAATAACAATAATATTTGGCGGTGAGTCTTCTGATGAACATGAAGCTATGAGAAATATGATAAAAACAACAAAAAATTTATTCCTCATTGGATATTACCTTAGAACAATAGTATTTATTCCCATTGAGTTCATTTTTTCAATAAACTGATTAAGATCAGTATTGATTAATGTGTCATAGTCATCCCCAACCTGATCAAGCCTCTTCTTAAGAACTTGGTATACATCATAATAAGAATCTGCTGGCTTAAAATCAGATATCTGAACATTTTCAGCTAAATATGATAATTTTTCACCTATCATTTTAGGATACCTTACAACATCTTGTCCTTTTCCTGTAATTTTCAGTTGTAATAATTTCTTTTCCAACTTTAAAAATTTATTTTCTAAACTATCTACCTCACTAATTAATTTCTCTTCTTTTCCACTGACAGAAAGCATAGATCTTAAATCTAGAAGTTGCCTTCTTACACTTTCAATTGAATTAACGTATTTAGCTGTAGAATTTAGATCACTGTATATTTTTTGCATTAATTCATTCTGTAATTTTATATCTGAAATTGTTCCCTCTGAATGGGGATCTTTAATTACAACGAGATCCTTCTTTGAAATTATTTCTCCAGATTGAATACTTACTGTATATGTCCCAGGAGGTTGCATTATCGAAATTGTTGAAGGAATATTCCTCACTCTATCATCACCAAGGGATACCCAGTCTGCAAAAAGAGGCTTTGTTCTCATCACCATTACATCACTTTTTTCTCCCATAAAATTCCACCAAACTCTATTGATCCCCTTCGTGCCTTTATCATTGATGGTTTTTACTGTGTCATTTTCAGAATTTGTAATAATAATTTTGATATCTTCATCTTTTTCAAGCCAGTAATTAATTGATGCACCGCTTGGTGGATCTTGACCAGTTGATGCCTCTGGAAACATCTGTAATGTGCTAGTTACATTCTGAAATCTATAGGAAGGTTTTATATCAAACAGATGAATACTTTTCGAGGACAAATCACTATTTAGTTGTTGAAGTGGAGAAATATCATCTAAAATCCAAATTCCTCTGCCGTATGTTCCTACTACCAGATCATTAAAATGTTCTTGGATATCAATCCAGTACATTGGTGTGTGAGGGAGGTTAGACATCAACTCTTGCCAATTACCACCATCATCAAAAGAAACATATAACTTATTTTCTGTACCGAGGTATAGTAAACCTTCTCGGACAGGGTCCTCTTTAATACATCTAGTATAACTTAGATTTCCAGGGCTAATACCCTCTGTTATTTTTTTCCATGACTTACCATAATTTTCAGTCTTGTAAACATAAGGTTCAAAGTTTCCTACCTGATGGAACTCGATAGTAAGGTATGCTTTGCCTTCATCCCACTTTGAGGCCTCAATGTTTCTGACAACTCCAAGTTTAGGGAGATTTGGAATATTTTTTGTTACGTTAGTCCATGTCTCTCCACCATCCTGACTAATGTGCACTAATCCGTCATTAGTCCCTGCCCAGAATAAACCTTTTTTTACGGGAGATTCGTCAAAAGCATAAATTACGTTAGCGTACTCTACAGCAATATTATCACCAGTTAATCCACCAGAAAACCCTTGCATACTTTTGTCATTTAAGGATAAATCTGGACTAATTACCTCCCAGGACTGTCCGTCGTTTGTAGTTCTATGAACAAATTGACTAGTAACATAAATAGTTTTGTTATCGTGAGGTGATATTAGTAGTGGAAATGTCCACTGAAAACGATATTTTAATAACGAAGCGTGACTTCCCGCACTTAATTCTGGCCAGACTTCAAGTTGTCTAAATTGATTTGTATTCTCATTATATCTAGTGACAATTCCTCCTAGTGGTCCATAACCCGAAGCACTTGACCAGATAATATCTGGATTTTTTGGATCTGCAGTAGCAAAACCACTTTCCCCACCTCCAATCGACCTCCACATACCTGACTGAATCATACCAGGCCCAAACCAGTTTCCACTTCTGGTCCTACTAGGCCCCTTCATTGAGGGTCCATCTTGTCTGTTTGTCAGTACATTATAAGGGATGTTATTATCAGTTGTGACGTGATATAATTGTGCTATTGGCAGAAATGTTCTGTGCCAAGTTTTTCCTCTGTTGAGGGAAATAGATATTCCTCCATCTCCCGCCACAGCCATCCTATCACCATTATGAGGATCAATCCACATCTCGTGATGATCCCAGTTTGGAGATGACTCAGGTGATCTATTTTCGAGTGATACCCCACCGTCAATGCTAGAGAAAAAGGAGTTACTCATAAAATATACCTCATTAGGATTATCTGGGGAGGCAGCAGTCCTAGTGTAGTATGCCTGCCTTCCACCTAGATCTCTATTTGAATTTATGAGTTTAAATGTCTTACCGTTATTGTCTGAACGCCATAGCTCACCGGATTCTGTTTCTTTTCCTTTGTATGGAACACCATCGCCCGTCTCAATTAGAGCATATAACCTATCAGGTGCTGCTGGAGTCATAGCCAAAGCAATTTTACCCACATCTTTTGTAGGTAGACCATTTCCTCTCAACCGGTTCCATGTGATACCGCCATCGGTAGATTTGAAGATACCACTTCCAGGTCCACCACTAATTCTCTGCCATGTTTTAAGTTCAAGTTGCCAAGCTCCTGCAAATAATACGAGTGGATTATCAGTATCCATCACTATATCCGATATTCCAGTGTTTTCATCAACAAAAAGTGTCTGTCTCCACGATTTTCCACCATCGTGAGTCATGTAAACTCCTCTCTCTTTCTGCGGTGAGTATGCGTGTCCTAAAGCTCCCACATAGACTTTATCAGGATCATCGGGATGAACTATAATTCTGGATATTCTTCCTGAATTTTTTAATCCAATATTTTTCCATGTCTCTCCACCATCCTCAGATTTATAAACTCCATCTCCAATCGATACATTAGATCTGATAGAACTTTCGCCAGTACCTACATATACAACCATCGGATTTGAGGGAGCAACTGCAACAGCTCCAATGGAGTGAACCTCCTGACCATCAAATACAGGAAACCAGTTCAAGCCACCGTCTTTCGTCTTCCAAACTCCGCCAGAAGCAGCACCAACATAGTATGTCATTGGATCATTTGCGATACCTGAGACACATGTTAGTCTGTTCCCAACGGGACCAACATGCCTAAATTTCATATCAGATATAGTCAACTTATCAATTTCTTGTGAATAAGAAAAAAATGGAATTATTAATAATAAAAAGTAAGTATAGATTTTCATATTTTTAATTTAAGCTTAATTCATTAATTTTCGAATCTTCCAGGTGTATACGGGGCACCTAAAAATTTCATTTTATCTTCAAATTTTTTAACCATTTCAACTAATAAATCTAATTTATTTTTAATAGGCTGAAATTCCTCTTTAGCAATATCAAAACTACTAATATGTGTTTCAGTAGGTGAAGAGGTAGAATATTTCTGCTCACTGGCAATTATTCCTACTCGTGATGAAGGGGTTGGGGTCTGCTGCATATCCAAACGTCTTTTTACATTGTCACCGTAAAACATCACCCCTATAAGTTTTGAGTTTTCTTTAATTTCATTGAATTCAGATGATAGCTCACCCATCGGCTTCTCAAGTTTTAATATGGCCTGCTCAAAATATCTCAACTTATTATTAATCTCTGACAAAATACTAGAGTATGAATTTATTTCTCCCTGCATTTTAGCTACATCTCTCTGAAAATTAATTTTAGCCTCTCTATCCTCAGCCGGAAGCTCCGTATTATCAAGTAGTGATACAGTAAAACTAGTAGGATCAACGAGCATACTAATATTACCATCTACTAAATAATCCATCTGAACAGTATATACTCCTGGTTCAACGAGTGTTCCCTCCGATTTCCCTGCGAAAGGGTTATAGAATGATGGAGAAGATAAATTAATAGGATTTGTGGCCTCATACCTAAGATCCCAGTGGAACCTATTCAATCCCTTACTTGGCTTCCTTAAAACTTTTTTGACAACCATATTATCTGAATTTTTTATGGTAAATACCAAATTGGCTTGGTCTTCATCCATCTCAGCTTTTAAAGTTTCATAATTTGGATAAAATACATCCTTATTACTTTTAATTAAGCCTTTTTCTTTTTGCTTTCTTCTATCTCTAAGTGATAAATAATTTTCATCATAGTAATAATTAATCATGGCAACTGGATCAAGATTATCTCCTGTGTAAAAATTATCACCTTGGAATGATTTTCCTGGAAGCCCAAGAGGGGATGCTTTCTCCCACATAATTGCCTCTCTTGTAGGAAAAATAATTGCTTTCTCTGATATCTTCTTGTTATCAATATCCCTCAGGGATGAGTAATCGTCTAAAACATAAAACCCCCTTCCAAAAGTTCCAAGTATCAAATCATTCATGTCTCTTTGAATTGCAATATCTCTGACAGCAATAGTTGGTAATCCATTTGATAACTTTTTCCAAATTTTACCATTATCTGGAGAGAAAAATACACCAAACTCAGTACCGCAAAATATCAGTCCGGAGTCGACATGGTCTTCCTCAATTGCATAGACACTACCTCTAATAGGTAGGTTACTGCTTATAGATTTCCAATTATCTCCTCTATCAGTTGTCATGAAGACATATGGCTTAAAATCTCCATATTTATGGTGGTTAAAGGCAACATAGATAATATTCTCGTCGTGGTGAGATGTATACACTGAATTAACATATGATTGATTTGGAGCCCCAGGTATATTATCAACTTTATTCCATGAGGAGCCACCGTCTGATGTTATATGTACTAAACCGTCATCGGTTCCAACAACAATTAAATTCTCATTTAATGGAGATTCAGAAAGGGCAACAATTGTTCCGTAAGGTGATGTAGATCCATTTTTTGCTACAGCATCCATACTAAGTACCCTATCGTATACCTCAAGCCTATTTCTATCAATTTTTCTTGATAAATCGTCACTAATGACCTCCCAGCTGTTACCATAATTGTCTGACCTAAAAACTTTATTTGCGGCAAAATACAATCTACCCGATTTATGATTACTCACAGCAAGGGGAGCATCCCAATTCCATTTATACCCCAGTTCTCCTTTTCTCGCTATAGGTTTAATTCCTACCTCCTCCCCACTCTTTTTATCGAATCTTACTAGCCAGCCGTACTGCGACTGTGAGTATACTATGTTAGGGTTTTTAGGGTCTACTTGTGACTCAAATCCATCTCCACCATGGGTTATAAACCAATCCTGGTTAGTTATTCCATGAGATGTGTTAACTCTAGAGGGCCCTCCAATTGTGAAATTATCTTGGGTTCCTCCATAAATATTGTAAAAAGGTACGTCGTTATCAACCGCTACCTTATAAAATTGAGTAATTGGTAAATTCTTCTTAAAATCCCAATTCTTTGCTGCATCAAACGTCTCATAAATACCTCCATCACATCCAATTAGCCAGTGATTGTTGTTATTTGGGTTAATCCACATCGCATGATTGTCAACATGTTTAAAATCTTCTCCTACATACTCAAATGTTTTTCCACCATCCTTAGTGACTGACATCCATGTATCCATCACATAGACAGTTCCTAAATCAATAGGATCTGCAAATATTTCTTGGTAGTAATTACCACTAGTTACTTTTCCACTTTGTTTTGACCACGATTCTCCCATATCTTCGGACTTATAAAACCCTCCCTTCCTGTCAGACGCTTCGACAATTGCATAAAGTACATTATTATCAACTGGAGATATATCCAACCCAATTCTCCCAATTTCAACGCTTGGTAGTCCTCTATTAATTTTCTTCCATGATTTTCCAGAATCCGTAGATTTATATAAACTTGAACCTGGGCCACCTCCTACATACGTATAGACGTGCCTTCTCCTCTGGTGTGCTGCGGCATATAAAACCTTAGGATTTTTTGGATCCATGTGGATCTCATTGATACCAGTGTGCTCGTCAATATACAGAATCCTCTTCCAGTTATCACCACCATCCTCTGACATGTACACCCCTCTCTCTCCACCCTTACTCCACAATGGTCCGTAGGCAGATACATAGATGACATCAGAATTATCTGGATGAATAATAATATTTCCGATGTGTTCAGAGTCTTTTAATCCCATATTCTCCCAAGACTTACCTCCATCTGTGGATTTATAAATTCCATCACCGTAAGCCACTGATCTTTGGTTATTATTTTCTCCTGTCCCAACCCATACAACGTTTGGGTTATTTGGGTCTATAGTAACGCAACCAATCGAGTAGGAATCTTCACCATCAAATACTGGGATATATTCTAAACCCCAGTTTGAGGTCTTCCAGACACCTCCTGAAGCCACAGCCACGTAGTACTCGAATGGGTTATTAGGATTGACTGCTATATCAGATACCCTTCCAGAGGTTAAAGCAGGCCCCACAGATCTCCATTTCAATCCATTTAATGATATTTTATCTAGGTAGTTTACCTCAGTTTTATTTTTTTTCTGTGCTAGAGAGTCAATAGTAAAAAAAAGACAGAGAGATAATAATAGGAGAAGATTTCTCATAATAGTTTGGTTAATTAGTTAATTAAAGTATTTGCAATCCTAATCTACCAACTTCTGAGATAATATTCAAATCTAATTTTATATTGATGAGCTCTTAAAAGATTCCAAGTATCTTCTCACTTTTAGAATTAAAACTTATAGACTCTCCTTCTTGTCTATCAATCAATTTTCTTCCAATTGGAGATAAAGGTGATATCACATATATATCTTTGCTACCTAATGTTAATTTCCCATACCCAATTGAGACCATATACATAGAATTACTTGTCTTAACCAACGTCCCGTACCCAATTTTTTGTGGCTTACTTGAAATAGAGATTAATTTTATCTTTCTCAACTGATCTTTCAGCTTAATTAAATTTATGCTAACCTTATCAAATTCACTCTGGATTGTTGCACGACTTGTCTCAAACTTATCTCCGGCACTACTCTTCGTTATCTCGTTCTTATCTTTTGTTAAAAGGTTAAGTTCCTCCTCTACCTCTGATATTTTATACTCTAATAAATTAGATAATTCTTCTATTATTTTTTCTTTCAACATTACATACAGAAATCTATTCTTGTGACTCAACAACTTTTCTTACAAACTCTCCGACTTTGGAGGAATCAAGCCACCTAGCCACAACTACCATGTCATGATCTGGTATTACTATAACATAATTACCTCCAAATCCTGATCCGTAGTAGATATTTTCTGGTAATCCTTCCCAGTACCTTTCATCCGTATTCAGCCACCACATGTACCCATATGTTGGATTGTTTTCAGATGGTACTCTTATTTTTTTAATCCATTCAGATGATATAAGCCTCTCACCTTCCCAGATACCATCTCTTAAGAAAAGCAACCCAAATCTTGCGTGGTCCTCAGAGTTTATGAAAATACCACCACCAAAATGACCACCCCCACTGACTGACTGCACATTAACTCCATCGACAACGACCATTGAATTATCATATCCGTACCACCTCCAGGTAGTCGATGCACCAATTGGATCCATAATATTTTCTTTGAGAACTACTGGAAGAGGTTTTCTGAAGACATTTAGGAGTGAGTACGATAATAAATTCACCCTTACGTCATTGTATTTGTATGCCCTGCCGGGAGGTAAGAGTTTTTGCTTTTTAATTTCCTCAATAGATAGCCCTCTTGGCGGTCTATCTGCCCAGTCGTAGGTTCCAAATAATTCTCCAGACCACTGAGAAGACTGGTTTAGGAGATGGTGCCATGTAATTTGACTGTTGTGCGGATCATCAAACTTTCCATCCCATATGTAATCCTTCAATTTATCGTTGATCGAGATAAGTTTTTTATCGTGGGCAATGCCAGCGACTGTGGATAGGTAGCTTTTAGTTACGCTAAATGTCATGTCTACTCTGTCTGTGTCTCCCCATCTCCCGACGATGTAGCCATTTTTAATAATTAATCCATTTGTCTCTCCCCTCTTTTTAGTAGGGCCCTTAATTCTGTACCCAGGCTCACGTCCAAATGACTTGAGGATTGCTATTCTAAGATCTCTCTCAACCGAATTTTCATTATTTCTTGCAAATTCAATAGCTTGACTCAACCTTTTTGAATCTAGACCATGTGATTCAGGAGTTTTTTCTACCCAAACATCTCCTGGATAATAAAAATTTTGACCTTTTAAGGTAAATGAAAGTAAAATAAAAACTAATAAATATCTCATAAATTGAATCTAATAACTAATATCATTTTTTAAAAATAATTATATTGTTATTAATTATTTATAATGAAATTTAAATTCCTTTTTTTATTTTTTTTGTTGACTTTATCCTCATGTAAGTTTTCTAACGATTATAAATCATTAGAAAAAAAAATAAATACATATCTTAAATCATCAGAGGGAAAGTTTGCTATAGTATTTAAAAATTTATCCGATGGGAAGACTATCCTGATCAATGAGAATGAGGAGTTTCATGCCGCTAGTACAATGAAAACTCCAGTGATGATCGAGGTATTTAGAAATGTACAGGAGGGAGCAATATCATTAGATGATTCTATTCTAGTAAAGAATGAATTTAGAAGCATTGCTGATGGTAGCTCTTTCAGCCTATCCTCATTTGAAGATAGTGACAAGAAAATCTATGAAGAAATTGGAAACTTCCTATCTCTTAGAGAGTTAGTAATCGATATGATAACTCTAAGCAGCAACTTTGCTACAAATTTAGTTATTGATTATATAGGTTCACAAGACATCAACAGCACAATGAGAGTTCTTGGAGCAAATAAAATTAATGTAATAAGAGGAGTAGAAGATATTAAGGCATTCAATCGGGGAATGAACAATACTACAACAGCTCTTGATTTACTTAATATCTATGAGAAATTAGCAGAGGGAAATGTTATCAATTCAGAAATTTCAAAAGAAATGGTTGATATTCTCAAAAAGCAAAAATATGACGATATAATTCCAAAATATCTCCCGAAGTCAATTGAAGTTGCTCACAAGGACGGGTGGATTAAAGGGGTAAGACATGACTCAGGTATTGTTTTTTTAGATAGTAATACTTCGTATGTATTAATACTCCTCTCAAAAAATTTAGAAGATGAAGTTAAGGGAGCAGACATGCTTGCAAAAATATCTTTAGAAATTTACAATAGCCTGATATCATAGATGATATTAATTGAAATATTATATGCCAGATAACGGAATCTTAGTCATCTTAATCCTTTTATTAGATTCGCTGTTATCTGTCCAAGAGATGTAGATATTATCATTAAATTCTTCAATTTGAGGAAATCCAGTTGATCTTTCCGTAGAGATCTGATCTATCACTTTAATTGGTCCAATGTCGCCATTTGATTTAATTTTTCTTAGTAGTAACTGACCTTTTCCATCTACTGACGATAACCAGCTGACCAGTACCTCATCCTCACTTATAAATTCTACGTCAACCCTTCCTATTGGAGAATTTTTAATGTCGTCTAGTAGGATCTTATCACCGTAAGTTCTTCCATTGTCAGAAGAGAACTTTATATTAACTTTTGGTCTCCCTTTGGAAGCTGAGAACCAAGATACAACAACATTATCTCCGAAAGAATCAATATTTGGACCATTTACAGGGCATCCGTTTATCTGCCACCCATCTTCATGAAGTGGTTGTGGTTCTGTCCATTTCTGATCAATATACCTTGAGAAGGATATGTCTCGTATCTCACCTTTAGTCCTATCTCTATATACAACAACAGGAATACCTTCGGATACTGTCATCGATGTCTGACAACAATCACAAACCATATCATCAACTAATAATCTTTTCTCTATATTACCATCAGAACCAATAACTGCAGATCTCAGTGTCATCGCTCCCTTAGCGTGACCATGATCACCTTTGCCGTAAGTATTCCTACCATCAAGCCAGCTTACTATAAAGCCATCTTTATAGGGAACTGAGGATACAAAGCCATGTTCAGATAAGGTGTTATCGTCATGTATTTTATCCATATCATACCATCTGCCATTTTTATTAAAATGATAATTAACATCATATGAGAAAGTTTCTTCTGAACTCTTTGGTAGATGATAAGTAAATATTGATTGCGAAGTCTCATTAACTGAGATAGATGGGAAATCTGCCCAGTTCACAAACCAGTCTGTACCCTTAGCAATAATCCTCTTATCAGACCACGAACTCCCATTTAATTTACTCATATATAGGTAATTTGAGTCTTCCTCCTGCTCTGTCCAAGAAATAAATAGATCTTTGTCTGTAGAAAATAAGAATGACTCTGAGGAATTATATGGAAAAAATTTAGAAGTATTTGAATCGAAACTATTCTTGTTACAAGAGAGAAGAGCTAAAAGAAATAAGTACCAGATATTAATTTTCAAGAAAAATAATTAGTAGAGATAATACCATAAATGTAAGGGCAGGAATTGATTTCTTTATTGGATCTTTAATTTTAACATGCATAAGGATTGCAAAGAACATAAAAATAGCAATACCTGAGGCAGAGAATAAAACTAACTCTGGTACCCATAGTCCAGCAATTAGCCCAATAGAGAAAATAACTTTTAGTATACCAACAAAATATACCATCCACATAGGAAGTCCGTAGGCGGTAAATTCTTCTTTCATATTTCTTGCACCCCCTCCCCTCCAAGGTGTTGACTTATTGAAGTTTATAGTCCATACTCTCATGACAGAGAGACCTATAACTACTTGAAATAGTGAGACAAGTTGTTGATCAGATATAAATTCCATATTTAAATATTATACATTTTTTTTAATGTTTCAATAATTTGGGAAATATTTAAAAAAAATTTAATAAATTATCATCCCATTTTTAGAAAAACTAAACTCATTAAACTATGAAAAAACTAATTCTATTAGCTCTCATATCGATTTTTGTATTTGATGTAAACTCTCAAAGGAGAAGAGGAAGCAAGTCATCAACTACACAACCAAAAAATGATAAATTATCCTTATCAGCCCTAAAACTTAGGAACGTTGGTCCAGCATTTTTATCAGGTAGGATAGCAGACATTGCCATCCACCCTGAAAATAATAATGTATGGTATGTCGCCACAGGATCAAGCGGAGTATGGAAAACCGAAAATTCAGGGACAACTTATACCCCTATTTTTGATAATGAGTCGACCTACACGACCGGTTGCATTACTATCGACCCCAATGACCCTTCGGTAATATGGTTAGGAACAGGTGAAAACGTAGGAGGTAGGCATGTAGCGTACGGAGATGGAGTTTTCAAAAGTGAAAATGGAGGAAAATCGTGGAAAAATATGGGTCTGAGGAAGTCTGAACACATATCTAAAATTATTGTCCATCCTGACAACTCAGATGTCATATGGGTTGCATCTCAGGGACCACTATGGAGTCCAGGTGGTGAGAGGGGATTATATAAAACTAGTGACGGAGGAAAAAATTGGAGAAAAGTACTTGGAGGTGGTGAATGGACAGGTGTAACAGATATACTTATTGACTCAAGAAACCCTGACAGGTTGTATGCTGCCACTTGGCAGAGACATAGAACTGTAGCTGCTTTAATGGGCGGTGGCCCTGAATCAGGCCTTCACAGATCTGAAGACGGCGGTGAGACATGGATTGAATTAAAATCAGGCTTACCAGGTTCTAATAAAGGAAAAATAGGGATTGCAATTTCACCACAAAAACCAGACGTAATATATGCAGCTATCGAGCTAGAGAGAACTAAAGGGGCTGTTTATAAATCTATCGACAGGGGCTCATCCTGGAAAAAAATGTCAAATACAGTATCTGGTGCTACTGGTCCACATTACTACCAAGAACTTTACACAAGTCCCCATAAGTTTGATAGACTATACTTAATGAATGTGAGGATTCTGACTTCAGAGGACGGAGGTAAGACCTTCAATCAGCTTCAAGAAATTGATAAACACTCGGATAATCACTCTATCGCTTTCAGAGAAAATGATCCTAACTATCTTCTTGTTGGAACAGATGCTGGAATTTATGAGTCATTTGACTTAGCAAAAACATGGAAATATCATAAAAATTTACCAATTACTCAGTTCTATAAGGTAGCGGTAAATAACGCGTATCCTTTCTACCACATCTTTGGTGGGACGCAAGACAATGGTTCAGCTGGTGGACCATCTAGGACTGATGAGAGACAAGGTATAAGAAATGCGCACTGGTATAAGATTCTGGGAGCTGATGGCCACCAAACTGCCACTGATCCAGTATTTAATGACATTGTTTATGGAGAATTCCAGCAGGGAGTACTTCACAGAGTAGATTTAAAAACAGGAGAAGCAGTGTTGATTCAGCCTCAACCAAGGGAAGGGGAAAAATATGAGAGATGGAATTGGGATTCACCAATTTTAGTTAGTCCTCACCAACCATCTAGATTATACTTTGCGTCACAAAGAGTATGGAAATCAGAAAATAGAGGGGATAGTTGGGAGCCAATATCTGGTGACTTGACTAGAAATGAAGAGAGAATTGACCTACCTATCATGGGCAGGAGGCATGGATGGGATAACTCGTGGGATGTGAAAGCAATGTCTAATTATAATACAATTACATCGATATCTGAGTCACCAGTGAGAGAGGGTGTAATATATGCTGGAACTGATGATGGGATTATACAGGTAACCACAAACAGTGGTGAGACTTGGAAAAAAATTCCAGTTACGAAGCTTGGTCTTCCTGCAAGGACATTTATTAACGATATTAAGGCTGATAATTTTGATGCCAATACGGTATATGTTTCATTAGATAATCATAAAGAGGGAGACTTTGACCCATACCTATTTAAAAGTACTGATCTTGGAGAGACATGGACTTCGATATCAAGTAACTTACCTAAGAGGAATTTAGTGTGGAGATTAGTTCAGGACCATGTTGCCAAGAATCTGATGTTTTGTGCTACAGAAACTGCAATATATGTTACAATCAACGGAGGTAGTAGCTGGAGTAAAGTTCCTGGATCACCTACAATATCATTCAGAGATATAGCCATACAGAAAAGAGAAAATGATCTAGTTGGCGCTTCGTTTGGAAGGGGATTTTATGTTTTGGATGACTATTCTGCACTGAGAGAAATGTCAACTGAAAATTTATCAAAAGAAGGTAAATTATTTAATACGAGAGATGCATTATGGTACATACCAAAAAGTACAATTGGAAATACTGGTGGAGACTACTACTTCGCTCAGAATCCTGATTTTGGTGCTGTATTTACTTACCATCTGTCTCAGTCCTACCCTAGTATGAAGTCGTCAAGGGTTAAGAAAGAGAAGGAAATGATTAAGAAAGGACAACAAATTCCTGGTATTGATTGGGATGCGATTGAGAAAGAGGGCAGAGAGGAAACAACTAAAATTTATATAGTTATTAAAAATTTAGAGGGTGAAATCATTAATAAAATTTCAGCACCAAAGTCTAAAGGGTTAAATAGAGTCGCATGGAATTTAAGACATTCTAGCGCAACTGCAATAAATCCAGATAGACTCCCAAGGAGTGGAGGAAGAGGTGGGTGGTATAATTCTGGGATTCTTGCCTCACCTGGAAACTATACAGCAACTCTAGTGAAAGAAAGTGAAGGTATTTCCACTGAACTAGACGACCCTATATCATTTAATGTAGTTGATTTAGAAAGAAGTACGTTAGATGGAATGGGATATGAAGAATATAGTTTACATGCTGATAACGTACTTAACACCCAGAACAGACAATCAGTTCTAATGGATATGTTAAATGAGACTATGAATATGGTTAAGGCAATGAGATTATCATTGAGCAGATCTGAATTTACTAATAATGAGTTAAGTAGTCGACTATTTGGATTAGAAGAAGAGCTAAATCAGTTATCTAAAAAAGTTTATGGTAATTCTGCTAAATCTCAAATTGGTGTAAAAAATGACCCAACAGTAAGCAGCTATATTGGTAATGCGTATAGAGGGTTGACGTCTACTTATGGCCCAACTGGACAGCATAAGCAGAGTATTAACATAGCGAGCAGCATGCTAGATAAGTTATATGTGGAACTTGATGCCATATCTTCAAGATTACCAAACTTGAAGGTTGAATTAGATAAAATGAATGCACCACTAATAATTGGTGCCAACAATTAGGATATTATATCAAGTTGATTCGTTGATTTCCAATTTCCTCTAGTGAAATCTGGAAACTTTTGAGGTGCTCCATCATTAAGCAAAGATTCTGCGCTTAGTGGTGTGACTGCACTCCAAAAACATCCTTCGTATACATTCTGATCTAGTGGTTTTCCCTCTCTGAGGCATTCGATAATTCTGTACCTCATTATAAAGTCCATTCCGCCGTGACCACCCATTCTCTTAGCCTCATCACCCACCCTTCTGTATAGTGGATGATCATACTTTTCATATAATTTCTCTAAGTTTTCACCCTGAACCCATGAGTGATGATTACTTGTGATTCCATCAACACCGCCATCAAGAGCTACTCTAGTTGGAAATCCAGCTAAAATCCCTTTAGTTCCCTGTATGAGGTTATGTCTAGAGTAAGGTCGAGGGCTTGTCTCATCCCACTGAACCATAATTGTTCTACCTAAAGTAGTTTTTATTATTGAGGTATTAAGGTCACCATTATTATATTCTAATTTATTCCATTTATGATCTGACGAATAATTTTTTTCTGCATATAACTTTCTACCTAGCGCTGGTGTTGAGTAAGATACAAGAGAAGCAAAATTATCATCACCTCTTGCTAAATTCATATACTGTGCCACAGGTCCTAGGCCATGGGTTGGATATAAATTTCCTTTACTTTTGGCGTAATGATGTGTTCTCCAAGATCCAGTTCCCCTCTCCTGTTCCTCCATCTGGAATCTTAGCTCATGAATATATGCAGCTTCAGCATGTAAAAAATCTCCTATATAACCCTTCCTACACATATTTAAAAACATTAGTTCATCACGACCATAATTAACATTTTCCATCATCATACAATGCTTATTGGTCTTTTCTGATGTGTCGACAATCGACCAAAGATCTTCCATATTTGTTGCCATAGGTACCTCAACAAAGGCGTGAGAACCTAACTCCATAGTTTTAATAACCATTGGAGCATGATTTTCCCAGTTAGTTGAGATAAATACAGCATCAGGTTTTGTATCTTCAATCATTTTTATCCAGTCTTTCTCTCCGCTATGGTACAATCTTATATTTTTATGTCTTTGGCTGTCTACTTCGAGACATAGCTTTTTTGATCTTTCAGCTAAATCTTGATGTAGGTCACATATTCCAACTACCTCTGTCCCATCAATAGTTGCAAACTGTCTAGCGTGCCCGGTACCCCTGGCTCCTACCCCTACGAAAGCAACTTTCACTTTTGAAAGCTTCCTAGCAGCAAAATCACCCATATATTTAGACTCTTTTTCTCTCTCTGTATAATTTGAGGAGGAGAGTACAGATGTGGTTGCTAATGCCGCACCGGAGAGAGATGTCTTCTTTAGAAAATTTCTTCTATTTATTTTATTCATTACTCAAAATTAATTGTCATCAATATAGCCCATGTGAAACCTTTTAATATCAGATTTAACATGTTCTCTAATAAAAATATCATTAAATTTTTTTATAATCTCAGGATTTTTAGATGAAATATCTGTCTGCTCTCTGATATCCTCCGATAGATTATATAACTCAATTTTGTCATTTCCCTTCTTAATATCTTTTCTTAAAGCTTTAAAATCCCCCATTCTAGCAGCCTGCTGTCCACCGTAAGATGGAAACTCCCAATAAATATACTCTCTATCCAAAGAAATATTTTCATCAGTAAATATATCAACTAAACTAATTCCATCTGTTAAGTATGGGTCATCTACTCCTGAAAGCTCACTGATGGTGGCAAATAAATCGTAGGAGATTGATACATCATCTACCACCCTGCCACTTCTAATTTTTTTTGGCCATGATACAACAAATGGTACCCTTACACCACCCTCATAAGTATATCCTTTCATTCTGTCTGGCTTATTTTGAAATATTCCAGTGCTATTAAAATACTCAAAATCTACACCTCCTGCATAAGTTGGACCATTATCGCTGGTCAGCAGAATTACCGTATTATCATAAACATCTAACCTTTTCAGCTGATCAATAATTTCTCCAACTTGGATATCAATATATTCAATCATTGCAGCATACGTTGCTCTCGGATATCTCGTAGGAAAGTACCCTACATTACCAAGATATGGTTCTTCATCACCAATAATTTCTCTGTACTTATCAATTAAATATTTTGGAGCTTGTAGAGGCGCATGTGGGATTGGACTTGCGTAGTAAAGAAAGAACGGATTATCATGATTATTTTCTATAAATTCCTGTGCCTTAATGTGCATTTTATCTGGTGCGTAGTCGCTCTGATTAAATACCTTATAATTATTTTCATCGTAGGGATCTTGACCCAGTTTAAGTTTTAACTTAGGTGAAATAACTTTATTATCTAACATATCTCTACTTTCATTTTCCCACAGATGAGGGGGGTAAAGATTGTGTGCCATCCTCTGGCAATTGTACCCGTAAAAGTAATCAAACCCCATTTTTGTAGGAATAGAGTTAGAATTAGGTGGGCCTAATCCCCACTTACCTACCATCCCATTAGAATAACCTACACCCTTCAAAAGTTTTGGAAATATTATTTCAGACTCTCCAATTGGATACTGACCCTCTAAATTTGGATCCTCAGACATTTTAGCGTAGTCCCACACATCTCCTCTATTTCCATATTCATGGTTACCTCTTATCTTAGTATGTCCCCCGTGAAGGCCAGTTAGTAAAATACTTCTTGAAGGAGCGCAGACCGGAGATCCTGAATAAAAATTTGTAAATCTCAATCCATTCTTTGCTAATTCATCAATATTTCTGGTTTCAATGATTTTCTGACCATAAGCTCCCAATTCACCATAACCCAAATCATCATAAAAAAATAAAATAATATTTGGTTTATCACTCTCTTGAAAATTACAAGAGGTGATTAGTAGAAGAATTAATAAAATTGAACACCTTGTCATGGATTCAATTTAAAAAAAAAATTTATAGATTTTTAAGCTCAGATGATAATCTTTGTAGACTTTCCTTTGCATCTCCAAAATACATTTGATTATTTTTCTTGAAAAATAATGGATTTTGTACCCCAGCGTATCCAGCTGACATACTTCTTTTTAGAACAACGGTTGATGTTGACTCCCAAACTTTGAGGATAGGCATTCCATATAAAGGACTTGTAGAATCGTCTATAGCATCGGGATTAACGACATCATTTGCACCAATTATTACTGCAACGTCTGTTGATTTAAATTCTTCGTTAGCTTGCTCTAACTCAATCAACTTCGAATAATCAACATCGGCTTCTGCAAGTAGCACATTCATATGACCAGGCATCCTTCCAGCAACAGGATGAATAGCGTATTTAATCTCAACATCATTTGTCTCCAAAATCTCTTGAATTTCTTTACATAACTTCTGAGCCTGAGCAACAGCTAACCCATAACCAGGTATTATGATGACTTTACTAGAATAGAATAGCTGTACAGCAAAATCAGAATCAGAAACTTCCTTAATTTCTCCTTGATCCTTTCCCTTTTTCGATGAATTATTTGACGAAAAACCACCTATTATTACATTGAGGAGAGACCTATTCATTGCATTACACATCAACACAGTTAGAATAGTTCCAGCTGCACCAACTAGTATTCCTCCAAGAAGCATGACTATATTACCAAAAATTATTCCTGTAAGAGCTGCTGTGATTCCTGTAAATGAATTTAAGAGTGAAATGACAACAGGCATATCTGCGCCACCAATTGGAGCTACAAAAAATATACCATAGACAAATGACAAAATAATAATTATGTATAATAATGAAATATCTGGACTGGTAATAAATAAGTAAGACAACCCAACTATTACTGATATCAATATTAAATTGAAGATATGCTGGAAAGGAAGGGAAAGCTTTTCAGACCACCTGTAGCCATCTAACTTAGCAAATGCTAATAAACTACCGGTAAACGCTACAGAACCAATAAATAAGCTTAATATCAGTACTATAACAACAGTCAACTGATAAGTTTCAGGGTAAATAATCCATTTATTAATTTCTGCAAATGATAATAGTACAGCACTTAAACCTCCAAGACCATTAAAAATTGAGACCATTTGCGGCATTGAGGTCATCTTTATATTTTTTGCAATTAAATACCCAATTACCCCAGAAAGGGACAACGGAGCCAATATCCATATTAAATTGGAGAAGCTATTTTCTAAAGGCATTATTACTGCAGAAAATATTGCAGTTATCATACCTACAGATGCTAACTTATTACCTTTACTTGCAGATGCAGGATCACTTTGAAGCCTTAGACCCCAGACTAATAAAAATGCGGAAAGTAGAAATAAAAACTTGTCCATTAACCTCTTTTCTTCTTATTAAACATCTCAAGCATTCTATTTGTGACAAAAAAGCCACCAAATACATTAATTGAACCAACAAATAGTGCAGTACTTGCCAGAATTAGAGTAATATAATTATCTGATTCGGTTGTTCTTATTAAAATGATAGCTCCGAGTATTACAATTCCACTTATTGCGTTGGCACCAGACATTAGAGGTGTATGCAAGACTGAGGGAACTTTTGATATCACTTCAAATCCTAACAGTATAGTGAAAAGTAATAGATAAATCAACACCTCATTTTCAAACAAAAAATTTAATAGTTCATTCATAAAATTAAATTTTACAGCTACTTAAAATATCATCCTCATCACCAATAAATTTATTTTCCTTGATAATGTAATCAATGAAATTGTAAACATTATTTGAGTAAAGATTACTTGCGTCATGAGATAATTCTGATGACAAATAAGAATTACCAACAATTTTTATTCCATTATGCTCAATTACCTCAGAGTCCTGAGTTAACTCACAATTACCACCAGTGGATGAAGCCAGATCAATTATGACCGATCCAGGACTCATATTATCAACAATTGATTTGGGAATTAAAATTGGAGATTTCGCCCCAAAAACCTGGGCAGTAGTTACGACAACATCAGCTTGTATTAGTCGTTTAGACACCTCCTCTTTCTGTTTTGCAAGATATTCTTTTGATTGCTTGACAGCGTATCCTCCAGCTGAGGAATCTTCAACAGCTCCCTCAACGTCTATAAATTTTGCTCCCAGACTAAGAACTTCTTCCTTTGCTGCCTTGCGAGGGTCAGATGCTTCGACAATTGCTCCTAATCTCTTTGCCGTAGCAATAGCTTGTAATCCAGCGACCCCAGCTCCTAAGACTACAACTTTAACAGGTTTAATACTACCGGCTGCTGTAATTGTCATCGGAAATATTTTAGGTAATAACTCAGCAGCCTTAATTATAGATTTATATCCAGATAATCCAGCCATAGATGATAGAATATCCATACTCTGTGCAATGGTAGTTCTTGGTATCATAGATAAGTCATATGCAATAATTTTATGCTTCTCCAATTCTTTTTTTATTTTGTTTCTATCAGGTTCAACACTAAAATTAGAGATAAGTATTTTTCCTTTATAAGAGCTCAGATCACCATAACTCGATGAGTTGACTGATAATAATATATCACAGTTTCTAATTAAGTCTTTTCTTGAAGAGAAAGCTACACCTTCATAATCGGAATCAGGAAATCCAGAGAGTAAACCTGCACCCCTCTCTATAGAAACTTTATGACCAAGTTTTATAAATTTTTCAGAAGTTGAAGGAGAAATAGATACTCGTGCCTCACTATCTTTTAGAAATCCAAAATTCATTTTATTAAAACGTTGATTTTTTTAATTTGTTCCTCAAAATAGTTGAATTAAATATATAATATGTTAAATATAAAAGGAATAGGACAATAAACTCTAAATTAATTAAATAGTAGGGCCACTCACCAGAAATAAGTGGATGATCTAATGGAGGTGGCTCCTTTAGATACATATAATTTGCGTCGATCATAAAATCAATAGGCATTATGATGAGTAACAATAAATTAATGATAAGAAAGGCTCTTAACCATGAGTATCTGCTCAGTCGCATGTCCATGTAATAAAACATAAAGAGTGGAAGTATAATTATAGATGTATGACTGTAAAAATATTCTAAGTAAAAGAAAGT
>TARA_B100001057_G_scaffold346210_1_pt1 | contig 23307 bp, 22 predicted proteins | sample TARA_B100001057 | Tara Oceans TARA_B100001057 (sample SAMEA2621839) | marine metagenome | biome: marine biome (ENVO:00000447); feature: surface water layer (ENVO:00002042); material: "saline water (ENVO:00002010), including plankton (ENVO:xxxxxxxx)" | depth 5 m
TCATACAAACAAGCCGATGGATTCAGATTTTCAGGAAAAGATTTAGCAATAAAAAGAGCACAATTAGAAAAAATACCTGTTTTCCTCGGTTCTGCTACACCATCATTGCAAACACTTAAGCTTGTAAAAGATAAAAAATATAAGAAATTTGATCTGCTTAGGAGAGTAGATGGTAAAAAACCTCCAAAGTTAATTCCATTAGACATAAGCGATTCACCCTTACTTGGAGGATTAGCAGTCCAAACAATAGGCATTATCGAAACTGCAATAAATAGAGGAGAACAAGTTTTAATATTTATAAATAGAAGAGGTTTTGCACCATTATATGAATGTGATAATTGTGGTTGGGTGGCTAAATGCTCATCATGCGAATCAAATTTAGTTTTTCATAAATCAAAAAATAGATTGATTTGTCATAAATGTGAATCTGTATATGCAGTCAATGATAATTGTCCTGATTGTCAGTCAATTGAAATAAGTACTTTTGGGACTGGCACTGAAAGAGTTGAGGAGGTGCTCAGGAGTACTTTTAAGAAAGCTCCAATCATCAGAATGGACTATGACTCAACTAGGCTTAAGGGGTCAATAGAAGCAATCTATGAAAAAGCTAATGAGAGTAAGGAAGCAATACTTGTGGGAACACAAATGTTATCAAAAGGACATGATTTTCCAAAGGTAACTTTATGTGTGATTCTAAACGCTGATGGAGGCTTGTTAAGCCCAGAAATAAATGCTGTTGAGAAAATTTCACAACAATTAATTCAGGTGTCTGGAAGAGCTGGAAGAAATAACAATCTTGCAAAAGTCGTTATTCAGACTAGATACCCAAATGATCTAAATTTAAAACAAATTAAGACTGGTGATTATCAGTTAGTTGCAGACCAGTGCCTCAAAAATAATAAAGCTATTGGGATGCCTCCTTATTCAACCATATCAATGCTAAGAGCTACTTCTCCGAATCATCAAAGTTGTCATAAATTTCTAGAGAAAGTAAGCAACCTTTTAGATAACAAAAAAAGTATTACTATTATTGGGCCACTTCCCTCAATTCCTTTAAAAATAAAAGGAAACACAAGGAATCATTTGATTATAAAAACCAACACCAAAACTTATTTAAATAAAGTTCTTAAATTTTTAACAAATGAAATTCAAGCCTGGCCTGAGACAAAAAAGGTAAAGTGGAGTTATGACATTGACCCACATGACATGTCTTAAATCTCTATATTCCTATTTTGATTATTTGATTTGGGTATATGGACTTGTTTTTAAGATTGTTTAAATTATTTATAGAATCGACTGTAACGCCAAATCTGATAGCAACTTCTGACAAAACATCTCCCTTCTGAATTTCATAATTTAGATAATTAGAATAGTTTTCTAAAACAGATCCTGAGACTGGATCTTCTTTAAAATAATTATGTATACCAAGAAATATTGATCTAGCTATCATTCTTCTACCTGCTTTAGTTTTAAGTCTTTTTGCATCTTCAGGATTTGTTATAAATCCTGACTCAACTAATACAGAGGGTATATCGACAGATTTAAGTACTCTGAAATCAGCATACTCTACATTTTGTTTGTGAATCTTTGTGAATGGATCTCTTTTTAGTTGATCTAGTATTTTGGTTCCTAATATCTTGCTCTGGTCAATCTTCTTCTTATAGGTATCAGGATAAAGATCTCTTGCAGCGTCTTCATTGAAATCATAAGTTTTTAAATTTTTAATTTGAGCTTGAATTCTACTTCTTTCTTTATCCGATAGATTTCTTGCAACACTGCTAGATGATTCTTCTGACCATATAAAGACTGATGCGCCTTTAACAGATGAAAGTCTAAATCCGTCAGCATGGATTGAAACAAATGCATCTGCACCATACCTTCTTACATTTTGATATCTGTCATTAAGACTAACGGTACTATCATCATCTCTAATTAATACTGCCTGATATCCTTCCGTATCTCGTAGAGTCCTCTCCAGTTCTTTTGCTATTAAAAGAGTTATATCTTTCTCTAAAACATTATTGCTACTTACCGCACCAGGATCTTTACCTCCGTGGCCAGCATCGATGGCAACAACAATATCTCTAATATTATTTTTTAAGTTTTTGTTTTTTTTAATTTTAATTTTTAATAATATACCTCCATCTGTTTTTTCCTGAGTAGGTTTACTCCAAGCAACATATTCATATAAATCAATAACAATTCTAGTTAAGTCTTCTTTTGATGAAGCCCTAATTTGTTTAATGGGGTAGTTATATTTTTTCTGAACATCTGATTTTAAATCACTCTGATAAACATCAATAACAATTCTTGAAGGATCAACAAGTGAATATGATTTTATAAAAGATACTTTACTTAAAAGAAAAGATATTTCTGTAGATTCACTATCAGAATTTTTTACTTCGAAGAATGAAATTTCATTTGCATATGTTAGTGATGAGAGAGCTAATAAAAGTAATGAGAATTTATTCATAATATTTAATTAGATCTGAGAATAGCTCACTGTTATTATTTAATAATACTTTTCTTTTTCCCTCAAAGTGTTCAAAAGATATCTTTAAATCAAAATCTCTTTTTGAAACAAGCTTTTGAGGCCATTCAATAATTATAATTTTTTTTGAGTGCGTTTTTCTATCTAAATTAAAAATATGAATATCTTCAGGTTCGCTGGTTCTATAAAGATCAATATGTAAGAAAATTGAGTCTACTAAATCATATTCTTCACATAGAGTATAAGTTGGACTTTTCACCATCCCAATCCAACCTGAATTAACAATTATCGATCTAGTAAGAAAAGTTTTTCCAGTTCCGAGGTCTCCTTCTAGATGCAGCTCAATTGAAGGCTCATCTAATTTAACGATTTCATAAGCAATTCTTTTACCGAGCTCGCTAGTATCAGCTTCATTATTTAAGATAATTTCTATCATTTATTTAATAACTCTCTACAAATTGGTATCAATGATGAAGCATTTAATCCAAGTTCGCCTATATTCTCTTTAAAAATTAATCCTGCCCTGGCATGAACAGCAACTGCAAGCATACATGCATCGATAGTAGATAAATTTTGTGCAATTAGTGCAAGTAATAGACCTGCAAGAACATCTCCTGTTCCTCCCGAGGCAAGTTCTGGGCCACCTTCATTACATACAAGAACAGCAGAGTCACTTTTTGAATATATTACAGTTCTATAACCTTTAAGAATTACATCTGCATTGAAGATCTTTGATATTTCTTTAGCAGCCTTAGGCCTATTTTTTTGTATCTCATTATTAGTAGTTTTTAAAAGTTTAGCAGCCTCTCCAGGATGAGGCGTTAGTACTAATTTACTATGATTAACAAATGAATTTTTATCTAACAAGGATAAAAAATTTAAAGCACCAGCATCTAATATAAGACCATTTTTAAAATTATATTGATAAAATTTTTTAAAAAATTTCTCTGACCAGTTATCCTCTCCAAGTCCAGGACCACATAAAGCAATTTTATTATCATCTTGCTGAGTATTATTTTTTTCACTAGAAACCATAACCTCAGGATTTCTCTCTAAGCTTGCTTGGATATTTTCTGGATGCGTAACTAGTGTTACAAGACCAGCACCACAAAAGACACAAGCTTCAGAGGATAAAATGCCAGCACCACCCATACCTTTTGTACCCGCAATTATTAACACTTTTCCATAGTCACCCTTATGTGAGTTAACTAATCTATTAGGAACTTTTTGAACGAGAGTATCAATATTGAATTCTTTCATTATTTTATTGTTTATCGATTATTACTCCTAACCGATCCGATCTAAAAGAGCCTAAATATATTTTGTTTTCAAATGGAACTGCAATAGTAGGAAGACCAAATACTGTTTTACTATATGAAAACTTATTTTTAATCATCAAAGTATCTTCATCGAGTTCAAAAATTGAAAAGGGAGCCGAGCAAGCTTTTCCTACTTCACAGTCTCTTAAATCATTTGGCTGAGAGTCAAGAGAAGTAACCCAAATTGAATTATTGCTTATGTAAGGATTATCTGGAGACTCAATCGAAAAACTTTCTATTTCTTTATTTGCAATTAAATCAAATTTAGAAATCTTATCGCCTTTATTATAATTAATGTATATAACTTGTTTTTTTTCATCCAAAGCAATTCCATTTGGGCCACTTCCATCCGTATTTTGAATTTTTTTAAATATATTTCTATCCCACTCCACAAGATATCCAGTATTTTTCTTTAATAGAGCTGCAATCAACCATCTTGATAATGTTATGTCTCTCCCATACATATGAGATGCATAAAATGTTCCATCTTTTTTAAGACTTATATCATTAAAATAATACTTTTCTGGAACATTAATACATCCTCTCCATATCATCCCCCATTCATTATTTTCATTTACAAGCTCAAACATTTCTATTGTCTCTTTAGGATAATGACTGATAACACCAATTTGATATTGCTGATCATTCCTCATGACAAGATCAATTCCATGAGGCCCATATTTTTGTGATTCTGATCTAGTACAAAATTTATCACCCCAGGTATTTTCTGCAATTTTAATATTTGGAACTAATTTTTTGCTAGATTTTATTTCTAACAACGAAAAGTAACCTGATTTTTCATCCTCATAAGGTTTGACTCCTCCAAATTCAGATATGAAAAGGAATTTATCATCTGGAGTGATTACTATATCTTCTGGGTTTTTAAAGCCACAAACTACAGAAATATCTTTATCTGAAATACATTCAGATATATCTTTTTTTGGCCCGATATAATCATTTAAGACAATCAGAATACCTATGAATGCTAAAAACACAGATGTAGGTATAGAAAGTTTGTAATAATTCCTAAAATATGAACTTATTAATTTTTTAACTATGTTTGGAAAAATTAAGGTGAAGATTCCTCTTAATAATAAAATGCATCCAAGTACAAAAGTTGTAAGAGTCCAGACCCTTTCAAACCACAATTCATAATTTGAAGAAATACCAATGAGCAATAACCCTATAATCATTGACAGAGAACCAATAACTCTAAGATTTTCTTTCTGTAATATTTTTGAAAATAAATATTTAGTAATTGGTTTGCATAAAATCAAACCGGCTAATGCAATACAGAAAAAGAAGTAAAAATAATTCATATTTTGTTATCAAAATAGTTCCTTTTTGATTATATCAATAATCTCAACTGGCTTGTCTAAAGGCACATGGTGAGCAGCACCTTTTACTTCTTTAAATGTCATAATATCCGAATACATTAGTTTAATATTTTTAAGAATATTACCTGACATAAGAAGACTATCCGAACCATGGATAAACAAGGCTGGGCAAGAAAATGAAAATTTGTAACCAAATAATCTCTCAAGACTATTAAACATATTATCATCAAACTTCCAACGCCAACCCTTTTCAGTATCTTTTACAGAGTATTCAGCAATATATCTAAGAAACCATTCATTTAAGCATTCTTGACTTGGCATTAATCTGAACCTTTTAAGAATAGTATTTTTATCTGGATAATATTTTATTTTTCTTAATGGCCCCCCTTGATGTTCATCCGGATTGTAATCGGGAGGCCTTATAAATGTATCAATCATCACCAACTTCGCAATCAAGTCTTTTTTTTCTGACGCAACATAAGCCGCAACTTGTCCTCCTAAAGAATGACCAACTATATATACGTTTGATATTCGCCTCTTATTTTTTTGCTCTTCAATAATTTTAATTACACATTTACCAAAGTCTTTAATACTATATTTTTGCCTAAAGCTTGAATCACCCATACCTGGAAGATCAATGGCAATAACGTTTGAGAAATCAGTAAAACTTGGTGCAATAGGGTCCCACCATTTTTTATGTGCGCCAGTACCATGAATAAATATAATGAGATTTTCTGTATTAGATTTTGCTGACCATTCAGAATAAGAAATCTTACCCTTGTTATCTTCTATAGTATTTTCAATACCAATTTCATTAATGGCTTTTAAAAACCAATCAGGTGCATTTGAGATATCATTAGTAAGATTGTCAGTGATTTTCATAAAGAGTATTCTAAGCCATATAACAGAAATTTATGAATAATAATTTAACTCCAGCATCAACAGTTCTTGTTTTAAGGGATAATAATAATTTAATGGAAGTATTAATGGTCAAAAGATCAAAGAAACCTCCATTTGAAAATTTGTATGTTTTCCCTGGAGGAAAAATAGATGAAAACGATTTATTAGATGATCTTGAATCATATACCGATGGATTAGATGATAAGTCTGCATCTGATTTATTAGGTCTCAAAAAAGATGGTCTCAGTTTTTGGATAGCATCTATTAGAGAATGTTTTGAAGAAGTTGGGATTTTTCTTGCTACAAGAAGATCAGGAGAGAAGTTATTATTAGATGATAAAGAAAAATTAAAATTTAAAGAATATAGAAAATTATTAATTGAAAACAAAACTAATCTTTTCTCAATATGCAAAAAAGAAGATTTAATTTTATCCACATCAAATTTAGCTCCTCTGTCTCATTGGATTACTCCTAAGATTGAAGCAAGAAGATTTGACACTAGATTCTTCATTGCATATTTGCCAGATAATCAAATTGTAGAGCATGACGGCTTTGAGATTACGAAAAGCTTATGGATTAATCCAAGCAAAGCAGTAAAAATGGCATTTAATGGTGAAATGCAGATGATAATGCCTACTATAAAAAATTTACAAACATGTGAAGATTTTGATGATTCAACACAAATGTTAAATACTTATAAAAAATTTACCAATAAAGATATACCACCAATTCTTCCTAAATTTTTCAAAAAGAATGGTAATTGGGTAGGATTATTACCTGATGATGAGGGATACGAGGATCATTAATGGATAGCATTAAGAAAATCACTGCTCCAAATGGAGGTATATTTACTGGGAAAGGGACTAATACATATTTAGTAGGACAGGACGATATTACTTTAATTGATCCTGGGCCAAATATTCAAGAACATGTTGAAAATATTCTTTTAGAGGGCGATGGAAAAATAAATAGGATATTAGTTACTCATACTCATACAGATCATTCTCCTGCAGCTTTACCAATTTCAAAAGAACTTAATATTCCTATGTATGGTCGATTGGTTGATGGGAAATCAGATTGGGAAGATAAAAGCTTTGTTCCGGATAATGTTCTCAGCCATGGTGACACTATTGAAACAAGTGAATATTCACTCGAAGTAATCCATACCCCTGGACATGCTAGCAATCACCTATGTTTTTATTTAACTCAAACGAAATGTCTTTTTACTGGTGATCATATTATGGATGGTTCGACTGTTGTAATTGCGCCTCCAGATGGCAATATGGCAGCATATTTAAGCTCTCTTGAATTACTTAAAAATTACGATATTGAAAACTTCGCCCCAGGACATGGAAATTATATGGATAATCCTTATAAAACCATTGATTCAATCATCAGACATAGGCTAGCAAGAGAGTCGAAAGTGATGAGAAATATAGAGGCTAATCAAAATCTCACTATAGATGAATTATTACCAATAGTTTATTCGGATATTCATGATTCTTTGTATCCAATAGCTAAAATGAGTTTATTGGCACATCTAATAAAATTGGTCAGCGATAAGAAAATTAATTTAAATGAAGGAAATTACTCTTCGTCATGATCTGGATCCTCATTTTTATCTTTCTTCTTGAAAAGTTTTTCCAGTTTCTCAAAATTAAAATCATTTTCATCACTATTTACAACAACTATGCCTTTTTTCTTTTTTAAATAAATTTGTATTTTATTTTCATCTTTATTGTTAGCTCTTTTAACAGCTATCTTGGTTAATTCAGACTCCATACAATTTGCATCTGAAGATACGGTTTGATACCTTCCATCTTCATTATTTGGATGTGGTTGATGATTCATAGGTTTTTGCAAGCATGTAAGACTTGCTCTGCTAAATGATGGATCATCTGCTCCAATAATTTTATCAAAATCACCTTCTGGAACTGACATACAACTGGTAAATAAAATTATTGTGGATGTGAGTAATGTATATTTCATATACTTTGCCTATTATCAATAAGGTCATTAATTACTGATGGTTCTGCAAGTGTAGTTGTATCTCCGAGATTATCCATATCACCATCAGCAATTTTTCTAAGTATTCTTCTCATTATTTTACCAGATCGAGTTTTCGGAAGTGCTGGGGCATTTTGTAGTAGATCAGGTTTTGCTATTGGCCCAATTTCATTTGCAACAAACTTTATGAGTTCATCCTTCAAAATTTTATCAAAAGTTTCTCCTTTCATGAGAGTGACAAAAGCATATATTCCTTGACCTTTTATAGGATGTTCAATTCCTACTACGGCCGCTTCGGCAACTTTTTGATGAAGAACCAAGGCACTTTCAATTTCAGCAGTTCCCAATCTATGACCTGAAACATTTAATACATCGTCAACACGACCAGTAATCCAATAATACCCATCTTGATCCTTTCGGGCGCCATCTCCAGTAAAATAAATATCTTCGTAAGTTTCAAAATAAGTAGAAATCATTCTTTCATGGTTTCCATATACTGTTCTAATCTGACTAGGCCATGAGCGCTCAATTACCAAGTTTCCTGAACCCTCACCAATGATACCTTTTCCTTTATCATCATATAGAGATGGCTTAATTCCAAAAAAGGGAAGGGTAGCTGAACCAGGTTTGGTTGGAGTTACTCCAGCAATTGGTGATATAAGAATCGATCCAGTTTCTGTTTGCCACCAAGTATCAATGACATCACATGAACTTTTACCAACAATATCAAAATACCATTGCCACGCCTCAGGATTAATAGGCTCTCCAACTGTACCCAAAACTCTGAGATTATCCCTTTTAGTTTTTAAGACAGGTTCATTTCCATAAGCCATTAAAGCTCTAATTGCTGTGGGTGCCGTATAAAAAACACTTACACTGTATTTATCACATATTTGCCAGCATCTTGAAGCATCTGGATAAGTCGGTATTCCCTCAAACATAATAGTTGTTGAACCGTTTGAAAGAGGCCCATAAAGAATATAAGTATGCCCAGTAATCCAACCAACATCTGCAGTACACCAATAGATATCTGAATCACTTATACCAAATAAATACTTAAAACTTACATGAGCACCTAAAAGATATCCAGCAGTTGTATGTAACACCCCTTTTGGTTTTCCAGTTGAGCCAGAGGTATATAAGATGAATAATGGATCCTCAGAATCCATAGGCTCCGGATCACAGGTATCTGATACCTTTTCTTTTAGTTCTTCGTACCAAAGATCTTTATCTGGATTCCAAGCAATACTATCTCCAGTTCTTTTTATAATTAATGTATTTTTTATATTTGGACAATTTTGAACAGCTTCATCAACATTTTTTTTAAGAGGGATTTTTTTACCGCCTCTTATACCCATATCAGCAGTAATTACTAGTTCACAATTTGCATCTAAAATTCTGTCTTTCAAAGATTCTGATGAAAATCCCCCAAATACAACAGAATGAATTGCCCCAATTCTTGTACAGGCAAGCATTGCAAAAGCAGCCTCAGGTATCATGGGCATATACAAACATACTTTTGAACCCTTAGAAATCCCAATTGATTTTAAAACATTAGAAAACTTACATACTTCAATATGAAGTTCTCGAAAAGTGAATTTCTTTGATTCATTTGGATCATCACCCTCCCAAATAAGAGCTATCTTTTCAGCAGAATCCTCAAGGTGCCTATCGATACAATTTAGGCTAATATTTGTTTTCCCACCTTCAAACCATTTTGTATTTGCAAATTTTTTATTATGCACTTTGTCAAAATTCTCAATCCACGAAATATTCTCTAAAGCAAGAGTTTGAAAAAATTTTTTAGGATTTTCTATAGATTCTTTATAAAGTCTTTCATACTCTTCAATATTTTTAATGTGAGGATTTTCTGATAATGGATTGTATTTATCAGAAGACACGATGATGAGCTAGATTATTGAAGGTTGAGGATTTACAAAATTTTTACCTTTTGGATTAGACATAATCATTGTAATGAGCTCTTCGTAGTCCTTTTCATTTGATTCTAGGTTAATGTCAGCTGCATTAATTATTAAAAGTGGTGCTGATTTATAATCTAAGAAAAACCTTGAATAAGCATTATTTAGCTTGTGAAGATATTCAATGGTCAAGTACTGCTCGTTAATATTGCCTCTTTTGATTATTCTTTCTTTTAGGATTTCAATAGGCGCTTGAAGGTAAATAACCAAATCAGGTGTTGGTGCATCTAAAGTTATATGTTCATATACTTTATTGTATAGATTTATTTCTTCATTCGATAAAGTAACTTCAGCAAACAATCTATCTTTTTCGATTAAAAAATCAGCTACACGGACATTCTCAAACAAACTTCTTTGTTTTAAATCTTGTATTTGTTGCATTCTTTGAAATAGAAAAAATAATTGAGTAGCTAAAGCTGACTGACTAGGATTCCTATAGAAATTTTTTAAAAATGGATTTTCAGCTGGCTGCTCTAGGAATGCATCATAATTAAAAGTTTTAGCTATTTTGTTAGCTAATGTTGTCTTTCCAACACCAATAGGTCCCTCAATAGCAATGTATTTTGGTAGGAGTATTTCGTTTAAAGCTGCCTTCATTAAAATAACAATATCTTACTAATAGATTATATTAACTCTTTAGAGAAACCAAATGTTTTAAAGGATTCTTTTTCTTTTTTATTTTTTAAATCCTCAATCAAATCCTTTCTAAGAGAGTCATTGTTTTTTTGAAAATCTGTCCACCATTTACCTAAACGCATTTGCTTCTCAGATACCTTTTCTCTAATAAGTAACAAATCATACGCCGCTCTAAATCTTGGATGTTTCAGCGTCTTATAAGGTTGTTTGCCAATTCGGCTATGAAGTTTTAATTGAAGAACCCATATATCTTTTATATAGGAGTGAAATTTTCTTGGGACAGCAGTTAAATTTTGCTGGTTTCTTAATATTTTATCCATACCTCTAAAAAATTTTCTTAAATTTATTTGGTTATTGCTTTTACATGACTCAATAACAACAGGCCAAAGAAGAGCAGCTATTAAAAATCCAGGTGTAACTGACTGATTATTTAAATATCTTTTATCAGTATTCTTTAGTGATTCCTGAATAAGCTTATCTGAGAATTGATTGTGATTAATTCCAGTTAATAGCAAATATTTGTTTAGGCCAAAAATTGATAACTTATTAAAATTTTTTTCAGCATAACCATAAAGAAATATTTTGCAGAATTCATCAAATAATCTTGCATTTGAAATATTCGCCAATAAATGCCCTTTTTTGTAAATAGCTTCTTTTATTTGATTATCGATTTTAAAACTTAATTTATTACTAAATCTTATTGCTCTTAGGCATCTAACAGGATCTTCAGCAAACCTCTTTTGTGGATCACCAATAGAAACTACTAAACCTTTATTAATATGCTGCAGGCCATTATTGTTATCTTCAATTTTTTTTGAGGAAGGGCAGTAATAAAGAGCATTTATTGTAAAGTCTCTTCTATGAGTGTCTTGCTCTAATGTTCCCCAAATATTGTCACGAATTATTTTTCCAGACTCATCTTTAACAAGGTTGCTATCATTATCTGTGGTTTCACCAGATCTAAAAGTAGCAACTTCAATCAGTTCAGATCTATCAAAAATATGAACTAATTTAAATCTCTTCCCAATAATTCTTGATGCTTTAAAGATTTTTTTTATTTCAATTGGAGTTGCACTAGTTGCGATATCAAAATCTTTTGGGCTCAAACCACACAAAAGGTCACGTACACATCCTCCAACAAGGTATGCTTCGAAGTTATTTCTGTTCAACTTTTCTACAATTGAGATAGCGAAATTACTGATTTTTTTGTTATCTATCAAAATTATGATTTGATAAGAAAGGGTGACTATCCACTAAGCTGTTTTTCTTTGATTTCATCTAATGTCTTACAATCGATGCAATGCGTCGCAGTAGGCCTTGCCTCAAGTCTTTTCACACCAATTTCATCACCGCATGACTCACACCATCCGTATTCATCATTTTTAATTTGTTCAATTGAAATACCAATTTTGTTGATAAGCTTTCTTTCTCTGTCTCTAGTTCGAAGCTCAAACGCAAATTCTTCCTCTTGAGATGCTCTATCAATAGGATCTGCATATGTTTCACCTTTAGTTCTAAGATGATCAAAGGTTTTCTGCATTTCTTCTTTCAAGTGTTCTTTCCACAACAACAATACAGCTATAAAATGTTTTCGCATTGCTGCACTCATATATTTTTCATTTTTCTTTGATTTATATGGCGCTATCTTTGATTTATTGTTAGCGATTGTAGCAACATTACTTTTCTTAACAATTTTTTTTGGGGCAGTCTTTTTCTTTGCAACAGGTTCTTTTGATTGAACCTTTTTAACAGGCTTTTTTTTTGTTGGTATTTTAGTAACTTTTTTTGTTGCCATTTAATTAAGAAAAATATAAGGATGAAAAAATATCAGATAGTAGAAAAATAAGCTAGCTTTTTTTTAATTTATTTAATACTTCAGCATATCCATCTTTAGTTAACCTTGGTCCAAAAGTCTCAACAACCTTAGAGGATGCGAAATTACTGAAATCAGAACAGTCAGCTAAACTGTAACCTTTAAGATAAGCATGCATGAATGAGCCTGCAAACATGTCACCAGCACCATTTGTATCAATTGGATTTATTTCAACAGCAGGAGAAAGTATAGCTTCACCATCTTTTATGACAATACTTCCTTTAGATCCAACTGTAATAGCAATCATATATGATGAGTTTTTAAAAAAATTAATTGCCTCTTCAAGAGTTTCTTTGCCGGAAAAAGCAATAGCCTCATCATCATTACAAAAAATCATATCTATGCCATAGTTTTCAATTTTTTCAAATTTATCTTTAAAACCCATTACGATGCCTGCATCTGAAAGTGACAAAGCTTTTAAAATCTTAGAATCTTTAATATTATCTAGAACAGAAGTTACAGCATTAAAGTTTTCATCACTTGTTACCATATACCCCTCAATATAGAATATTTTAGAGTTTCTAATAGCATCAAAATTAATGTCTAACGGACCTAAAGATGCACTTATTCCAAGCATACTACTCATAGTTCTTTTTGCATCCGGAGTAACAAATATTAAACATTTGCCTGTTGGTAAGTCAGATTCTTCTTTGCTGAATCCAATGTGTTCTACACCAGCAACTTTTAAACTTTCAATATATTTTTGGCCATCTTCATCATCAGATACTCTACATAAATGGTGACAAATAGAGCCATAATTTGAAGCGGCAACTAGAGAATTTGTAGCAGAACCTCCACAATCTGAAACCGACTCTACATTCATTTCTTTTAATTTATCAACAATTGGAGATTGTTCTTCAGATGAAGTAAGTGTCATTGAGTCAGCCTCTAAACCAATTTCTTTTAAGAAATCATGTTCAACCATATATTGTGTATCTACTAAGGCGTTGCCAATTGCGCATATGTCGTATTTCATCGTTATATTCCTTTCTTTAAGATTTTCTTAACTACTTCTATTGTATTCTTTATTTCTTTATTAGTATGTTTTGAAGAAATAAAACCAGCCTCAAACTTCGATGGTGCAAAATAAACACCATTGCTTATACATGCATTTAAAAAGTTTTTAAAATACATATCATTGGATTTAATAACATCATTTAAGTTTTGGGGAAGTTTTTCTGAAAAAAAGAATCCAAACATTCCACCAATTTGATTTGTTGAGATAGAGATATTATTTTCAGCAAATATATTTTTCATCTCATCTAATAATTTTTTTGCTTTGTTTTCAAGAGCGTCATAAGGATTTTTTTCTATGAGTAATTTAATAAGTGATGATCCTGCTGCCATTGCTAAAGGATTTCCAGATAATGTACCTGCTTGGTAGACAGGCCCATCTGGAGCAAGATAATCCATAATCTCAGCTTTCCCCCCAAATGCTCCAACTGGGAGACCGCCTCCAATTACTTTACCCAAGGTTGTTAAATCAGGTTTAATTTTATAGATTTCTTGAGCACCACCAAGAGATACTCTCAAGCCTGTCATTACTTCATCGAAGATTAGTATAGAGTTGTTTTCTTTGGTTTTCTTTCTAAGAAGTTTTAAAAATGATTTCTTTGCTGGTATAAAACCCATATTACCTGCTATAGGCTCAATTATAACAGCAGCAAGGTCATCTTTAATTTTCTCAAAAACTTTTAGAAAGTCTTCTTGATTATTAAATTCACAACTTAAAGTTTCTTTAGCTAATTGAGTTGGGACCCCAGGAGAGTCAGGAAGCCCAAATGTTGAAACTCCTGAACCTGCTTTTATTAACAGTGAGTCAACATGACCATGGTAGCAACCATCAAATTTAATTATTTTATTTCTTTTAGTAAATCCTCTTGCTAGTCTAATAGCACTCATTGTGGCCTCGGTGCCCGAGTTAACCATTCTAATTTTTTTAATTGATGGGAAGCATTGTTTAATCAGATCAGCTGTTTCTGACTCTATTCTTGTAGGTGCTCCATAGCTTGTACCTAATTTTAATTGTTTTGAAATAGCTTTTATTATTGTTGGATGAGAATGTCCCATAATCATAGGGCCCCATGAGCCGATATAATCAATATAAGCATTATTATCTGCATCAAAAACATAAGCGCCTTTAGCTTTTTTAAAGAAAATGGGATTTCCATCAATATTTTTAAAAGCTCTTACAGGAGAATTTACACCTCCAGGTAGATGTTTTTTTGCTTCTGAGAAAAATTCTATAGATTTATTTATATTATTCATATCTCTAGTTCTTTTGAAAATTTTTTAACCATGTCCCAGTCAGTAAATTCAAATGATTTTGATAAGTCTGTAGGTCCTTTTGTCATCCACATGATAAATCTGATGGCATACTTATCAAAAAATTTATATTTTGGATAGTCAATCTTCCCAGCAAAAACTTTTAATATCTTTGGTTTCCACAGAGTTTTTTTTAAAAATTTAATCATATATGGATTTGTATTTGGTGTATTCTTGTTAGGTTTTCTTGCGACAACATTTACTGAAAAAAAAGCATTATCTTTTGAGTTTAAAATTTCTAAATTTTTATCAATGAATTTGTATAAACCTTCTCTATATTTACCATACCTAATACTTGCACCAATAATAATTTTTGTATAATTACTCAAGTTAACCTCATGATCATCAATTGATCTTACATCAACAGATGTATTTATTGCGTTTTCTGAGATCTTTCTACAAATTGCTTTTGTATGCCCATCAACAGATGAATAAATAATTAATGATTTTTCCATTTGAAATAATTATATTTAGTTATCTTATTTAAAATATTTATAAGAAATATTTTGGATAAAGTTATATTTTATACTGATATTTAAATTTATAATGTTTTGATATGAAAAAAAGTTTATTACTTACATATAGTGTTTTTTTGTTTCTTCATTCAGAAGTAAAGATTGAAGATTGTTCTTCTATTGAATCTGATCAAAAAAGATTAGCTTGTTACGATTATTTAGTGACTGGTAAATCAAAAACACCACAAAAAATGAATATTATAACTAATCAAAATTCCAACAGTACAAATCAAACAATAGCCGAAAAGAGTTTTGGTTTAAATGAAAGACAAATGTCACAAAGAGGTCTTTCTGAAAACTCTATCTCATTAATGTCATCAATTTTAAATGTTACAAGTACATTTTCTGGAAAAACACGATTTAAATTAAAAAATGATCAGACTTGGGAAAGCCAATCAAATATTTCTACAAAGAAAAATTCTTTTAGAGAAAAGACTGATATTATAATTGAAGAAGCAACGATGGGTGGGTTTTGGATGATTAGTAAAAATAATAAAATGAGAATTAAAGTAAAAAGAATCTCATAATATGAATGCTGTAAATATACAATCAATTGAAGTTACTGAAAATGCATCTATACGTATATTAGATGTCATAAAAAATAATAACGAAAGTAGTTCAAAATTCAGAGTATATGTGACCGGTGGCGGTTGTTCCGGATTTCAATATGGATTTAAATTTGACTCTGAGGTTGCCTTTGATGATGATGAAATAAAGTATTCAGACTTTTCAATTTTACTTGACTCTATGTCATATCCTTATTTATATGGTTCCACCTTAGATTATGTAGAAGATTTATCTGGTTCGAAATTTGTTATAAAAAATCCAAATGCAAAAACAACATGTGGTTGTGGCGAATCTTTTACAGTCGACTAATTAAATAATTTTCCCTTTTTTAAAAATGCTAAGTATGCAAATGCTGCTGCTTCTGCATACTGAGATGGAATTTCTCCATCGGTAGTTTTTACATCCACGTTAATTTTATTATTGATAGTACTCATCAAAAAATTATTTTTTGTGCCACCTCCATGAAATATCACCTCGTTTGGTTTATTACAAAATAAATAAAACTCTTTTATTTTTTCAGCTGTAAACTCTGTTAATGTTCTTAACAGATCATTTGGCATAATCTTTTTATCTATTTCATTAAGTAGAACATAGTAATCATTTTTATCATCTGATCTTGGATATATCATTTTTGAAGTTTTACCAATAAGAAGATTTAAAAATTTCATGTCTATATTTCCTCTTGACGACTCATATCCATTTTCATCATATGACTTATTAAAATATTTGTTTGCAACAAAATCGATAAGACAATTGCCAGGACCAATGTCAGATGCTGCGCCAATTTTATTTCCATCTAGGTATGTGCCATTAGAAATACCCCCAATATTGATTATTAATTTCTTTTTATCATCCTCAGAGTAAATATATTTATGAAATTCTGGTATTAGTGGCGCACCCATACCTCCTTTAGAAATATCAAAATTTCTAAAGTCAGAAATGACATCAATATTTAAATTATCAGAGATTTTTTGTGGATTACCAATTTGATAACTTTTTTTAACTGTATGAAAAATTGTTTGGCCTGAAAAACCAATTGCATGAATGTCCTTCGAACTCATATTTGTGTTTCTGAGAAGTTTATTGATTAAATGCACAGTTTTTTTAGTTAATTCATTCTCAATTTTTAATAAATCGTTTGAATCGTTTGTAATTTTATGACCGTTCCGAATACATTTTTCATACTTTTCTTTATAGCTTTTTCCTAAGTCAATAGTATGAGATCCCTTGAGACTAAATTCTTTTTCAAAAGAAACGACACATCCATCTAATGCATCAGCACTTGTTCCTGTCATTATTCCAATAAAATATTTACTCATTTACTAAAAGATTATATTCATCAAGACTTTTTAAGCTTAAAGTTAATAAATCCTTAAACTCATCTAATTGATTGGTGTTAATTGCTTTGGCAGAGGGAAGTTTTACCTTCACAGGATCAGTTCTTGTAAGGCCCTGCCAAAATTCAAAATGTAAATGAGTTCCTGTAGCTTGACCAGAGTCTCCAACAAATGCAATTACTTCACCTTGTTTTACTTTGTCACCAACTTTTAATTTTGGTTTAAATTTTTCTAGATGAGCATATAGGGTTTTGATGTTACCACCATGTTTAATTTCTACTGTTCTTCCATAACCGGACTTTCTTCCAACAAATGAGATAGTGCCATCTCCTGATGCTTTAACAGGTGTATTTCGTTGAGCTGCATAATCAACTCCATTATGAGCTTTAATTCTATGGAGAATTGGATGCATTCTATTTGGATTAAAATGTGAACTAATGTAAGCAAAATCAAGCGGTGCCCTTAAAAATGCTTTTTTTATATTATCACCAGACTCATTAAAATATTGTTTACCTTGATCGTCATCGTAGAATCTTTGAGCCACATAAGTCTTATTCTTATTTATAAATTTTGCAAACATGATATCTCCATTTGATATTTTCGAACCATTAGAGTATTCAATTTCGTATATTACAGAAAAAATATCACCCTTTCTTATATCGAAAATAAAATCAACATCCCAACTAAAAATATATGCAAAATCCATAATAATACTATCGGGAATTCCAATTTTAAGAGCATCTTTATAAAATGATTCGTCAATAACTCCTTTCCTAATATATTTGATTTTTTGTATATCTTTTTTTATGTTTTTTACAAAAATTTCCTGAGCAGTTGAAATAAGAATTGAATTTACTTCATCTTTGATAATCTCAATACTTTGCAATTTATCTCCTAGATAATTAAATTCCATTAAATCATTTGGTTTTATGCCTGAAAGAATATTATCTTTGTCAAAATTAAAAATTTTATAAGCTGTATTTAGTGGAACCTTTTTATCCTCAAAAATTACTGAAAGGTTTTCGCCTTCTTTTACTTTATGAATAATTTTGTTACTTAACTTAGGTAATCCTTTATCGAGATTTTTACTAATTAAAATTTCCTCCTCAGGTTCATAATTATTTGTTTGTGTATCTACATAAATTAATAAGATAAAAGAAACTAATGCAAAAAAAACAATCATGACTATTTTATTTGGAGATTTTGTAAATCCGATCATTAATCTTTTTGTAAGTTAAGCAACTCAGTATTTCCACCAAAAGCAACTGAGTTTTTTGAGATTACCTTCTCATTTAAGAATTGTATTAAATAATTTGGCCCTCCAGCCTTAAATCCACTGCCAGATAACCCTACTCCACCAAATGGTTGAGATCCTACAACAGCTCCAACCATGTCCCTATTTACATATATGTTTCCTATTTTTGATTTATCACATAAGTATGACGCTCTTGATTCAATTCTTGTATGAATGCCCATAGTCAATCCATATTCACTATCATTTATTTGTTTTATGAGATCATCAATTCCATCAGATGGATATTTTAAAATATGAAGTATAGGACCAAATTGTTCTTCTTTAATGTCGGAAATTTTATTAATATTTATTAATGTTGGTTGGATATATTTATTACTGCAGCCCTGATTAACTTCAATTACATCCATTCCTTTCTCACGACAGCCTTCAATATAGTTTTTTAGTTTGTCATGAGCAGTTTTGTTAATAATTGGACCAATATCTACATCAAAATTATTTGGATCTCCTAATGACTGGACTTTTATATTTCCAATGAGCATCTTAATAAGCTCATCATAAATTTCCTCTTGAACGCATAATACCCTTAATGCCGAACATCTTTGTCCTGCACTATCAAAAGCGGAACGAATTACATCATCTGTAACTTGTTCTAACAGGGCGCTTGAGTCGACGATCATTGTATTAATCCCTCCAGTTTCAGCAATAAGAGGAACTATTTGATTTTGATTATTCAAAAGATTTGTTTGAATTTTTTTTGCAGTTTTTAGTGATCCAGTGAAAGCAACTCCATTAATTGGAATTTTGCAAAGAATCTCACCATAAATTCCATCACCTAAAATTAATTGTAAAGCTTGCATAGGTATTCCAAATTCATGAAATTTTTTAACAATTAAATAACTTAATATTGGAGTATGTTCAGAAGGTTTTAAAATTACTTTATTGCCACAAGCTAGCGCTGCTGATATTTGGCCAATTAAAATAGCAACGGGAAAATTCCAAGGGCTGATACATAAAAATTTTCCTTTGGGAGTATATGATATTGAGTTCTTCTCACCAGTGGGACCTTTAAGTTGATTCTCGCCAGATAGTTCAAGAATTTGTTCTGAATAGTATCTAAGGAAATCTATGCCTTCCCTAATTTCATCAATAGCATTCTGAACAGTTTTTCCAGCTTCATTTATCAAGTAATAAATTAATTGAAATGGATTTTTTTCTATATCATCTGCAACATATTTTAATATTTTTGATCTTTCTGTGCCTTTTGTTAAACCCCAAATATTTGAACTATTCATTTCAAGACAGCGCTTCATTTCGTGTGGATCATCATAAATTACTTTTCCAATCTCTAATCCAGAAGATATAGATTTAAGTTTTTCTGAGGTCTTCTTTGGCTTATTTCTATTTTCATATATTGATTCTGCTGTAATGGAAGCATTTTCAAAAAGTTTTAATTCTCTCTTCAGAAGATCTATATTTCGTTTCTCAGAAATATCAAAACCAGATGAATTTTCTCTATTAGTAAATATTTTTTTTGGTAGAGGAATTTCTCTTCTTTCTTCATCCATTTTTAAGTATGGATTTTTTGATAACCACTTTGGATCAGTTTCTGGATCTAGTAATCTATTAATGAAAGAACTATTAGCGCCATTTTCTAGCAGCCTTCTCACCAAATATGGTAAAAGATCTTTATAGCTTCCAATTGGAGCATACACTGACGGACTTTTAGATAAACCTAATACTTTTGAAGCACTTTTGAACAATAGTTCACCCATTCCATAAAGTCTCTGAAATTCATAATCATTATCTTCAGCTAAGTGAACAATGGAAGAAATTGTGTGAGCATTATGAGTTGCAAATTTTGGAAAGAATTTTTTATTTTCTAATATCTTTTTTGCACAAGCTAAGTATGCAATATCGGTAAAAGATTTTTTTGTAAACACTGGATAGCCCTCATAGCTATTGACTTGAGCATGCTTTATTTCATAGTCCCAATAGGCGCCTTTAACAAGACGAATGTGTATTTTCTCTCTCTTTTTTAAAACATTATTTAAAAAATCTATTACCTCAATTGACCTTTTTCCATAAGCTTGAAGTGCTATACCAAAGCCATCCCAATTCTTAATATTTTTTTCTAATGCTAATTTTTCAATTATGTAAATGCTAAGCGATAATCTGTCTTGTTCTTCAGCATCAATAGTCACATCAACATCTTTTGAATATGCATACTTTATTAAATCAAGTAACTTGGGGACTAATTCAGAATCAACTTCGTTTACTTTTCTCATTTCATATCTTGGATGTAAGGCAGAAATCTTTATTGAAATACCATTTGAAAGATTTTTAAGTTTATTGATTTTGCTTACCTCATCAATTGCATTCTTGTATGAATTAAAATAATTTTCAGCCTGTTCGATGGTCCTTGCTGCTTCGCCAAGCATATCGAAGGAAAATACCTCTTTATCAAGATCAGAAATTTTCTTTATGTCTTCAAAATCTCTTCCAATCACAAACTCTTGACTCAGAATATGCATAGCCCCAAGTACAGCATTACGCAGAGGCATTTCACCAGATTTTGAAATTAATTTGTGGATAAAATTATTTGGGTTTTCTGACCATTCCGAGGGAGTTGTAACCACCTTGCCAGCAAGTAATAAACCCCAAGTAGATGCATTCACAAAAAGGCTATCTGCTTTATTTAAATGATCAATCCATTTACCTTCAGATAATTTTTCAGAAATTATCAAATTTCTTGTTTTATTATCTGGAATTCTTAATAGTGATTCAGCAAGGCACATCAAAGCAATCCCTTCTTGATTGTCTAAACCGTATTCACTTAAAAATGCATCAAGTTTTGATCGATCAATCTTATTCTTTCTACATAATTTAATTATCTTTTCAGCATTGCTGGAAATACTTTTTTCATGAATAAATTTAGTGCTAGTTGAAAGAGTTGATAAAAGTTTTTCTTCGCAAATAAATTTATTTTTAGCCTCTAACATAATTATTATTTTAATCTTTAAGTACCAAGTAGCAACTTTGTGATTCTATTAATCTTATAAAAATATTATGATAGTTAGATGGATAATGCACTAAAGCTTATTAAAAGAGGCTCTGATGAAATTCTTACTGAGTCTGATCTTCAAAAGAAACTGAATTCAGGTAAACAATTAATTGTAAAAGCTGGCTTTGATCCTACTGCACCTGATCTTCATTTGGGGCATACAGTATTGTTAAATAAGTTAAGACATTTTCAAGATTTAGGACACAAAGTTATATTTTTAATAGGTGATTTCACCGGACGTATTGGAGATCCATCAGGAACTAATAAAACGAGACCAACACTTGACGCAAAAGATCTGGAAGAAAATGCTAAAACCTATGAAAAACAAGTATTTAAGATTCTTAAAAAAGAACTTACTGAAGTGAGATTTAATTCTGAATGGTGTGATCAGCTTGGGGCTGACGGCCTTATTAAACTAGCATCAAAATATAATGTTGCAAGAATGTTAGAGAGAGATGATTTTAACAAAAGATTTTCATCAAATAAGACAATAGCCATTCACGAATTTTTATATCCATTAGTGCAAGGTTATGATTCGGTTGCACTTGAGGCTGATGTTGAATGTGGAGGAACTGATCAGAAATTTAATTTACTTGTAGGAAGAGAACTTCAAAGGGATTATGAGCAAGAGCCTCAGATTGTCATTACTGTGCCAATATTAGAAGGCTTAGATGGCGTAAAGAAAATGTCAAAATCGTTAAACAATTACATTGCAATTGATGAGGATCCAAATGAAATGTTTGGAAAAATAATGTCAGTTTCAGATGAATTAATGTGGAGATGGTTTGAACTTTTAAGCTTTATACCTGAGGAGCAAATAAGAGATCTCCAAAAAGAAATGAAAGATGGGAAAAATCCTCGTGATATAAAATTTATATTGGCTGAAGAGCTGGTAGACAGATTTCATGAAGCTGGTGATGGTAAAAAATGCAAAGAGGCCTTTTTAGAAAGATTTCAAAAAGGAAAGATGCCAGATGAGATTGAATCAATTGAACATACAATTGAAGGAGAATCTATTTTATTAGTTAATCTTCTTAAGAATACAAATATGATCAATAGCGTCTCAGAGGGCAATAGACTAATTAAACAAGGTGGAATAAAAATAAATTCTGAAAAAGTTGAAGATCTTAAGCATGAAATACTTAAAAGCTCAGAAAGTATTTACCAAGTTGGTAAAAGAAAATTCCTTAAGATAAAAACCTAACAATGAGACAATTACTCATTCTGTTGTCTTCTTTATTTTTGTACTCCTGTGTTCAAGATAGTCCAAACATTCAACAAATTGAGAATTTACAATTCTTTATTGATAATGCTAAGAAAAATGATGTCATAGAAATCGAATCAGGACTGCAATATTCTGTCATTAATAAAAGTGATTCAAATAGACCTAATCCACAGCTTAACCAAGTGATAACTGCACATTTTCATGGAACGCTCACCAATGGGAATATTTTTTGGAGCTCACTTGATTCTGAACCCCTTAAAATTGAACTGTCAAAACTAATTATAGGTTGCCAAAAAGCTATTTCACTAATGAGACCTGGAGACAAGTGGAAAGTATTTATTGATTCTTCAATGGCCTATGGCGACGAGGGACGACCAGGGATACCTTCTAATTCAATATTAGTTTTTGAAATAGAACTTTTAGATATTACTTAAATAAATGGTGGGCCTGGGAAGACTCGAACTTCCGACCTCTCGATTA
>TARA_B100001057_G_scaffold430643_1_pt1 | contig 23231 bp, 23 predicted proteins | sample TARA_B100001057 | Tara Oceans TARA_B100001057 (sample SAMEA2621839) | marine metagenome | biome: marine biome (ENVO:00000447); feature: surface water layer (ENVO:00002042); material: "saline water (ENVO:00002010), including plankton (ENVO:xxxxxxxx)" | depth 5 m
ATCAACAGAGTAGTTTATGATATAACTTCAAAACCACCGAGTACTATTGAATTAGAATAATGAGCGTAAAAATACAAAATTTTTTAAACAAAAAAAATAAAAAAAAAATTGTATGCTTAACTTCATATTCAAAATCGATATCTAAAATTTTAGACAAATATTGTGATTTAATTTTGGTTGGAGATTCCATGGCAAATGTATTATATGGAATGAAGACTACACATCATTTGAAATTAGAAACTATAATAAATCATGCAAAGTCAGTAACTGCAGGAGCAAAAAAGTCTTTAGTAGTTGTCGATATGCCTAAAGATAGTTACAAAAATAAAAAGCAAGCGTTAAAAAATGCAAGACTTATTTTAAAAAAAACCGGATGCGATGCAATCAAAATTGAAAATAATTTATCTAATTCAAATATTGTAAAATTTTTAACTAAATTTAAAATAAAAGTCATGGGACACATAGGATATACGCCACAATTTAAAAAAAAATTTAAAGTTGAAGGTAAAAGCAAAATCGAAGAAATTAGATTATTAAAGCATGCTAAAGAAATTGAAAAAGCTGGTGCTTTTTCATTAGTTTTAGAATGTATATCAGGATCGACATCAAAAAAAATAACACGTTCATTAAACATACCTACAATTGGAATAGGTTCTTCAAATCTATGTGATGGACAAATATTGGTCACTGACGATATGCTTGGCTTAAGTGGTTTTTATCCTAAATTTGTTAAAAAATATGTCAATTTAGAAAATATAATAGATCGTGCAGTAAAAAAATTTAATAATGATGTAAGATCAATGAAATTTCCAAAAAAAAAGAACAGCTTTTAATTATGGACGAAGAAATTATAAACAAACCAAAGTTTAGTTTTAATGATTTTTTTAAAAAAAATAAATTTAAAATACTTTTATTTATCTCTTTTGTAATTATTTCTATTTTTCTTATTATTGGTTTTAATGAATATAAAAAAAGAAAAAACGTCGATATTTCTGAAAAATATAATAAGGCGAAAATATTAATTGAAAATAAAAATAATCAAAAGGCACTAAAAATTTTAGATGAATTAGTATTTAAAAAAAATAGTTTTTATTCGCCATCAGCGTTAAACCTAATTATTGATAATAATTTAGTAAAAGATAAAAAAATAATTATAACTTATTTCGATACAGTAATATCAAAAAGTAAACTTGATTTAGAAACAAAAAATTTATTTATTTTCAAAAAGGTTATTTTCATAGGTGATGAAATACAGGAAAATGAGTTATTAAGTATTTTAAATCCTATTATAAAATCAGGTTCAGTTTGGAAAAACACAATGTCAGACTATATAAAAAAATATTATTATTCAAAGGGCGAATTTAATAAAGCTAAAGAGTTCGAAATTTTAAACGATTAATGAATAAAATTCTTAATTTCTTTATTCTTTTTATTTTTTTAAATAATTGCTCATTTGATAATAAAACCGGAATATGGACTGGTAGTGAACAGGTAGAAAAAAAAAATGATGAGACAGATTCAAATTTAGAATTTATTTTTAAAAAAGAGAATAATATAGTCAAAGAAAAAGATTTATCCTCTGGACAAAATATACAATTTACTAAACCAGTTACTTTTTCTGCATGGACACAAAGTTATCAAAATAAATCTAATAATATTGGAAATGTCTCTTTTTTAAATGAGGGCAAATACAAAAAACTTTCTAGAATTTCAAAAACAAATATAAATAAAAATATTTTAGTACATAAAAATAATTTATTTTTTTCAGATTTCAAAGGCAATATAGGAATTTTTTCACTAAACGAAAATCGTTTAGTTTTTAAGTATAATTTTTATAAAAAAAAAATAAAAAACCAAAAAAAGAATATTAAGTTGATTATTAAAAATGATGTATTAATTGCTGCCGACAATTTTGGATATGTTTATTCAATAGATTATAAAAAAAATAAAATTCTTTGGGCAAAAAACTACTTAGTTCCTTTCAGATCAAACCTAAAAATAATTAACCAAATTTTATTTATTTCAGATGAAAAAAATAAAATTATTTTAATTGATATTAAAAATGGAAATTTAATTGATGAACTTTATACCCAGCCTTCAAAAACAGTTTCTAAATTTGAGAGCAATATAGCAATAGATAATAATAATAATATATTATTTTTGTCAACAAGTGGTTCTTTATATTCTATGAACTTAATCAACCAGAAAAAAATTAACTGGATACATAATTTTAAAACAGAAAATGAAATTATTTTTGACGCCAATCCAATTACAGTTTCTGAGGATGAAATAATTATTTCTACTAATAAGAATATCTCATTTTTAAACACAAAAGGTTTAAAACGTTGGGATTTAAAGATAAATTCAAATATTAAACCAATAATATCTGGAAATATCATATTAACAGTCAATAAGGAAAATTATTTAATTTTAATTGATAAAAATTCCGGTAAAATTATTTATTCCAAAAATATAAATTTATTAATTAAAAAAGATTACAAAAAGAATTTTCAAAAAAAATTAAAACAATTAAATGATATTTTTCTTATTGATAATAAATTATTATTAATTTCAAATAATTCGTTTTTTATTGAAATAGAGATTGACAATATGATTAAGGTTAACTCAATTAAAAACAATCCATTTAAAATATCAAGTAATATCGTTTTTTTAAAAGATGAAATGATATTTGTTAGTAATTCAAAACGAATTTATAAAGTCAATTAAGAAATTGATTTGTTACTTAATAATGAAAGCTGAGTAATTTTCTCATTTCCTAATTTGTCGAGTGCTTTAATAGGATACTCTCCTGTAAAATAATGATCACTAAATTGCGGATAATTTGTATTTCTTTTTTCTTTAAGCAACGCCATATACAATCCATCGATACTCAAGAATTTACAACTAGCAGCACCTAAAAATTTGCAAATTTCTTCTGTATTTTTGTTACTTGATAATAATTCTTTTTTAGTTGGCATATCTACACCATAAAAATCAGGATATTTGATCTCAGGACACGCTATTCTTACATGAACTTCTTTTGCACCAGCTTTATAAAGCATTTTAACTATTTTACTACAAGTCGTGCCTCGTACTAAAGAATCATCTATCAAGACAACTGATTTATTTTTTAAAATACTTTTTGTAGAACTTAATTTTAGTTTTACACCGAAGCTTCTTATATTTTGTGTTGGTTCAATGAAAGTTCTGCCAACATAATGATTTCTTATTAACCCGAGTTCAAATTTTAAATTTGAAGTTTGAGAATATCCTATTGCTGCTGGAACTCCAGAGTCAGGAACTGGAACTACAATATCTGCATTGACATCTGACTCTTTTGCTAATTCCTCCCCTAATCGTTTTCTATACTCATAAGCACACTCACCACCAAGTATACTGTCTGGTCTGGCAAAATAGATATATTCGAACACACATGGTCTGGACTTAATTTTATTAAAAGGTTTATAACTCTTCATTTCATTATTTTCTATAACTACCATTTCTCCATTTTCAACTTCTCTAACAAATTTTGCATCCACAATATCCAAAGCGCATGTTTCTGATGCCAATAAATATGAATTCCCTAATTTACCAATTACCAAAGGTCTTATTCCTAATGGATCTCTTATACCTATCAATTTTTTATTTGTAAGAATTACAAGCGCATAACCACCTTGTATTTTAAATAAAGTTTCTGTTATTTTATCTATTATTTTTTCTCTTTTAGATTGAGCGATTAATTGTACAATAGTTTCTGTATCACTTGTTGTTCTAAAAATTGATCCGTTTTTAACAAGATCATTTCTTAAAGTAATTGCATTAGTCAAATTTCCATTATGCGCTATACTTAAACCGCCGTGGTATAAATCTGCAAAGAATGGCTGAATATTTCTAAGAGAAGTTTCACCTGTTGTAGAATATCTATTATGACCGATAGCAGCATTTCCTGGTAATTTTTTAATTGTTTCAATATTCGTAAAATGATCTCCAACTAATCCTTGCCGCTTTTCAGAGTGAAAACTATTTCCGTCAAAAGAAACTATACCACATCCTTCTTGACCTCTATGTTGTAAAGCATGCAATCCTAAAGCAACTAATCTAGATGAGTCTTCATGGTTTGAAATACCGAAAACACCACACTCTTCTCTTAATTTATCTGATTTAAATTTTTTCAATTTTTTCTTTTGTATCAATGAAATCTTCACTAGATGGAAACTCCTCTATTAATATTTCACTGCCTTTATTAATCAAATTAAATGAAATAGCATCTTCAGCTGATATACCCCAATTTTGAAAAGGATAAAACCAATTTAGTATAGAAAATATACACACAGAAACAACATACCCTTTAAAAACACCAAATAACATACCAAAAGTTTTATCAATAGATCCAACACCAGTCCAAGTAACTGCTTTACCCAATGCTTTTCCGATTAAAATTATTAAAAAAAGAGTAAAAATAAAAATTACGATTCCTAATCCAACATTGTTTACAAATTCAGACTCAATGTATTCACTCACAGTAGGTTGAAGTTTAGGAACCAATATAATAGTTACCATGGTAGATAAGACCCATTTCATGAAAGAAATTATACTTAAAGAAAAACCTTTTACAAAACACTGAACAATACAATAGATAAAAATAACTATAACAAAAACATCAAATAAATTTATGTTATCTAGTAAGTTTTCAAAAAAAGCCAACATTATATAAGTTTATTAACTTCATCACCGAAGGGTTTGTAAATTAATAATAATTTTGGAAGTAAAGTTAAAACTGAAATCATAGCAAGCAACATTGCTATACCAGTAAAAACACCAAAGTATATAGTAGGTATAAAGTTTGATAGCACTAAAATTGAGAAACCAAATACGATCGTAATTGATGTATTTAAAATAGCAATTCCCACAGTGCTATGACACCTGTCTAATGTCTTATTGTAATCATTAATTTTCTTAAATTCCTCTTTAAATCTATAAATATAGTGAATGCTATTATCTACAGCTATACCAATTGTTATTGCCGCTATAGTTATTGTCATCATATCTAAAGGAATTCCCATTAAACCTATTATTCCAAGGATAAAAAAAGCAGCTATGAAGTTTGGAACTACACCAATAAAAGATAATGTTATATTTCTAAATAAAATGAAAAACATAGCAAATATACCAAGCATTACAATTCCAAGTGTGAGAATTTGAGATTTAAATAAACTTTGTAGCAAGTTATTAAATAAAATTAATACTCCAGCTAGCTTATATTCATTTTTATCTAAACCTAACTCAGTATTAAGATCAGTATTTATTTTTTTTATTAAATCATTTCTTCGTAAGTTTTCTAAAGAGTCTTTTATCCTAACCGCAATTCTTGCTTCGTCATCTTTAACTGATATATAAGGAGAAATAATTTCTCTTTTTATTTCTTCTGGAATTTTACTATATAAGACTGCTATTTCTAAGCTTTGTAATTCTTTTTTATTTAAATCTTCAGCGACTCTTAAAATTGATCCAAATGACAGTACCTTTCCTATTTCTGGCAAAGAGTCTAAATAATCATGCACTTTTAATATTTTGTCCATTTTATCTCTTGTAAACCAATACTTTGATTTGTCTTCCATGTTATCAGCATCTTCATCCCATTCAGAAAATTCATCATCATCCTTTTCTTCAATTTGTTTTGTTGGAAATTTTATGATTATATTTAAAGGAGTAGTCCCTCCTAAATCATCATCAATTTTTTTCATTCCTTTATAAATTTCGGTCTCTTTATCAAAATAGTTAATAAAGCTATTTTCAACTTCTAATTTTGAAATACCAACGATACTAGCAATAACAATTATGAAGGTAGCACCAAAAAGCACATTACTATTTTTTTTCGCTATTGATCCAAGAAATTGCGTAATTAAAGATTTTTCAGTATCCTTAATATTAATTTCATTTTCTAAAGAAAAAATATTTAGCAGGCACGGTAAAAGCAGAAAGGTTACTAATAAAGAAACTAATAATCCTAAAGTCATCATCCAACCAAAATCTATAATTGGTTTTATTCCGCTAAAAATTAACGACAAAAATGCACAAATAGTTGTTAAAACAGTATATAGGATTGGTAGCATCATTTTTTGACTTGCTTCTAGCACCGCATCTTTTACTTCTAAGTTAGGAAATTCTTTTTTAAGCTGAAGAAATCTGACTGTGACATGAATATTCATAGCCATATTCAATATTAACATTAGGGCAATAAAATTCGAAGATATTACAGTAACTTTCCATCCAATTAAACCCAACAAACCAATCATTATGATGACTGACGTTGCGCAACCCATTAAAGGCATTATTACCCACTTTATATTTCTAAATATGAACCAAAGAGTAAGGATAATAAAAATAAAAACTCCAATACCAAAAACCACGATATCACTTTTAATATAACTCATCATATCGTCAGCTATCATAGGAATTCCACCTAAGTGTATTTGAGCATTTTCCCCATATTTGTTAATGAGACTTCTTATTTCTGAAATATTTTGATGATTTCGCTTATTATATAAGTTTTTATAATCCTCATATTCTTTTAAAAATTTTTTATATTTTTTTTTTTCTATATCGTTTTGTTTTTTTCCTTTGTTTTCAAAAAAATATTTCTCTTTTAATTTTATATATTCGTTTAATCGTTCATCTTTTTTTAAATAAATTACAACTCCTGATGTTTTTCCGTCTTTACTGATAACATAATCTTTATATATCGGACTATTTAGAATTTCTTGAAACCCTCTATTTTTGTCTAAATTTGGGTAAGAAAGTGTTTTGTAGTTTTTAAGTCTTTCCATTAATGGCTCGTCACTACTTTTTAGAAGAGGTACATCGATAATTGTAATAATACTATCTACCCATGTTAATTTTTCTATTTTAGATTTTAGAAGTTGTATATTTATAATTGTATCTTCATCAGTAAAATCCGTTACAGGAGTATAGGTTAAAAAAAGAAAATCTTTTGAACCATACCTTATGTTTACTTCTCGAAGATATTGTAAGTCTTTGTCTCCTTCTAATAACAATGCGTCAGAAGAGGCATCTAAATTAAAATTCTTTGAAAAATAAAAAGATATAACTATCAATACTGAAATAAGAAGAAGTGTAAATTTATGGAAATCTGAAACTATTTTGCTGTAAAGTTTTAAAAACATAGGTAAATAAATGATATATCTTATAATTGAAAAAAATGAAAAATGTTATTTCATTTAGGATTTCAAATCTTTAAATTTTGTGTACATTCCCTCAAATTCAACCTGTATGTTACCTGTGGGCCCATGTCTTTGTTTGCCTATCAAAATCTCAGCTAGTCCAGCTATATCGCTCATTTTTGACTGCCATTCTGCATGTTCGATTGAACCAAGTTTTGGTTGTTTTTTTTCCTCGTAGTATTCTTCTCTAAACACAAATAAAACTACATCTGCATCTTGCTCTATTGAACCTGATTCTCTTAAATCTGCTAATTGAGGTTTTTTATCATCTCTTTGCTCTACTGCTCTCGATAATTGAGATAAAGCTAAAACTGGGACACTTAATTCTTTCGCTAAGGCTTTAAGTCCTTGAGTGATTTCAGAGATCTCTTGAACTCTACCATCATTTCTTTTTGAACTCGTCCTCATCAACTGGATATAATCTACTACAATTAAATTTAAACCAAAAAGTCTTTTAATTCTTCTTGCCCTATTACTTAAGGTAGATATTGTTATTGCAGGTGTTTCATCAATATATAAAGGCAAATCATAAATATCTCTTGATGTTTCAATATATCGACCTAGCTCTTCTTCAGTTGCTTTTCCTCTTCTTATATCATTTGATTTTATTCGGGATTGTTCGGATAATATTCTTGTTGAAAGTTGCTCAGATGACATTTCTAAAGAAAAAAAAGCGACTGACGATTTTGTTCCTTTTGATTGTATATTCTTAGCGGCGTGATACGCAATATTTGTCGCTAAAGCAGTTTTACCCATGGATGGACGTCCTGCAATAATTACCAAATCTGATTTGTGTAACCCACCTAATTTTTCATCCAAATCAGTTAAGCCAGTAGGTACTCCAACTATGCCTTGGTCATTTTTCATTGCTTGTTCTGCCATAGTAATTGACTGATCAAGCGCTAAATTAAATTTCATAAATGATTGAGAGAAAGTTCCTCTTTCTGCTAAATCGAATAATAGTTTTTCAGCGTCTTCTATTATTAGATCTGAAGATTTATCTTCTTCAGGGTTCAAAGTATCATCTTTTATATGATGTGATATTTGAACAAGTTCTCTTTTAACAAAATTTTCATGAACTATCTTTGCATAATCAATAGCTTGTTTTACTGAAGAAGAAAATCTAGTTAACTTGACTAAATATTCAACTCCACCAACATCGTCTAAGCCTTGATTTTTTTCAAAGTAATTTTTAAGTGTTATAGGGTTCGCTACCATCCCTTTACTATTTAAATTTTCAACTACTTCATAAATTTTAATATGAATAGGATCATAAAACTTTTCAGAATTAATAATATTTGCTATTTCATCAATTATATCGTTATTTACAAGAACAGAGCCTAATAGGTGTTGCTCTGCTTCAATATTGGAGGGAATTTCTTGATTTTTTTTTAGACTTTTAGCAATATCTAACTTTTCCATTAAGATATTGTATTAAATTTAAAAATATTTAAAACTTTAAGTTACACACGTTTTTTTCAACCTGTGGAAAATTATTTGCTTTGAAGCTTGTCTAGTTTTTCAACTAATAAGGAAATTTTTGTTTGAACTTCGGAATGTAGAACAATATTAATCTCGAACTGTCCTATCTTGTTAATTTCTTTTTTAATAATTATTTCAGAAGGTCCTATATCAGCTTTTAATTCATCCAAAATTATTTTTGATATTTCTTTTGGTTTAATTGAAGCATACAAATCACCATTTTCTTTAATAGCTTTAAAAACTTTAATTTTCTTATTTTTAATTTTATTGGCTTTTTCTATAAATTTATTTTTAATTTCTGTATTTTTCTTTGTCAATTCTGATTTATTTTTGTTTACTAATTCAATATTTTCTTTGTTAGCTCTTAAAGCTTTATTATTTTTTAATAAAAAATTTCTAGCATAACCGTTTTTTACTTTAACCAAGTCACCAATTTTACCTAATTTCGATATATTTTCTAAAAGAATTATTTGCATAAGATTTATAGTATACCTAAAATTTTAGCTTTTTTAATTTCTCTAGCTAATTTTTTTTGTTTACCCAAAGAAACGTTGCTAATTTTTGATGTTATAATTTTATTAGTTTCTGTAATATATTTTTGAAGAAGAGATATATTTTTATAATCTATTACAGGTGCATTTTTAACTGAAAACGGACATTTTCTTGAAAATCTACCATCGCTCTTCTGAAACAAACTTAATTTGTTTAAAGAATTTTTTGAATTTTTAAAGTTTTTCTTTCTTTTTTTCATTAGCTTTTATTTTTTGCAAAATATTCTGTCTTAAGATCCAAATTTTTATATTTAACTGTAAGAAATCTAACAATATTATTATCAAGTTTTGTTTTTGATTTAATTTCTTCTAAAGTTGTATTTTCTCCTTCTAATTTAAAATGTAAAAAGTAACCTTTCGTATAGTTTTTTATTTTTCTTTTAAAATTTAAAAGACCCCATTTTTCAATTTTAAGCACTTTTCCTGAATTCTTATTAATTAAATCCTCATACTTTTTTTCAATACCCTCTACATCCTTTTGAGATAGGTTTTGTTTAGCTATAAGTGTGTGTTCGTAGAAATTCATACAAATAAGTATTAATATTAAGCGCGTTTTATACTATTATAAAAAAGTCATTTCAACATTAATTATAAGCATGTATATCTGTTAAAATGAAAGCAATTTTATTCCCAGGTCAAGGTTCTCAAAAACCAGGCATGGTTTCTGAGTTTTATGAAAACTTCAAAATTGTAAAGGAAATATTCGAAAAAGTTGATGGAGCTCTTAAATTTAATCTATCAAAAATAATATTAGATGGATCTGATGAAGAGCTAAAAAAAACTGAAATTACCCAGCCAGCAATTCTCACAACTAGTTATGCTATATTTAGTGTTTTAAAACAAGAATTTAATTTTGATTTTTCTCACGTAAAATATATTGCTGGTCACTCTTTAGGAGAATATAGCGCTTTAGTGGCGTCAGGATCGCTTAGTTTAGAGGATGGTGTAACTCTTGTACATGAACGTGGAAAATTAATGCAAGAAGCTGTTCCAGAGGGCAAGGGTGCAATGTTAGCAGTAATGGGTTTAAATATTAATGAGTTAAACTCACTTCTAAAAAAATTTAAGTCTAATGAAGGCATCTGCGAAGTTGCAAATGATAATTCTTCAGGTCAAATAATTTTAAGCGGAAATAAAGAAACTTTAATTAATTTCAGTAATAATTTAAAAAATGAAAAAAAGAGATCTATATTTTTACCAGTAAGTGCTCCGTTTCATTGTTCTCTAATGAAACCTGCTGCTGAAAAAATGAAATTTCTTTTACAAAAAAAGGAATTTAAAAATCCAAATCTTCAACTAATAAGCAATGTTACTGCTTTGCCTGTTGAAAAAGATGCTAACATAAAAGAATTATTGTATAAACAAATATTTTCTCAGGTAAAGTGGAGAGAAACTATAGAATTCATGATAAAAAAAGATATTAATGATTTTATTGAAATTGGACCTGGAAAGGTATTAAGTGGACTTGTAAAAAGAACTAATGAAAAAGTATTGACTAGAAGTTTAACTAAAATTGATGATATAAAAAATTTATAATGATAAATTTAAAAGGAAAAAAAGTATTAATTACTGGTGCCACAGGGGGAATAGGCGGAGCTATTGTAAAAAAATTTTTGTCACTTAACGCAGAAGTTTTAGGAACAGGTACTAATTCAGAAAAATTAGAGGGTTTAAAAAAAGATTTTAGTAAAATTAAAGTAAAAAAATTTGATATTTCATCTCATCCAGAAATAGAAAAATTCATAGAAGAAGTTTCGGAAGAATTAGGAGGTCTAGATATTCTTATTAATAATGCAGGCATAAATAGAGACAATTTATCTTTAAGAATGAAAGATGAAGACTGGCAAAAGGTTATTAATATAAATCTAAGCTCCACATTTTTGTTATCAAAATATGCAATAAAAAAGATGCTTAAAGGCAATTCAGGTAGAGTGGTAAATATAACCTCTGTAGTTGGACATACTGGTAATATAGGACAATCTAATTATGCTGCTTCGAAAGCAGGGACTATAGGAATGTCAAAAAGTCTATCAATAGAGTATGCAAAGAAAAATATTACGATCAATTGTGTTTCACCGGGTTTTATAGTGTCAGATATGACTAACAGCATTCCTGAAAAAATTAAGTCGATAATTCTCTCTAAGATACCAATGGGCAAAATGGGTTCAGGAGAAGATGTGTCCAATTGTGTAGCATTTTTATGTTCTAATGAAGCCTCATATATTACAGGGGAAACAATTCATGTGAACGGCGGAATGTATATGGCTTGACAATTAGTATTAATAATCTTAGTAAGATTATAATAACTTAAAAAGGAAAATTCATGTCAAAAGAAATTGGTTCAAAAGTAAAAAAAATAGTTGCAGATCATCTCGGTGTTGAAGAAGAGAAGGTTGTTGACGAAGCTAGCTTCATAGACGATCTTGGAGCTGACAGTTTAGACACTGTAGAATTAGTAATGGCCTTTGAAGAGGAATTTGGTTCAGAAATCTCTGATAGTGAGGCTGAAAAAATATTAACTGTAGGTGATGCAATTAAATTTATTGAGAGTAAATCTGCTCAATAAATAAAAAAAGGGTAAGCTTTGGGTTTTAATATTGTTCTCTCATCGCCATCTGGTGCAGGTAAAACTACAATCACAAAAAAAATAAGTCAAAAATATCCAAATATAAAAATTTCTATATCTCACACAACAAGAAAACCTAGATCTAATGAAATAGATGGTGTTGATTATCATTTTGTAAGTAAAGTTGAATTTGAAAATCTAATTCAAAAAAATAGCTTTTATGAGCATGCTAAAATATTTGATAATTATTACGGAACATCAAAAAACTCAGTCAATAAACTTCATGAAGAAAATTATGATGTAGTATTTGATATTGACTGGCAAGGTACAAAACAACTGTCACAATACAAAGAATTAAATTTAATTAAAATATTTATTTTACCACCTGATAAAATGGAACTAAAAAAGAGATTGGTAAATAGAAATCAAGACAATAATCAGACTGTTGAAAAAAGACTTAAACAATACGAAAGTGATGTTAAACATTGGTTTGATTACGATTATGTAGTAATTAACAATGATTTAGAGAGTTGTTTTGGTCAAATTGAAAAAATAATCGAGAGTCATAAAAAAGTGAAAATGTCTTTTATTTAATTAACATTTTCTCATAATATTCAGTAATTTTGTAAAATAAATTTTCATTTAGATTTTCTGGTCTCAAAGTCAAATCAATATTTTGTTTTTTAACAAATTCTTCATTAATTTTTAATTTTTTCAATGTTTTATTAATCATTTTTCTTTTATTAGAAAAAAAAATATTTGTTATAAATTCTAATGATTTAATTGAATTAAAATTTATATCGTTTCTTTTAATCGGTTTAAATTCTATTACGATCGAGTCTACTTTTGGTTTCGGGAAAAAGCAATTTTTCGATACATAAAAATAATTTAAAATTTTAAATCTCGACTTTGTAATTATAGATAGTCTAGAATAATTTTTATCCCCAAAATTAGCTATAATTTTTTGCCCTACTTCTTTTTGAAACATAAATATTAATCTTTTAAACTTAGGTGGCCAAGGGTAAAACCTAATAAATTTAACTAATATTTGCGTTGAAATATTATATGGCAAATTTCCAATTATAATAGATTCATCAGATATAAATTTTTTGAGGTTTAATTTTAGTATATCAGCATTAATGACTGAAAATTTTTTTTCATTTTGAAAAAGATCTTTAAGTTTTCTTACAAATAATTTATCTTTTTCAATACAAATTAATTGTTTTGGAAATAATTTTAGAATTTCAATACTTAAATTTCCAGTTCCAGGCCCGATTTCAATTATTTTCCTATTCTTAAATGATACAAGCGAAAGAATTTTTTTTGATATATTTTTGTCTATTAAAAAATTTTGGCCTAAAGACTTTTTGAATTTCATTTGACCAATTTAGATATTATATCAATACATTTATTAATACTTTCTGGATTAGAAATATTTAACTTTATTTTATCATTAGCTACTCCATGATCTGGTGACATTCTAATATAAGGTAAACCTAATGTTATATTTACCGCATCAAAACCAAATATTGCTTTAAATGGTGGTAAAACTTGATCATGATACATTCCAACTATTACATCAAATTTTTTTAAATTTTCTTTCATAAAAATTGTATCTGAGGAATAAGGACCTGAAATTTTATATTTTTTCTTTAAAATTATAATAGCAGGTTTAATCACTTTAACCTCCTCAGAATCTTTTTTAAATTCATAATTGTGAGGATTTAATCCTAAAACAGCAATTCTTGGTTTTTTTTTAAAATATTTAAAATAATAATTATTTATTGTTTTAATCTTTTTTAATATCAAATCTTTTTTTATAAACTTTGATACCTTTTTAATCTTAATATGCGTTGTTAACGGAACTACTGATAATTTTTTATTATAAATAATCATAGCCTCCTGTCTATTAACTTTGTTTTTACGTGCCAAAAACTCAGTTACACCAATATTTTCGTTCTTAAAAATATTTTTTTTATTTATAGGGCAATTAATCATACCTTTTATTTTGTTATGTAAACATAATTTATGAGCTAGATTAAAACATTTTCTTACATAATTTTTACTTTCTTTATGGTTGACTAAAAAGGCATGTTTAAATTTTAAGGGAACATCAAGAATATTTAAAGCTTTTTTGGAATTTATAACATCTTCTATTTTTTTTATTTTTTTTAATTTTCTATTAATCTTTAAAATTTTTAGTTGAGATTTTAATAATTGATAATTACCTATAATTATAGCATTACTTTTATATGCCTTAGATTTTGCTAATATCTCCGAGTTAATACTATTTGGCTCACCTAAAATTATTACAAAATTATTCATTAATTTCTATATAAAATCTCTTTTCTAAATCTAAATAATGTGAGTCAGAAAAAATATTTAATTTTTCTTCTTTCTTTTTTGTAATTATATTTTTTTCAATTTTCGCAAGATTTAAATTATTTTGATTTAAAGTTCTTTTATCATTAAGTTTAATAAAAACAATATTTTTATTTATTTCAATTGGTTTAGAAATTTCTGTTTTATTTAATTTTAATATTTCATTTAGGTAACTTTTTGAAATTGATGTAGAAGTAATCCATCCTATCGATCCTCCTTTTTCAGAGGAGAAAGAGTTACTATATAAAATTGCAGATTTTTCAAATCCAACCTCTTCTATACTTTTTCTCACTTTGGCTAATCTAGTTTCATTCCAATTTTCTAAGACGATCTCAGATAAATTAAATTCTTCAATTTTTTTATTTTGATCAATTTGTTTTTTTAATTCTGATTTAATTAATTCATTATCTATATCTAGTTGTTTTTTATATAAAGAATAAATCAAAGTATTCCATTTAAAATTTGTAATCACACCTTCTAAAAACAAACTATAATTAGCTCCAAATCTTTGAAAATGATCTTCTAAACTTATATCTTTAAGTCCAAGATTTCTTTCTAATCCTAAAATATAATTGTTAACATCTGATTGATTATAATTAGTAACTTGATATTTTTTAATTTCAGTCCTTTTTATAAGTTTTTTTTTAAGACTAGAAAATGCAATAGCTTGCAACTCTTTAAATTCATTCTTATTTGCAGTTTTATTTGACAATGCAAGGATAGAATTAATTTCATTAATAATATCATAATTTGTAATAATTTCATTTCCTATCTTAGCTATTATTTTATCGCTAATATTAGAAAAAGAATTATTATTTAAATTTAAAAAAAAAATTATTAAAAAGAAAATTAATTTGATCTTCATTTAATTTGCAGGTGTTGCAACAGTTCCTAACGGAGAAAAAGTAATTTTAAAGATCAGAGAGTCCTCAGGTTCTAAATCTCTATCTCTATAAAATTCTCGTCTAAAAGCAATCCCTGCTTTTAGACAATCATTTAGATATTCATAACTTAAATCATAAAATTCTGCTGAGTTAGTAATTAAGTTCCTTTTAGCACCTAAAGATATTAGTCCATTATTAAAATTAAATCCTGCTTTTGTCTCAAGATATTTCGTATTTCCTATATGTAGGTTTTCCTCTAAAAAAGTTAAATTAAAATTTGTTTGTGGATAAATTATTCCCAATTCTATTTGATTTTTATTTAAATTTTCCAAATTTTGATCAAGTAAAAAATTGTTAGTGATTTTAATATTTTGATTTACGTTCAAGGATGTTTCACCAATAATGTCTGACATCTTTTCATTTAACGTTGATTTTGAAGGCAAATCCCGATTTTCTTCAGCACTAATTATTTGGCCTAAACTAAACTTAAATTGTTCGCTTTTAATCTCATTATTATCATTTAAATCATTGATTTTAAAATCAAATCCCAGACTTACACTAGATCCAGTGTCGACTGTGTCAATTGTTTTTATTTTATTTAATTTATATAAATCAGAATAACCTAAAACGGTTGGGTCATCAGAAATATTTCTTGAGTCACTAGGTGAAATCTTAACTAACATTTTTGGTTTAAAAATATTCAGTTTGTTGTTTTCTCTGAATTTAAATAATCCCAACTCAGATTTAAAACCTAATGCTCCATAAAATTCAGATACTGAATTTTCAGTTTTATAATCTTCTGCATTTTTTGCCTTATAATTAACATTCTTAAATAATCCCAAAAATTCATTTTCAAACCCAAATTTATTTACCCAACTGTTTGAAACCCAGTTGAATTCATTTGAGACAACCTCAATTTGTTTATCTACATCATAATTTTTTACTAATAAATCTGACTTAAGATCTATTATTCCAATATTATCACTCATTAATAAGTTTTTTTCTAAAGAGGCTTCAGGATAAATAAATTCAAATCTTTGATTTCCTGTCTTCGAAAGATTTTCAAAAGCAGAAACTTTTGTATTTAAAAATAAATCTTTCTTCTGATAACCATAATCAATTGAATTTATTATAGTATTATCCAAATAGTCTACTAGGGAAGTTTGTAGTTTATTAACTGTAGGATAAGTACTATTCGATACATGTTGCAAATTTACCTCCAAATCACTCGAGGTATCTGCTTCTTCAATAAGTGACTTATAAAATCTTGTGAAGAAATGCGTTCTTGAACCAGGAGTTTTAGTGTGTGTCTTTTTCTTATATCCCTCTGTAAAACCTGCATCAACTATTAAAGAAGATTTAGAAAAATCTTGTCTGTATTCGGCAAGATATAAAGGTTCATTACTTGAATGCATTCTTGGGGTAAAAGTAAAATCTTTATCTTTAGCTATATTCCAATAATAAGGTATCTCAATTCCAGCACCTATATTTGTGCTGTTAGTAAATGATGGTATTAAGAATCCTGACCTTCTATCAACCGTAGGATCTGGATGTGAAAACTTAGGAAAGTAAAATATTGGAAAATCATATATTTTTAAAAGTGCTTTATCATAATAAATTGTTTTTTTTGAACTATTGTGCTCAATTTTTTTTGCTCTTAACTCCCAAGGTGGACATTTTTCATCTTCTCTAAATGCGCAGTATGTTAAAACCCCTTTTTGAACAGAGGTACTATCTTCATCAATTGAAATACTATTTGCAAATATTCTAGGATTATTTTTTTCATCAGCCTTTAAACTTCTATCATTTAAAAAAATTTTTGCATCAGAGCCTATAATTTTTTTCTTTTTTTCATCGATATAAAGTTCGTTGAATTTGTAAATATTATTATTTTTGTCCTCTAATCTTATACCACCCTTTGAAAATAAAATATTTTTTAATGAATTGTAATTAAACATATTTACAAAAATTGTATTACCATCTGGATCTACGATTTTGGCGGGAAAGTCAGATTTTATAATTTTATTTTGATTGTCAAAAATTACATTTTTACTTTCAAGAATGTAATTTTCATTTGTTATTACAGTCGCCAATCCTTTGCTCTTAAGCAAATCTAAATCTTTAGAATACTCGGCTTCATTGGCTTTTAAAATATTATTGTTTTCGTCTATAGCCTTAATATTCCCTTTGAAAATAATTTTAGACTCTTTTTTATCTACTTTAACCTCTGATGAGTTAATTTCTAAATTTTTTGCTGAAATATTTGTTACGCAAAAAATTACTAGAAATATGTTAATTATAAAAAATTTATTTTTCATTAATTTGTAATAAACCAATACTATTGATTAAACCTATAATAATTATAGGTATCCAAACAGATATTTCAGGGGATATTCTGTCTGATTTGCCTAATGCAACAGATAAGTCTTTCATGTAATAAATGACGGCGCAAGTAAGCACTGCTATCATTAGATAATTTATATTGTTTGAATTCCTTTTGTTAATAGTAAAAATTGCAGCTAGAACCGTCATCAAAGCCAGAAAAAAGGGTAATGCGAAAAAAGAGTTAATTTTCTCTGAAATTATTGTTTTTTCATAACCTCTTGTTATTAGCTTTTCACTTTCAGTAAATAACTCAAAAAAAGATATGGTATCCAAATTTTTAAAGAGGTTATTAAGTTTTTCAACGTTATAAAAAGAGATAAATTTTATATTCTCACTTTTTTTAATATTGATATTTCCTTTTTCGTCAAAACTGAATATTTTAGGACTTTGTATTTCCCAATTATTTGATGAAATATCTGCTTTTTCGGCTTCAATCCTTTGACTAATAATATTTTTATTAGTCATAACATTTATTGAAACATTAATTAAGTTATTATTTTCTAATCTATCTGCATTTATTATGTATAAATTTTCGCCTTTAGACTCTTTTATCCAAACCCCATTTCTATTTATTGTTACTAAATGATCTGTATCTTTTGAGTAATTAGATTTTGTTTTTTCATAATATTTAACCATATCGGCTGTCACTGGATTTATAATAATTAATACTATTAATCCCCAAAGAAATGATATCGAACCTATTAAAGCTATAATTTTAGCATTCGAGTAACCAAAAACTTTTAAAGTAAGTAATTCATTATTTTGTTTGATCGAAATAAAAAACCACATCGCCGAGATAAAAATAATGAAAGGCATTAAATTTATAAAAATTAAATTAGGTATATATGATAATGTTAAAATTAACGGGAGAAATAAACTTTCTCCGGAATTTTTAAAAAACTCAACTTCTTCAAAAAGATTTAAAATTAATCCCAAACAAAAAGAAATCAAAACACCATTAAACAAAACTTTTGAATAATTTAAAATTAAATAGTTATTTATTTTACTATTCATTTTAATTCTCTCCAAAATTTTTTTATCAAAATTAAATATAGTATTGGAAACAATATTAATGGTGTAAAAAGGTATGTATAAAAACCAAAATTTGATATTCCGGAATATCTAACTAATAATTCAGACAATATAAGTAATATGAAACTGAGCATAAAAAAAATATATCTATTAATAGTCTTTGTTTTTTTATTTTTTGTATAAACAAGCATAAATGAAATTAAAACTGATACTAGGGGTAAGTATAAAGGCATTATCATTCTTCTTGAAAAAGTTTCTATGACTATAGCAATATTATTCTTTGGACAATTTTTTACTTCTTCTTCTGGAAATTTTTTGTAATAATAATTTTTTAAACAACTTAAAATTTTCAATGTAGAGGTCTCTTGTATTTTTACATCTTTAATTACCCTATTATCTAAATTGTCAAAATTTAAAAGTGTTTTGTTAAATTGAATTATTTTAACAGTATTATCCTTTTCATAGGATTGAATTATACCATTTTCTAAAATAATTTTATTTTTGTTGATGATGCCTCTTTCAGCAATTACTGTTTTATTTTTTGCTGAATAATTTTCAGGTAAAAGACTATTTAAATTATTACTATCATCTTTAATAAAGATATTTTTAATAATATTATTTTCTTTTTCACCAACATAAAAAGTTAATCCCTTAAAAGTATCTGAAAAAGCATTTGGTTTTATAAGATTAGTGACTGTATCTACACCTGATTGTTTTATAAGACTTCTCGATTTATTAAGAGCGGTAGGAGTAACAATTGTAGAAAAAAAAATATAAATTAAAAATATAAGTAGAGATATTAAAAAAAATAAATTAGCCACCTTTGATTTTGCTATTCCAGAAGTCCATAAAACTAATAGCTCGTTTTGTCTCTCTAATCTAATTATTGTAAGTAATAAAGCTAATAAAAAACTTAGTGGAATAAACTTAGTCATAATATTTGTTAAATTTAAAAGAGAATAAGTAAAATAAGTAGAAGTGGAATATCCACTATCAACAATTAAATCTAAAAAATTCACTGCTCTTACTGTCCAAGCTATTAGAGACAAGGAAAACAATATTAAAATAAAGGACTTTATTAACTCTAGCGTTATATAGTTATAAATCTTGTTTTTTAACATGAAAATATATTGTATAAAATAATGCAACTTTAGATAAAACTCAACCTATGATAGTACTAAATGATTAATATCTCGTTGAAAACTGATATATTTGATCATATATACCATTCAAACTTTGAAATAAAAAATTATGTCAATTAAAATTAATTATACCAAAAAAACAAGCGACAAAAACTTAGCTAATCTTGTCTTATTTTCAAACGAGAAATTTAATATTAGCGGTTTAAAAAAATACCTTTCTAATTCTGAATTCTCTTACATTAACGACTTATTAAAAATTAGTGATTTAAAAAAAAATTTACTTGTTTTTGAATTAAATTCAAAAAAAAAAATAGTTTTAGCATCCATCAAAGCAAACTTAAAACCTTCAGATATTGAAAATTTAGGTGCTGAATTTTTCGGACGGGTAAACTATGGAAAAAATAGTGAGTATTCTGTTATATCAGACAGTGTAACTGGTAAGTATGATAACTTTTTAGGCCATTTTCTTCACGGCCTTACTTTGAAGTCATATCAATTTAATAAATACAAATCAAAAAAGGAAACAAGAATAATTTTAATTAATGTAGTAGGAGACAAGAATAAACCTTCAGATAAAATTCAACTAAAATTTAAGGCCCTTGAAGAAGGAACATTTTACGCAAGAGATTTAGTTTCAGAACCGGGAAATATTTTACATCCTGATGAATACGCTAAAAGAATAAAATCTCTTAAAAAGCACGGTTTGAAAATAAATATTTATGATGAAAGTAAATTAAAAAAATTAGGCATGAATGCTTTGCTTGGTGTAGGACAAGGAAGTATCCGAGGTTCATATCTTGTCACAATGGAGTGGAATGGTGCAAAAAATAATTCTAAACCTTTAGCATTCGTCGGTAAAGGAGTATGTTTCGATACTGGAGGTTACTCATTAAAACCTGCAAAATTTATGGAAGATATGACGTATGATATGGCTGGATCTGCTACGGTAGTTGGTTTAATGAAGAGTTTAGCGTTAAGAAAAGCAAAAGTTAATGCTGTTGGAGTAGTTGGTCTTGTAGAAAATATGGTTAGTGGGAATGCACAAAGACCCGGTGATATTGTTACATCGTATAGCGGTAAAACTATTGAAATTTTAAATACAGATGCAGAAGGTCGATTAGTTTTGGCAGATGCTTTAACTTTCACCGAAAAAAAATTTAAACCAAAATTTATAGTTGATTTAGCTACATTAACTGGAGCGATTATAGTTTGTCTAGGTTCAGAGTACGCTGGACTATTTTCTAATGATGATAAACTATCTAAACAAATTTATAATGCTGGTGAAAAAGTTGAGGAAAAAGTGTGGCGAATGCCTTTGCATAAAAATTATGATAAATTAATGAATTCAAAAAATGCAGATATGCAGAATATAAATTATGTTGGTGGGGCTGGATCGACAACGGCGGCTCAATTCTTACAAAGATTTATATTAAATGAAACTCCTTGGGCGCATTTGGATATTGCGGGTATGGCTTTCTCAAAATATGGCGGAGCATTAAACTCAGGTGGCGCCACTGGATTTGGCGTAAGATTATTAAACCAATTAATTGAAGAAAACTATGAGTAATGTTGAGCAGACACTTTCAATAATCAAACCTGATGCAGTTGAAAGAAATTTATCAGAAAAAATTAAATCAATTTTCTTAAAAAACAACTTATCAATTTTAGACTCAAAAAAACTACATATTTCTAAAGATGAAGCAGCAGAATTTTATAAAGTTCATCAATCAAAAGCTTTTTTTGATCAACTTTGTAATTATTTATCTTCAGGGCCTATAGAAGTGATGATTTTAGAGGGGGAAAATGCAGTGTTAAAAAATAGAGAATTGATGGGCGCTACTGACCCAAAAAATGCCAAAGAAGGCACTATACGTAAGCTTTATGGAATTTCAATTGATAAGAACTCAGTTCATGGCTCAGACTCAGTTGATAATGCACAAATAGAAATCAATTTCTTTTTTAAAAAATAAACTATTTTATTATTTTTATTAATGCTTCAGAAAAAGCATTATATTCAAGGCTTTGCGTCTTTTTTTTTAGCGATGAAACATTGTCTTTATTATCAATATAAAAAATTTTTTTTAGTATTATGTTGCCTTCATCAAGTTTCTCTGTAACGAAATGAACTGTGCATCCGGTTTTTTTCTCTTTATTCTTTAAAATTTTTTCAAAAGTATCTAATCCTTTAAATTTTGGTAAAAGAGATGGGTGTATATTTATAATTGATTTTCCAAAAGACCTTATAAATTTTTTAGACAAAATTTTCATATAACCAGCTAACAATATTAAATCAATTTTGTAATTTTTTAATTTAATTAGCGTTTCTCTCTCTGAAAGATTTTGTTTGTTATTATAAATAAAATAAGGAATTGACCATTTTTTTGCCAATTTAAGCCCTTCTGCATTTTTATTACTACATATTACAAGTTTAATTTTAATTGGAAAATTATATTTATTTGAATTTAAAATGAGTTTTTTTAAATTTGTTCCCTTACCCGAAATAAAAACACTTGTATTTAATTTTACCATTTTAATTTATTAAACATGTTAAATTTTTTTGTATCTTTTGAAATGAACCCTATTTCGTAAGGAGAAAAATTTTTTGAAAATAATTTTTTAATTTTAGTTAAATTATCTTTTTTTGAAATTAAACAGAAGCCTACACCACAATTAAATGTTCTAAGCATTTCCTCATCCGAAATATTTTTTGATTTGAGCCAAGAAAAAACTTTTTGAGTTTTAATTTTGGATAAATCTATATTTACAGTGAGTTTTTCTGGCACAGATCTTACTATATTTTCAATTATGCCTCCACCAGTTATGTTTGCAGCAGAATTAATCAAATTTTTATTGCATAAATTTAAAACTTCTTTTACATAAATTTTTGTAGGTTTAAGTAAATCTTTTTTAATTCTTTTCGGTATTTTATTTTTTTTTAAAATATTTCTTACCAAAGAATATCCGTTAGAATGTATTCCTGTTGAAGGTACAGCTAAAATGATATCTCCTTTTTTTACATTATTTTTTTTCAGAATTTTATTTTTTGAAACTATTCCGGTGCTAAATCCAGCTAAATCAAATTTATTTTTTTTATAAATTCCTGGCATTTCCGCGGTTTCACCTCCTATAAGGTCACAACCAGCTATTTTACATCCTTTTAAAATACCTTTTAAAATTTTCTTTAATTTTAAAAGGTTAATCTTATCTATTGCAATGTAGTCTAAAAAAAATAATGGCTTCGCACCCTGAACTATAAGATCATTAACGCACATAGCCACAAGATCAATACCAATAGTATTTAATTTATTAAACTTATCTGAAAGTTCCAATTTAGTACCAACACCATCAGTACAAGAAACAATTACTGGGTTTTTTATGTTTAAAGAATTTATATCGTATAAAGAACCAAAAGAACCTATATTATTATGAAGTTTCCTTTTATTCGTTTTTTTGACATTTTTTTTTGTTAATTTGCCTATATGTTTAACAAATTCATTTCCAAGAGAAATATCTACGCCACTATTTTTATAACTATAGAGTTTTTTTTTCATGAATAATAATGATAA
>TARA_B100001057_G_scaffold196502_1_pt1 | contig 23180 bp, 23 predicted proteins | sample TARA_B100001057 | Tara Oceans TARA_B100001057 (sample SAMEA2621839) | marine metagenome | biome: marine biome (ENVO:00000447); feature: surface water layer (ENVO:00002042); material: "saline water (ENVO:00002010), including plankton (ENVO:xxxxxxxx)" | depth 5 m
AAGCCGGTACTGGCGGCCTTGCTGGTGTTCGCGGTTGGCGCTGCCGTTCTGGGTACACCGGGAGCAAGCCAAAGAGGCGCCCGTGTCGTCGTGTTGCTGCTGGCCGTTACCCTGGTCCCCCTGTACGGGGTGCTTAACTGGCTGCTGAGCACCGCTTTGCCTCAGACCGCGCACACAGCCTTGCCGGTTGGTGCTGAGTGGTTCGCCTGGGTAGTTCTGGCCGTGCTGTTTATGTTGTCGCTGGTGCTATTCGCCCGCCCGCAGGGCGTGCTGGCGCAGAAGCTCCACTGGCACTTCAGCCAAGGACTCTATCTCGACAAGCCTTTCGAAAAGCTTACCCGCCGCTGGGCACAAACCTGGCTCAATGCCCACGGTAAACCGGCCGACATCCGACTGCGGCACAGGGCTCTGACTGGAGAAAGATCATGAACGCACCTGTTGCGAATTCTGTTTCCTGTGAACAGGTCATTCCGGAGCTTGTTAATGAAGCCTGCGAACGAATTGCGCCCATCTGGCCGTTAGATCGCTGGATTGCGGTTAACCCCTGGTGGGGCAGCAGGACTGGACCTGTCGAGAAGGTATCCCGAGAACTGGACAACCTGTTCGGGGCAGGGTTGTTGATGCCTCCGGCTTTCTACCGGGAAGCCTGGGATGGCGGCCGTATTCAGCTTCCGCACCTTGAGGAGGCTGCCCGCGAAGCGGGCTTGAAAGATGATAGCCAGGCGCTCCTGGCCCAGCTTTCTGGGGCTGCATCAAATCAGCCCGGGTTTGTGTCGGCTCTTGGTTACACCCGCCGTGGTCAACAGGAACCGTCCCTCGAGGAGGTCCGGGAAGAGATCGGACGCGCCTGTGCTCGCTACTTCGACCTGCGCCAGAATCGCTGGCGGGTTTCTGGTACAAAACAGGATCTGTATCAGTTCTGGCTTAGTCAGTCCGGACGCTCACTGGCCCGGAAAGCCAGGATGGAAATGTTGCTGAAGCCTGACTGGCAGGAAGCCGCTACAACGGTAGCTCGTGAGCTGCCTTACAGCAGCCGCCAACTGCCCCTGGTGATCCACCATTTGCTCGGACAGTTGCTGGGCTGGGCATCCTGGTGCAGAGGTGTGGACTGGCGAGCAGCACTGGGCGATCCTCATGAAAGCGGTACCGAACACTTCTGCGCGCAATTGGCGACCATCTGGCTCATTCATGAGGCCCATGCGCTGATCAATATGACTGAGGCAGAGCGTGAGAGCTGGCAGAATCGTTACGTCAATGCGTTCGATCTGGCGCCGGCCTCCGCTAATGAACAGGCACTCTGGATATGGCATCGGGCCTATGAGCTGGCCTGGCAGTCCCGTTTCCTTGACGATATCCGCTCCAGTGAGCGGAGCACGCTGGCGGAACCGGATCCTGTGGCGGAAGTGCAGGCCGCCTTCTGCATAGACGTAAGGTCCGAAGTCATTCGTCGACAGCTGGAGAAGGTATACCCTGAAATCAGAACGCTTGGCGTGGCGGGCTTTTTCGGCATGCCCATTGTTCACCACAGGCATGGCCCAACCGATGACGAAGCCCGGCTGCCGGGACTGCTGGCGCCGGTGTATCGGTACTCGGAAACCCTGGGCAGTCCGTCAGAAGACCGGGAGCTGGACCGGAAACTGGACAGCCGCGAACAGGTTCGGGAGTCCGTACGCCGGGCCAAATACTCCAGCCTGTCTACATTCACACTGGTGGAAACCACTGGCCTTGCCTGGGCCTGGAAGCTGGTTCGCGACAGCCTGAACAGAAACTCTACAAAAGCAGAGGCGGTGGAACCCGGCAGGCTCCACCACTGCGTGGACGGCTATCCTTTGTCAGATCCTGAGCGGGTAAATCTGGCGGAAGGGCTTTTGCGGGCGATGTCCCTGACCAAAGGCTTCGCCAGCGTGTTGTTGCTGGTGGGCCATGGTGCCCATACGGACAACAACCCCAACGAAGCTGGTCTGGCCTGCGGAGCCTGTGGCGGCAAAAATGGAGGGGTAAATGCCAGAGTGGCTGCCGAGCTGCTGAATGACCGACAGGTGAGGGCGGGGCTGGCAGAGCGTGGCATCATTATGCCCGAGAGCACCATTGCTCTGGCGGCTGAGCATTGCACGATCACAGACAGGATAACCATTTACGGGCGGGACCAGGTGCCCGATAGCCATCAGCGGGTACTGAATACGCTGGTTGAGAAGCTTGAGGCTGCTGGTCGCGCCTGTCGCAGAGAGAGAGCCACCAGTCTCGGGCTTAATGGCAAGAACGATGACGACCTGCTTGCCGAACTCAAACGCCGGACTCGCAACTGGGCGGAAGTGCGGCCGGAGTGGGGGCTGGCGAATAATGCCGGGATGGTGATCGGCCCGCGCTCGCTTACTCGCTCACTGGATCTCGGAGGACGGTGCTTCCTGCACGACTATGATCCGGCGCAGGACCCGTCCGGAGAGGTTCTGACTCTGCTGATGTCTGCGCCCATGGTGGTGGCCAACTGGATCAACCTGCAGTATTTCGGTTCCGTTGCAAGGCCGGATATCTTCGGTGCCGGCAACAAACTGCTGCACTCGGTCGTTGGCGGTAACCTGGGCGTGATCGAAGGGAATGGAGTCGATCTCAAGATCGGGCTGCCGCTGCAGTCGGTGTTCGACGGTGAGCACTGGCGCCACGAGCCGATGCGCCTTGCGGTGGTGATCGATGCACCGGCGGAACGCATTGAAGCGGTGATCCGGGGTAACGCGGATGTCCGGGCTCTGGTGGAAAACCGCTGGCTCTGGTTGCACCGAGTGGATGGCGACCAGACTCTGCGCTACGACGACGGCAGGTGGGTAACCACCTGACCGCCAGTCACATATTGCTGGCGTTGGCGGCCTCGGTGTATTGCCAGTCGATCGTTCTCGGTTGAACGCTGTCGGCGACAAAGAGGTGGCCAACGTCCGGTACTGCGTACCAGAGCTCTCCGCGGGTGGGGTTCTGGCGCGCAAACTCCGCATGGCTCATGCCGATTTCCCAGATTTCATCGCTCTGCCAGCCTTCCGGGGCAAGTTCAATACGCACTTCCGAGCCGATCAGGCTGATGGCCTCAATGCGCAACGGCAGGCGGGCCTTGGCCGCGGGCGAACGGGACAGCTGAACCTCGTGGGGGCGCAGGTAGAGCTGGGCTTCCTGATCGTGACGGACACCCGGCAAGGATACCCAGGCATCGCCCTGAACCAGTTTCTGACCTTTCACCAAACCCGACAACACGTTGACGTGGCCCAGGAAATCGAAGACGAACCGGCTTTCTGGCCGGGCATACAGTCCGGTCGGTGAATTCACCTGTTCCACCTGGCCCTGGCTCATAACCACCACCTGGTCTGACAGCTCCAGCGCCTCTTCCTGATCGTGGGTCACGAAAATGCTGGTGAAGTGGTACTCGTCGTGTAACGCACGCAGCCAGCGGCGCAGATCCTTTCGGACTTTGGCGTCCAGGGCGCCGAAGGGCTCATCCAGCAGCAGAATGCGAGGCTGGGTTGCCAGCGCGCGAGCCAGAGCAACACGCTGCTTCTGTCCACCAGACAGCTGTGCCGGATAGCGTTTGGCCAGTTCTGGTAACTGGATCATTTCCAGCAGCTTGGCCACCCGTTGGCGGATTTCCTGTTTCGAAGGGCGCTGCTTTTTGGGGAGCGACTCCAGGCCGAACGCGATGTTCTCGGCAACGGTCAGGTGCCGGAACAGGGCGTAATGCTGAAACACAAACCCGATGTTGCGGTCGCGAACGTGTAGCTGGCTGACATCGTCACCACCGAACAGGATGCGGCCGGAATCTGACGACTCCAGCCCGGCAATAATACGGAGCAAGGTGGTTTTGCCCGAACCAGAGGGGCCGAGAAGGGCAGTGAGCTGGCCTTCGGGGATATCCAGAGACACATTCTTCAGCGCCTGAAATCCTCCGAAGTTCTTGTTGATCTGGTCAATGGTGATACTCATGTCACGCACCTCCTTCTTCGGGCGTCGCGTGTTCAGCTCGGGACTGACGCCATTCGACGAATGCCTTTGCAATCAGTGTCAGGATGGCGATACCCGCCAGCAGCGAAGCGCTGGCAAAGGCCCCGACAATGTTGTAATCCTGATAAAGCAGTTCAACATGCAGCGGTAAGGTGTTGGTTTCTCCGCGAACATTGCCGGATACCACCGAGACCGCACCGAATTCGCCCACTGCGCGGGCGTTGGTCAATACCACACCGTAGATCAACGCCCACTTGATATTAGGTAGCGTGATCTTGCGAAAGATCCGCCAGCCGGAAGCGCCCAGCACCACGCCGGCTTCCTCCTCCTCGCTGCCTTGTTGCTGCATCAAGGGGATCAGCTCTCTGGCCACAAACGGGCAGGTTACGAACACGGTTACCATCACGATGCCGGGCCAGGAAAACATCAACTGAACGTCGTAATTGCTTAACCAGCTGCCCAGCCAGCCGTTGCGGCCATAGAGCAACAGATACAGCAGACCGGCAACGACCGGTGACACCGCAAATGGAATATCGATCAGGGTGATCAACAGCTTGCGCCCGGGAAAACGGAACCGGGTGACAGACCAGGCGAGGGCTGTCCCGAAGACCAGGTTAAGCGGCACCGTGAGTGCGGCCACAAACAGAGTCAGGCCGATGGCATCCAGGGTGTATTCATCCAGGACATTGCCGGCAAAAGCGCTCCAGCCTGTGCTCAGTGCTTGCGTAAAGATCACCACTACGGGAATCACCAGAATGATCAGAGTAATTGCGAGGGCCAGCCCGATCAGGCTGCGGCGCACCCAGGGTTGGTCACCAATACGGCGGTTTTGTGCAGCCATCTATCGACCCTCCAGCCTGCGCAGGTAGCGACCCTGCCAGAGGTTGATGGAGAACAGCAGAATCAGCGACGCCAGCAATACCAGCGAGGCAATGGCACTGGCGGCCGCGTAGTCATACTCCTGCAGACGGATGAAGATCATCAGGCTGGTGACTTCGCTGACGTAAGGCGTGTTGCCGGCGATAAAGATAATCGCACCAAATTCGCCCAGGCTGCGGGTGAAAGACAGGGCGATTCCGGTCACCAGGGCTGGCCACAGCGAAGGAAAGATAACTTTGCGGAACACACGCCCGTCAGATGCCCCCAGGCTAACAGCGGCTTCTTCATCGGCTGGCGACAGCTCCTCAAGCACTGGCTGCACCGTACGCACCACAAACGGGATGCTGGTAAATGCCATGGCTACAACGATGCCCAGGGGTGTAAACGCAACCTCCACACCGATTTTGGCCAGCCATTGGCCGTACCAGCCATTCTGGGAAAACAGCGTTGCCAGGGTGATGCCGGCGACAGCAGTTGGCAAGGCAAAGGGCAGGTCGACCACGGCGTCGACAATGCGCTTGCCCGGAAACTCATAGCGAACCAGCACCCAGGCCAACAGCAACCCGAACAGGCCATTGAACAGTGACGCTGCAAGGGCCGTCCATAAGGTAACCTTGTAGGACTCCACCACGCGCGGATCGGTGATGGTGAACCAGAACTGGTCCCAGGTCATGCCGGAGGTTTCAACGACCAGCCCGGTCATCGGCAGCAGCAAAACCAGGCTGACAAAAAACAGCGAAATGCCGAGGCTCAGACCGAACCCCGGCAATACCCGTTTGTTTCGACGACCAAGGCGCCGCACGGGGGCGACGCCTGCTTGAGCGGAGGTGGGCATGGCTTGCTCTTACCGGCGCCGCTGCAACTGGTCCAGTTTGCCGCCACTGCTGAAATGGGTACTCATGGCGTTTTCCCAGCCACCGGCAATCTCTTCGATGGACAGCAGTTTCAGTTCCGGGAAGCGATCGGCATTCTCGGCTTTCACGGCGTCGTTGTGAACACGGTAGTTGAAGCCTGCCAGCAGGCGCTGGGAGTCTTCGGTATAGAGGTGCTCCAGGTACTCCTTGGCCAGCTCGGCGGTGCCATTCTGTTCAACGTAGTCGTCAATCCACGTCACCGGGAATTCAGCCAGGAAGCTTACCTTCGGCGTGACAGCCACGTATTCACCGTTCTCGAAACGGTCTGCAATGTTCAGAACCTCCGACTCGAAGGTCAGCAGGACATCGCCAATGCCGCGCTCAACGAATGTGGTGGTGGCACCACGACCGCCGCTGTCAAAAACGCGTACCTGACCGAGCAGGTCCGCCATGAACTGATCAATTTTTTCCTGATCGTCGCCAAACTGGTCCTGGGCGTAGCCCAGAGCGGCAAGGTAGGTGTAACGGCCGTTTCCAGAGGTCTTAGGGTTCGGCATCACCAGTTGAACGTCTTCGCGAACAAGATCGTCCCAGTTCTCGATATTCTTCGGGTTACCCTCGCGTACCAGGAACGCCATGGTTGAGTAATAAGGCGAGCTGTTGTTCGGCAGGCGATCGGCCCAGTCTTCAGGAATCAGACGACCGCGCTGGTGCAGGATGTCGATGTCGGTCACCTGGTTAAACGTTGCAACATCGGCTTTCAGGCCCTGGATAATGGCCTGCGCCTGCTTGGATGAACCTGCGTGGGACTGTTTGATTTCGACCGTTTCACCGGTCTTTTCCTGCCAGTGCTTTTTAAACTCTTCGTTGTAGGCAGCGAACAGTTCGCGGGCGATGTCGTAAGAGGTGTTGAGCAGCTCCCGGTCTGCAGCCAGTACCGGTTGGGCGGAGAGCAGGGCGGCGCCGAGCGCGATTCCCTTGAACAGTTGCTTCATGACGAGCTCCTCAGAATGATGGTTCTAATCTGAGGAGCAATCTAACAAAAGGTTTTAAGAACGAAAAATATTAAAAATAAATATTCAAAGGCTTGTTTGGCATATGAGAGTCGGCAATTAATAGCGTAGCAGTGCCGAGCCCCAGGTGAAGCCGCCGCCAAAGGCTTCCAGCAACACAACCTGCCCACGCTGGATTCGACCATCGCGGACGGCTTCATCAAGCGCCAACGGGATGGATGCCGCCGACGTGTTGCCGTGGCGATTGACGGTCACCACTACCTGATCCATGGGCATGTCCAGTTTGCGCGCCGTGGCAGCGATAATCCGCAGGTTGGCCTGATGAGGAACCAGCCAGTCGATCTCGGATTTCTGCATCTGGTTGGCCTCCAGGGTTTCATCGACAATCCGGCCGAGCGTGTTCACTGCCACCTTGAAGACTTCATTGCCTTTCATTTCCACAAACGCCTGGCCGGCCTTTACCGCATCAAAATCGTTGGCGATGCCACAGGGGACGTGCAGCAACTCTTCATACCGTCCATCGGCGTGCAGGTGTGTAGACAGAATACCGGTCTCCTCACTGGCCTCCAGCACAACAGCGCCGGCGCCGTCGCCAAAAAGCACGCAGGTGGTACGGTCTTCCCAGTTAAGGATGCGGGAGAATACCTCCGCGCCGATCACCAGCGCTTTTTTGCTTGAACCGGTACGGATGAACTTCTCGGCAGTGGCCAGCGCATAGACGAAACCGCTGCAGACGGCCTGAATATCAAAGGCGGGGCAGCCCTGAATGCCGAGCCGGGCCTGCAGGATACAGGCGCAACTGGGGAACACCTTGTCCGGCGTGGTGGTGGCAAAAACAATCAGATCAATATCCGTGGCTTCAATGCCGGCGGCCTCAATGGCGTTCAGGGCCGCCTGTTCAGCAAGATCTACCGTGCTTTGTCCGGGCAGGGCAATATGCCGCTGTTCGATACCAGTGCGTTCGCGGATCCACTGATCAGAGGTCTCCACCTTCTGTTCCAGGTCGCGATTGGTAACGATGTTATCCGGCAGATAGGAACCGGTTCCGGCAATGCGTGCAAAGGTCATGGACAATTTCCAAGGGTTTATAGGGTAACGATAGACCCATGCTAAACCTTTGCAACCGGATTGGTTATTAGCGGATTGTCAAAGACTGCCCGGGCGACACATTGGGCGCCCGGGCAAGGGGTGGGAGATTAGCCTTCTTTCAACGTTTTCATATCAATGACGAAGCGGTACTTCACATCGCCTTTCTTCATGCGCACGTAGGCTTCGTTGATGTTCCGGATATCCAGCATCTCGATATCACAGGTGATGTCGTGCTCCGCACAGAAATCCAGAACCTCCTGCGTTTCCGGCATTCCGCCAATGAGAGAGCCGGCTACCACGCGGCGCTTGGTCACCAGCAGGCCGGCCTGAAGGGCGGGTTCAATTGGGGTGAGCAAACCCACGAGAATATGTGTGCCGTCGTACTTCAGACACTTCAGGTACGGGTTGAGGTCGTGGGCTACAGGAATGGTGTCGAGCAGAAAATCGAAGGAATCTGCGGCGGCTTTCATCTGTTCCTTGTCGGTGGAAATGATGACGTGGTCCGCACCCTGCTTCTTCGCTTCCGCCACCTTGGCTTCAGAACGGGTAAAGATAGTGACTTCGGCACCCAGCGCCTTGGCGAATTTCACGCCCATGTGGCCGAGACCGCCCATCCCCAGCACGCCTACCTTGTGGCCTTTTCCGACCTTGAAATGCTTTAGGGGTGAATAGGTGGTGATGCCTGCACACAGAATGGGCGCCGCACTGGCCGGGTCGAGTTTTTCCGGCACCCGAACAACAAAGCGTTCGCTGACAACAATCCGCTCGGAATAGCCGCCGTGAGTGACCGAGCCATCGTGGCGGTCCAGGCTACCGTAGGTCATGGTGGAGCCTTCAATACAGTACTGCTCCAGGCCGGAGTCGCAGGCGGAGCAACTGCGACAGCTGTCTACCATGCAGCCCACGCCCACCAGGTCGCCGGCTTTGAAGTGACTGACCTCTGGCCCAACGGCGGTAACCCGGCCAACAATTTCATGGCCCGGAATGACCGGATATTTTGAGCCACCCCAATCATTTTCAACGGTGTGGAGGTCGCTGTGGCAGACACCGCAGTAGTCGATCTCGATCGCTACGTCGTCAGCACGGAGTTCCCGGCGATCAATGGCGTAGGGGGCCAAGCCGGAATCCGGTGCAGTGGCGGCGTATGCTTTGGTATTGGCCATTCGTTCACTCCTTTTCAGTTTTAGAACAAGGATCACGGTTCTGCCGCGGCAGGACAGTTACCTTGTGTAACTCAGCACAGTTCAATTGTAACCTACGTATTCCACTCCATCAGGGATGACCAGATGACAAACACGCAATCTCTTAAAGCTGTGTGGCTGGCGAGCGCAATCGCGCTGGGCGCGGGCCTGGTCAGCGGTTGTATGCCGGGCACCATTGCCACCGGCGTGGGCACCGGCTTTGTGTATGAGCAGAAACAGGACCACAAGCACCGCCATGAAGTGGAGCGGGCGGTGGATCAGTACGTCGAAGACCACGCCAACTCTCCGTGCAGGCACGGGGAAGACCGGGTAATGGAGTCTGCGGCGGAGATTCTCAAGGAATACCGGTTAACCGGTTTGAATGAGGTGCTGGGCCGACTGGATAAGATCTATCAGGATGAAAGTCAGCCGGATCATATCCGGGCCGGTGCCCTGTACAACATGGCGGTGTTGCAGTCGCGCCGCAAGGAACCCAACAAGGTGCTCGCGCGGGAGTACTTCAAGCGCCTGTATGTAGAATTTCCCAATGAATATCGCTGCATCTTTGAAGAATCAGACTGGCGGGATTCAATGATTGAACAGCAGTTGCTGCTGCCCGGCGAGACGGTTGAATCCTTCCTGAGAGATGCGAAAGCCGATGTGGAGCGCATGAAGCGGCAGGACTGAGCCTGCCGCCTTTAAGATCAGATCAGGCTATCCAGCCGAAAAAGAAATCAAACAGCCAGGAGAAGAAACCGCCGCTGCTCTGGGGGCGCGGTTCTGCCTGGGCTTCCTGATTGGCAACCGGCTCGCTGGCGTTTGCCACTGGCGCATCAACAATCACGGGTTCCGGTTCTTCTTCAACAACGAGCGGCTCGTCCGGGCCCGCTGCGGTAGGCTCGGTGGGCAGTTGGGCGATCAGCTCTTCGTTATCACCAGTGACCACCTCGACAACTTCTGCCGAGTCCTGATCTGCGGTGACTGGCGCTTGACTGCTTTCGGCAACGGATGAAGAAAGCTCTGTAACACGCTGTTCTGTTTGGCTTTCATCCGGACCGGTTTCAGATTCTTCTGCTGGGACCGATTGCGCTGCTGTCTCCAGGGCCGCAACCTGAATCTCTCGCGGTTCTGCGGCATCCACGATCTCTGGCTCGACAGTTTCCGGTTCAGGTTCCTGAGCTTCGGGAATTGGCTCCGGCTTGGGCTCTGGTGCGACAGCGGCAACGGAACGGGCGGGTGACGGGACTTTTGCGGTAATTCCAAGTTGACCACGTGCCGCAGACCGGGAAGCCACAGAATTGCTCTGGATCGTTAGGGCCGGAGCCGCCTCAACACCAAGGGATTTGAGCGTGGCTGAATCCAGATTTCCGCTTGCCGAGAGCTCTGGGCGATCGGACTGATACTGACGAATGGCAGTTCGCAGCTTGGCGTCTATCCAGCCGTCGGCCGTGCCGATATCGTAACCGGACCCATAAAGCGCATTTTCCGCAGCAAAGACGGTATGAGTGGGAGAGGCTGCCTGGGCCCAGCCACAGATGGCAATGCTTGAGACAACGGCCAGACTTTGCGCGGCGGTTTTGCGGCGTCCCTGCAACGGTGAGCGTTTCATGGCGAATCCCTCCAGAGGCTCTTTGGTATTGTTGTTTACATATTGTTACCGAGTGTCTTCACGGTATCAGGGATTAATAGTTGCGCCTATGAAGTGGTTAACAAGTTGGCGCAAGGTGCCCGTAGGATGTTGCGGAGGTTGCTGGTATTGTCACAACCCATCAGGCACAGAACGGGCAGGGCGTCCCCGGCAGTTTTGGTAGAGCAAGCATGCAGAATCTCGATTATCGCGTTATACAGCAGGCCATTGACTGGCTGGAGCAAGGGCAGACGATCTGGCTGTGCACCGTGCTGTCCACGTTCGGCTCTTCCCCCCGGGAACCCGGAGCGATGATGGTAGCGAAAGCCGACGGAGCGCATGTTGGGTCATTGTCCGGCGGCTGTGTTGAAGAGGATTTCCTGGATCGACTGGTGCAGGGGGAATATACCTTGCCATCCGTTGTTATTAGATATGGTGGCGACAGCGAGGAAAACCGCAATCCAAAGGTGAAGCTGCCCTGTGGAGGCGCATTGGAAGTACTGGTGGAAAAGCGATCTCCGGAGTCACATTTTGTCGATCAGCTGCGGACGCTGCTGCAACGGCTTTCAAGTGGTGAAGCTTTGGAGCGGGAAGTAGGCCTGGCTGGTGGCAACGTCAGTCTCCACCCTGTCGATGATCACGGTAGCCGGGTCATTTGGGAGCAGGGTAGCGAGACCATAAAGATTGTCGTCGCACCCGTCGCGCGATTGATTCTGGCCGGATATTCAACCGTAGCGGACGCCTGCGCCCGGTTTGCTCTGGGTCTGGGTTATGAGGTGGTGCTTTGCGACCCACGGGAAGACATCGCCGGCACCCACAATTTGCCCGAAGGTGTCGAGTTTATTCCCCAACTGCCCTCCGTATACCTTGGCAAAGACGGTGCCTGCGCCCCCTCGACGGCCGTAGTGGCCACCACGCACGATCCAAGGATCGATGATCTGGCGATGATGGCCGCGGTCAAAACGCCAGCGGGCTATATCGGTGTCATGGGCTCAATGCGCACTTCAAAAGCCCGGGCGGAACGGTTGAAACGCAGTGGCGGGCTCACTGAGGCCGAGATTCAGCGTATTCATATGCCCGTGGGGGTGGATATCGGCAGCAAGACACCGGCCGAGATTGCCCTGTCGATTATGGCGGATGTGGTTCGCGCCCGGCGCCAGCTTTTCCGGGCGGTCAATTAACGCTCTCGGCTCGCGGGTTTCGAGGGTAGTACCGGTCGGGCAGCCGCTCGATGTGCGGAAAGAACCGGGTGTCTTTGTAGGGCATCTTCATATATCCGGACACGCCAAGCCCGGTGATTTGCTCCACCGCAGACAGGATCTCGTCCAGCAGCGTCCGGAATTCCGGTTCCCGCTCGGGGTCCAGCAGCCGGTAATGGCTGTGGATCTTCAGGTGCCGGGGCAGGGCTTCGAAGATGATCATGCCGGTGTGGTGAATGTCGTTCAACCGTTCCAGTGCCCGGATAATCGTCTCGGGTAATACCAGGAATTCTTCCGGGTCGGGGCCATCCTCAAAATAGGAATGCACGCGGCTTTCATCTTCCACTTCCGGCGCTGCGCTCACTTCGTAGTGTAGATTCATGCCGGGGGAGACCAGAAACGGCTGGCCCTGATCTTCACGATCAATGTGCAGGGTGTTACGGGCGTTGAACAGGCAGCTTTTGAATATCCCTTTGCGGTAGATGGCCTGGGCCAGGTACACCATGTTATTGACGGCCTGGACAAAGGCCGATTTCAACGTCGGATCATGCAGGTTCAGAGAGGTATCGATATAGATACCGTCGGTTTCCCAGCGTACCGCCAGGCCTCCTTCCACAGGGTAGCGCCCGAGCCGACTGACCGCCGCCAGAAACGCTTTCTCGGTTTCCCCCATGCCCTGCATGAAGTTCTTGTAGTAGCGGTCGAGTTGGACGTCGTTCACATCACTCAGGGTCTCCGGGGCACCTTCCTCCCGCAAAAACGACTTCCGGGAACTGTATACCACGGTATCAATTTCCTGCCCGGACGCCCGCACCCATACCGGCACCTGCGGAGTGGTCGGCCGTGCCGGAAGGTCAATCATCACCGTGCGGGCCATTCGGGGCATTTCCCGCAAGTAGTAATCACCAGCCTTGCGGCGAGTCTCCGGGTCGGGCGACAGCATGCCATCAAGCATTCGGGCAAATTCCATGGGAAGCCCCAGAGACGCAGCTGGAATCGCCCGGTGCCCAAACCGACAGGATTGGGCAGAGGCGAGGGCATACAGGGTTCCGGCAGCCCCCTGTTCATCAAAGCGGGGCGAGGAGAGCCCGCCGTTCAGCTGCTCCTCGCCGATAAAATAGACATCGCCCAGTCTGGCATTGGTTTGCTGCAGGTTATCCGACATCAGTTCCATCACATTGGCGGTGACGAACTGTTGATTGGCATCCAGCTGGGCGAACACCGAGGACCCCCAGTCAATCAGCGCGATGTTCTCGGTACGGGCATCAAACACCAGATTGGACGGTTTGATGTCGCCGTGAACAATGGGGCGGCCGGCGGGCCCGTTTTCCCGGCGCAGGCAGCGCAGGATATCCGCCAGTTGATCGGCAATTCGAATAATAAGCCGGGGTTTCAGGCGGCCTTCCTGCAGGGAGACCTCTTCCAGGTTGAGCCCTGCAGCGCGCTCCATGACCAGGATAGGTTGGTTGTTGGCGCGCTGGAAGGCGATCAGTCGCGGTACTCTGGGGTGGTGCACCTGCTCCAGAATGAAGGCTTCGTCTTCCAGACGATCCTGGAGGTGCTGGGGCAGGTTGATGCGGGTGAACTTGAACACATGTTCCGGCCCCGGCGTATCCAGACCAGGAAAGCGGCCGGCAAACACAAAGCCATAGGCACCCTTGCCAATCAGTTCAACATCCCGGTAACCCAGTTGGCGGAGCTGGGCAACGCAAAGCGCCACCCAGTCCTTGAGCTTCTTGGCATCATCGTGGCTGAGCAGGTAGATCGACTGCTCTTCCGGTATATAGAATTGCTGAAGATGCTTTTCCTGCTCCATCACAGCCCGTTAGCCCATATGCAACAGCATGGTCTGGGGCGACTCCAGATAGCTCTTCCAGAGGTTGCAGAACCGCGCGATGGTGCCGCCGTCAATAATGCGGTGATCGCCGGCCCAGCTGATCGTCATGATCGCCCGCTCAACCACCTGACCATTGGCATCGAAACGCGGTAGCTTCTGGGTGCGGCCCAGCGCCACAATCGCCACTTCCGGTGCGTTGATGATGGGCGCAGCGTAGGTGCCGCCCAATGCGCCGATATTGGAAATGGTGATGGTGCCGCCTTTGAGATCATCCTGGCTGACACGTCCGGAACGGGCGGCCTCAGTCAACCGGGCGATTTCCTCGGCGATCCCCAGCAGCGTGAGCTGTTCAACGTGCTTGACGTTGGGCACCACCAGGCCAGCTTTGCCATCTACCGCCATGCCAATGTTGCAGTGGGGCAGGTAGTGGATTTCGGTCACGTCCTCGTTTAACTGACTGTTCAATACCGGGTATTCCTGAACAGCCAGAGCCATGGCCTTCATGAAGAATGGCATGAGCGTTAGCCGGGTGCCTTTGGCTTCAGCCTCCGGCTTCAGCTGTTCCCGCAGCATGAGCAAGTCGGTTACATCAATATCCTCACTGTAGATAAAGTGAGGGATGGTGGTTGCCGACTGAACCATCGCCTTGGCCATGGCCGTTTTCATGCCTTTGATCGGTTCCACGCGGACTTGCTGATCACCTTCGGCGTGGCGGCGAGGCGCCGTGCCGGGGTCAACCTGACGTTCGGTGGCGCTGGGCTCTGATTTGGGCTGTTCCAAATGCGCCAGAACATCTGCCTTAAGCACCCGGCCATCCTTGCCGGAACCGGCAATGTCGCCCAGGTTCAGCTCGTGCTCGCGCACCAACCGACGGACCGCCGGGCTTGCTGGAATCCGGGCCCGGGTGCCGGTTGCCACCGGTGTCGCTTTTGTGGGCGCGGCGTCCGCCGACGGCCTGGATTCACTCTTTGGCTGAGGAGCCTCTTCACGATCCCGCGGGATGAAGGCAAACAGCGGTGAATGCACCCGCGCCATGGATTGCTGCTCGTGGTAGAGCTTGGTGATTCGGCCGGCCTTGGGGGCGGTGATCTCAACCATGGCCTTATCGGTCATCACGTCCACCACCGGCTGATCTTCTTCGATTTCGTCGCCCTCGGCGACGCGCCATTCAACCACCTCGCACTCGACAATCCCTTCACCGATGTCGGGCAAAATAAAGTCTTCAGTCGCGTTATCGTCCCCGCTTTGTAAGGGTTCCGCTTTGGCTACAGCTTCCGGGGCAGCATCTACCTGCGGCGACTCTTCAGCGCTTGCTGGTGCCGGCGCCCCGGCCTCGCCACTCTCATCCACCAACTCGAACAGTGGCGCATGCACCTTCGCGATATCGCCTTCCTGGTAATAGAGACGGGTAACCCGGCCCTTGTAGGGGGCAGGAATTTCCACCAGCGCCTTGTCAGTCATCACTTCGGCCACCGGCTGGTCTTCCTCGATGACGTCGCCTTCGGCTACCAGCCATTTGACCAGTTCACATTCCACGATACCTTCGCCGATATCGGGCAGAATAAAATCACTCATGCTTGTTCTCCTGTCCTGATATCCGCCTAGAATTCCACGCTTTCCCTGATGGCCTCGTAGACCTTCAGGTGATTCGGCAGGTGCTCCTTCTCAAGCACCAGCGGGAAGGGGGTGTCCATCCCGGTTACCCGCGCAATGGGAGATTCCAGGTACAGGAAGCAGCGCTCCTGAATGGTCGCTGCAATTTCGCCGGCAAAGCCGCCAGTGAGAGGAGCTTCGTGGGTAATCACAAGGCGCCCGGTTTTGAGCACGGAATTGGCCACGGTTTCCACATCCCAGGGCAGGATCGACCGGAGGTCAATCACCTCGCAGGAAATGCCTTCCTTTTCAGCGCGCTCAACCGCCTGGTCTATCACGTCCATCTGGGCGCCCCAGCCAAGAATGGTCACGTCAGTGCCTTCCTTGGTGATCTCGGCTTCACCCAGAGGCAGGCGATAATCTTCATCTGGCACCTCGCCCACAGACGCGCGGTACAGGCGCTTGGGTTCAAAGAACAGTACCGGGTTGGGGTCGTGGATGGCAGCCAACAGCAAGCCCTTGGCCTGATGGGGGTTGCGGGGCACCACGATTTTGAGGCCCGGGGTATGGGCAAAATAGGCTTCCGGAGATTGCGAATGGTAAAGGCCGCCGGCAATGCCACCACCGTAGGGTGCACGAATGGTCAGACCAGCAACGTTAAAGAGGTTGCCGGAGCGATAGCGGTATTTTGCCGATTCGTTCACGATCTGATCGAAGGCCGGGAAGATGTAGTCGGCAAACTGGATTTCCGCCACCGGCACAGAGCCCTGGGCGGCCAGACCGTTGGCAAAACCGATGATGCCCTGTTCCACCAGCGGTGTGTTGAAACAGCGGGACTTGCCGTATTTCTGTTGAAGATTACTGGTAGCGCGGAACACGCCGCCAAAAACGCCCACGTCTTCACCGAAACACAACACTTTGTCATCGGCCGCCATGGCGGTATCCAGGGCATTGTTGATGGCCTGGAGCATATTCATCTTGGTCATCTCACGCTCCTCCCTTAACGTGTTCGGCGCTCTTTGGGTACTCATCCGGATATCGACGTATGTGAGCCTTCAGTTTCTCAAACTGCTCGGCCAGCATGGGAGGTACTTCGTCGTAGACATCGGTAACCAGAGTTTCGAGGGCTGGTGGCGGACGCTTCTGCGCCCGCTTCATGGTTTCCAGCACTTCCCGGCGCATGTTTTCCTGGAACTGTTTTTCGTCGTCCTCACTCCACCATTTCTTGCTTTCCAGCCACAGGCGCATGCGCAGGATCGGGTCTTTCTCGCGCCATACCGCTTCCTCGTCTTTGCTGCGATAACCGGACGGGTCGTCGGAGGAGGAGTGGGCCGCAAGGCGGTAGCTCATGGCCTCGATCAATACCGGTCGATTGTGTTTGACGGCCAGCTCCCGGGCGGCTCTGGTGGCTTCATACATGGCCAGTACGTCGTTACCGTCTACCCGGATAACGTCCATCTTGTAGCCATAGGCTCTGGGTGCTACGCCGTCGGCTGCGAACTGTTCGGCTGCGGGGGTGGAAATGGCATAACCGTTGTTCCGGCACAGGAAGATGACGGGTACGCGATGGACTGCAGCCATGTTCAGGGCCGCGTGAAAGTCACCCTCGGACGCGGCGCCTTCGCCAAAATAGGTGATGGTGCAGTGGCCGTCTCCCGCCAGCTTCTGGCCATAGGCATAGCCGGTGGCCTGGGGAATCTGGGTGGCCAGGGGCGAAGAGATGGTCATGTAATTCAGCTTTTTCGAGCCGTAGTGCACGGGCATTTGCCGGCCCTTACCGTAATCAAGCTCATTGCCGAAAAGCTGGTTCATGAATTCGTCGATGGAAAAACCGCGGTAGGCGAGGGCGCCTTGCTCCCGGTACTGCGCCATGATCATGTCGTTATCATCCAGCGCGGCGGCGCTGCCGATCACGGCGGCTTCTTCACCGGTACACTGCATGTAGAAGCTCAGACGCCCCTGGCGCTGGGCAGCAAGCATACGCTCATCGAGAATCCGGGTGGTGACCATGGCCCGGTAGATGCGAAGGGCTTTCTCTTTTTCAAGATCCGGCGCTTTGGCGCTCTTATAGAGCTTGCCATCCTGCTTCAGGAGCTTGAACGTGGGAATACGGAATTCCGCACCATCGGTGAACGAGGGGGAATACACAACTTTCGATTTTGTTGTTGTCATAGTCCTCTTCCTGGGGTATTGGCCTGAGGAAACAAAACACGCCTTGTGGGCGTGTCGTTAATGTCATTGTAGACAACCTGGGGAAATCTGATGTGGATCATTCCAGGCTTACCTTTACCTTAACGTAAACTGCATCCATCGGGTAGACCCAGAATGCGGATTTTTATTTAACTGAGCCAAACCGATGAATTTTCCGTGTTGGCCGCAAGCATGCTAACGTCAATACAGGTACTCTATTGAATAGCTTCATTAAACGGACTCTGGTGGGCAGGCATATGAATGTGATCGTGATCGGCGCAGGGATAATGGGAACCACTTTTGCCACCCTGGCGAAGGAACTGGCGCCCGAACTGGATATCACCATTCTGGAGCGACTGGACAGCCCGGGCGCAGGCAACTCCTGGTCTTTCAACAATGCCGGCACGGGCCACGAGGCCAACTGCGAGCTTAACTATACGCCGGTGGATGGCGAGGTAATCTCGGTGGAGAAAGCCTTGAAAATCCATGCCCAGTTCAACGTTGCCAAGCAGTTCTGGGCCTACCTTGTTCGAAAAGGTGCGATAAAAGAGCCCGCTAGCTTCATCAACCAGACCCGCCATTGCACCCTGGTCTCCGAGCCGTCCATCGAGGAACTCAAGCTACGCTTCAAGGAAATGTCCGCCCACCACTTTTTTGAGCACATGCGCTTTTCCGAGGAATTTGACGAGATCAAGAGCTGGATTCCCTACACCATGGACGGCCGTCCCCATCACGAGAAAATGGCAGCGACCGTTGTGGAAACGGGAACCGATGTGAATTTTGGTTCCCTGACTGAACAGATGGCGGAATATGCGACGAAGCAGTTGGGCGTAAAAGTCGAGTATGGCGTCCATGTAAAGCGGGTGCACCGAAACCCAGCGGGGAGCTGGTTGGTAGAAACGCAAACCCGGGGCGCTGCCGTTCAGCATCGGGCCGACATACTGTTTGTTGGCGCGGGCGGGGGTGCCTTCCCCATTCTCAAGAAAAGTCATTTACCGTTTGCCCGGAGGTTCACCGGTTTTCCGGTGGGCGGGCGTTTTCTGCAGGCGGAAATTACCGAAGAGCAGGCCCGTCAATACCGCGCAAAAACCTACGGCAAGGCGGAAGTTGGTGCACCTCCAATGTCTGTACCGCATCTGGACCTGCGGGTGGCTGATGGCAGGCATTATTTGCTGTTCGGCCCATTTGCCTCATTCAAGCCCGTTCTGGAAAAAGGGCGCGGATTCATTGATTATCTGAAGGCCATGCGCCTGCACGATATCCCCGGGTTGCTGAGCGTCGCGATAGAGCATTTCGCTCTCGTGAAATACCTGGTTTCTGAGACCTTCAAAGGCGAGAAAAGCATGCTGGAGTCGCTGGAGAAATTCGCTCCGGGCCTGAGCTCCAGGTTTGACTGGAAGCCTATTGAGGCTGGCCAGCGGGTACAGATCATCAAGGATGGGGATCTGCAGATGGGTACAGAGATTATCGTGTCGAAGGATAAAACCTACGGCACAATACTTGGGGCGTCGCCTGGCGCCTCGGTGTCACCTGAGGTGATGCTGCGTGCCCTGGAGCAATTGTTCCCGGCGGTATTTGCTGGAGAGTCCGCCAGATCCAAGCTGAAAGAGATGTTCCCTGAGGACAATCTGGATACACTGATCAGCAATCCGGAGCGGTATCGCGAGATTCGGGACGCCGTAAACTCAGCCTTGGGCATCCAGTCAGAGATACCAGCTTAGCCAAACGTTCTCAGGGACGAACACAAATAGTGAAAGCACTTGAACTCAAGGTTCCACCCGTTGTTCTAGTTATCCTTTTCGGGGCGGCCATGTGGGCTATTTCGAGGCTGTTGCCGTCTGGCTATTTTACCGTTCCGGGCAGGCTGATTCTGTGCACCCTCATGGTCCTGGCTGGCGCAGGTATTGCCCTGGCCGGCGTTCTGGCATTTCGTGCAGCAGGCACCACCGTGGATCCTCGTACGCCCCATCAGTCTGCCAGCCTGGTGGTTGACGGGATTTACCGTTACACCCGCAATCCCATGTACCTCGGATTTCTGCTGATGCTTATTGCGTGGAGCCTGTACTTGGGCAGTGTATTTGCCGCTCTGTTACTGCCTCTGTTCATGCTGTACATGAATCGCTTCCAGATCAAACCCGAGGAACGACACATGCGGGCGTTATTCGGTGACGACTACACCCAGTACGCCTCACGGGTTGGGCGCTGGTTCTAGCCGGATAAGGGAATAAAGTCTTCTTCATCACCGGGTACGGTGGGAAAACGTCGGTTCTGCCAGTCATCCTTGGCCTGTTCGATACACTCCTTACGGCTGGACACAAAATTCCATTCAATAAACCGTCGACCCAGTGGTTCGCCGCCAACAAGGGCGATCCGGGTATCTTCAATCGCCTCAACCGTAACGCCCTCGTGAGCCGCCAAAACGGCCATGGAATATTCAGGCACCTCCGTTCCGCCTGCCCGCAGCTTTCCTTTGGCAACGTACAACCCTCGTTCCTCGGCATCAGGCAGAGTAAGCTTTTGCCCCGGTTTCAGCCATGCCTCAATGTATAGGGTATCGGCAAAGGTCTTGACCGGCGACGCGGCAGCGAAAGCGGTTCCCACGGTGCAGGATTTCACCTTCAAACAGGTAGGTAACGGTCGCAATGCCAATATGGGGGTGAGGGCGCACGTTAATGCCATCCCCGGCCGCAAAATGGGCCGGCCCCATATGATCAAAAAAGATCCATGGCCCGATCATTCTCCGGCCAATTACCGGCAGAACCCGCCTTACCGAAAAGCCCCCGAGGTCACGGTTTCTGGGCTGAAGGAGCTGAACTATGGCGCCACATTCTTCGGTGATGGGGAAATCCATTTCAGTGTCGGGCGCGAGATTGCTCATGGTCAGCTCCGGACTTGAGTTCAATTAAGTGGTGCTCTTGGAGCTTGGTGCCAGCATGGGAAAGTGTCAAATGGGAACGATGGCTATGCCAGAGTTTGGCTTGGCTCAATACTTGTGCCAACAGCTGGCATCGCTATAATTGGCGCCCGCTTTGGTGTGCCCAGGCTGCGAATTTACCGCTCGCCGGCGGCTACGCCAGAAACTGGCACCGGCAGAAGCTCGTGCCACTTGTTGGCATGACGCCTCCAGAGAGTCTATGTACCGCGATTTCAAGACCACCCTTGAGCTCATTACCACTGTGCTGGATAACGCTGATCTGACTTCAGATGAGATCCGAAGACGTTATGCCAACATGCCTGACCGGACATTTAAGCGACACATGGCGATTGCCCGCAAACACGGCGCACAGATGGAATGTGTCTCTGATCCTGCCGGCCGCTATACCTGGATTTGTCGCAACAGAAATCAGATAGAGAGCCGAGTCCGAACCTGGCTGATCTTTGAGCGCGAACGAACACTGGTGGGCGATTCCCAGCTCGACCTTTTGCACCAGTCGCTGTAGTGGCTTTCATTCGCCCGAATGTGGCGCGTGTCGAAATCGCCACCATTGCCTCGATTTTGCTAAGCTTTCAGAGAGCAGGGAGAAGATGCAATGGCCTTCCATAACCCGGATCCAAAAATCCGTGAAATCGAACGTGACAATGCCCGACTACGTGCCGAATTTTTCGCCGAACTGTTTGGCGGTGCGTGGCGTGTGTTTCGCCGGGTTTTGTTGCGCTGTCGGGTCCGCCAGCCGCGCGTTTGTTGCCTGAAAACTGAGTGCGCACCCCACGAAAATTCTGATCAGCGAAGTGCAAGCTGCTCACAGGTACCGCGCTGAGGTTTGCCCGTATACCTGACGAACAACGACGAGATGAGCATTTCATGGCTGCGGCAACTGAAAGTGAGCTTTGGAGTAACCGATATAAGGAGATCGCTCGGGAGGCTTATGTGTTGCTTCGAAACCAAAAACGCACCGTCTCTGGTTCCAAGACGCAAATGAAGCAGCTATAGCTCAGCCGTGGCTTTCGGGCTGAACCTGGCCGCGGATAACAATCTGACCGCTGTATGGGGCCGGTTTTGCTGCATGGTACTCAGCGTCGCGATCCTGAATTTCACCGCGAATCACGATCTGTCCGCTATAGGGGGCGGGCTGAGCCTGCTCCGAGCGGGCCTCATCGGATTTGCGGTCTGCCAGGGTTGCGTTGGCGAGGCTGCCGGGAGAAGCTCGCCGCGCTCCCCGAAGGTGAAGGTGACCTCCAGTGGTTTGGCCGGGCAGCAGAGTGGGTCTTCAGCCGCATAGCTAAACCCGGACAGGACGAGGCCTTTTCCGGTTTCGCGAACGCCAGTGAACAGGCGGTCACCCTTGCCCCCAACGTGACGAACAGAGAGTAAGCGATAGGTCTTGACCGGCGACACGCCAGCAATGCTGTCGTTGATGGCGTACAAGGCAAGGTACTGATTGTTGGTTGCTCCGCCTCCCCAGCCCCCCAGAGTCATGAGCACGGCAACACCGTTGCTGTACCCGGGGCCATTCAGCGATGAGAGGGAGAGGTAAGAGGCACTTTCGGGATAGAAAACCGCCCGCCCATCACTGAGTATGCTTCCCAGCATGCCGGCCTCCTCGGCAAGCTCGTCTGGCAGGGAGGCAGGGTCTGCCAGAGCAAAGCCGCTCCAGAGCAGAAATAGCAGCATTAGAAGGGGATTCATGAACGGACGGACTCCTGCCAATAGTGATACAGATCGCGGATGTTACCAGAGCAGAGTAGTGGCATCGCAGCCTGAATGTCGTCCAGCGGCCAGTCCCACCAGGCCATCTCCAGAAGCCGCGCAATGTCTTCGTCGCAGAAGCGCTGTTTAATAGTTTTCGCTGGGTTGCCGCCCACGATCGTGTAGGGTTCGACATCCCGGGTGATCAGCGCACGGCTTCCAATAACGGCGCCATGACCGATGGTGATGCCGGGCATAATCATTGCCTCTGAGCCGATCCATACATCACTGCCAATCACCGTGTCGCCAGCCCGCTGAAATCCATCCAAGGCACTGGTGAAGGCGGCTTCATCTATCATATAAAAGAACGGAAACGCGGAAACCCAGTCGTGCCGGTGGCCCTGATTGCCTGCCATGATGAATGATGCACCGGAGCCGATGGAACAGAAACTGCCGATAACGAGCCGATCAACGTCATCACGATCAGGCATGAGATACCGGGCGCAATCGTCGAATGAATGGCCATGGTAATAACCGGAATAGTAACTGTATCGCCCGACCCTGATGTTTGGGTTAGTCACCTGGTTTGCGAGAAACTCGCCTTTGAAGGGGCCCTCAAAATGGTTGGTCATGGGGTCTGGAAAGCTCCTGATTCCTTGTGGGTTTCCTGGCTGTGAGGGCTAGCCCATTCTGGTAAGTTTAGCGGGCCCGGGGCAAACAAAGTAGGGGCTGCACTACTCACAGGTTCTATTTCGGAGCCGGAACCCCAGGGTATGCTGGACGATCACACAAGGTGCTAAATTCGTGGTCCGACTTGGCGTTCGGATGAATATCGCTGGAACCGCATGATTGGGAACGCGTAACAGGCATGAGTAGCAGGGGGCGCTATAAACAAAAGCGAACGTTCTAGATCCTCCACTGCGAACCGGTTTTTAATTCAGTCCTGAAGAACAATGAGCCGCTTCAATGGTTCGGCAATGCAAAGCCATTAGTTAACGAAATAGCGGCCCCATTTGTTCATGAAACCTGTTTATACGCAGTATTTGAGCATGAAGCCATGGACCGTTCCCTGTAGTTTGGCTGTAGGAAGCTCAACCAAGCCTTCCGAGAACC